>Ga0065711_1050767_pt1 | contig 10667 bp, 4 predicted proteins | sample Hoacrofraction12_FD_59098 | JGI IMG/M metagenome (GOLD analysis project Ga0065711, IMG submission 59098) | Hoatzin crop microbial communities from Cojedes, Venezuela - Epithelial fraction 12 v2 (version 2) | ecosystem: Host-associated > Birds > Digestive system > Esophagus > Crop | place...
TTTTTTTTTTTTTTTTTTTTTTTTCAGCCTGTTTTAGTGTCCGGTATGCATAAGAAAATGAACTTCAGCCTGTGGAAAGCTGAGTCAATTAGTCTAGATTTTGGAAACCAACAAGCTGATATCTTGAATTGCAAAGACAGTATTATTTCAAACACCAATGTCAAGGAGTTCTGGGATGGTTTTGAAGATGTTTCAAGTACGTTACTTCAAATGTATTATTCTATTGCTTCTGAATATGGTCAATGTTAGAAACTGCAGTTAAAAATGTTCTTTATGGATTTTAGGCTTTGAAGAAACTTTAATTTAACAAGAAAGCTCTAGGTAATCTGTTTCCAAAGAATGTGAAGGAAACTTGCATTTTGTACCTCTGTAGGTTTAAAGATACACTAATATATTGGTTAGGTAAGACTAAGAAGCCAAACAAATGTCATTGTTCCTCAACTAGTTGAGTTTGTTTTGTGTTCTTCTTGAGTTTCAAAACAATTGTCTCCTGTTTTATGGATGAAATCTTTATAGACAGGTGAAGAGTTCAGTTATGTCTTTTAGTTGAATAAAGTAAAACACCTACAGTGTGTGTTTAGTAATTTCTGTGTTACTTGCAGAACGACAGAAAATAAAAAATGGGGAAACAGCTTTACTAAAACTGAAAGATTGGCCTTCTGGTGAAGATTTCAAGGCTATGATGCCAGCAAGGTATTTGAGTTTAATATTAGAAATTCTTAAGTCAGTCTCCACGTTGGTTTTTTCACTCCATGTAGTGACACAAATTCCATTACATCCTTCTTTCTTTTCTCCTCCAGATATGAAGACTTATTAAAAAGTTTACCCTTGCCGGAATATTGTAGTCCAGAAGGAAAGCTAAACTTGGCTTCTCATCTGCCAGGATTTTTCGTCCGTCCAGATTTGGGACCCAGACTATGCAGTGCATATGGTGAGTGTGCTCTAGAAATGTAGCAGTTACCTCTTCCCTTACACGTGTAGAATATCACACGTTACAGTACTTCATAGAAAGGAGAGCTTGCTTGGAGGATAATTGTTCACTGAATGTAGGCGAAATACTTCAGACTTGCATGTTGACAGCACATGCACCTCAGGCACGAGAGTTCATTTGCTTCTGCATTTCTTTCCTTCGTTTCTTGTGCTGTTGTAGTCTTCTGAAGCATATAAATGGTTAGCTGCTTTTACACAAAGAGAGATCCTGTCTTTAATAATGCTGTATGACAAAATACTTCATGAAGTATTACTATGTTCATAATTCTGGTTCCTAAATGAATCTCAGCGTTTTTTCTCATCATTTGTATTTGTATTGTCTACTGTACGCTCAAAAACCTGTTTAGAAAAGGTTGTTTTCCTCAGATTTTTTTTCTATGTGCTCCTTTTGCAAAAAAAATTGTTCAATTCTGTTTTACAAATTGTTGTAATGGGACAAGAAATGAGTTGGAATTTGTGGCATGATGGCTTTGATTTAAAAAGTTCTGCAGACGTCCTTTGAAAAAACGTATTAACGGTAGTGATCAAGGCATGGCTCTGAAGAGCTGAATCGTTAATGACACTTCTATGTAATACTGCCACAAGGCTTAGTGTTCTGAAGTGTCTTTTTGACTTGAGCATGTATGTTTTCACTTCTTAAAACTAAAATTAATTTTTCTCTTTGCTTGGGGATTTCTTTCGGTTGAGAACTCGGCTAACAGCCGGGCATAAAAGTGACACGTTTGATTTGATAACCTTGTGTATTCATTGTATTCGTATTCTGCCTTGAACAGCCTGCGCTGTTGAAAGATTGGGAAGGAACACAGTGGTCAGGAAATGTCTTTAATTGTTCTGCTGAAACGTGTTTTGTTCTGACACAACTGCTGCGCAGGAACAGTTACCTGGGCTGAGAGATATCTCAAGGCCTTTCTTACAAAGTAATGTTTTCTTGTTTAGCAAGTGAAACAAAAGCATGTTTATAGTTTGTCTGTCTCGGTATTTTCACATTAAAGCCTGTCTGTACATAAAATGATTTTCTGTGGTGCTTGGTGTACTTTCAGAAATTTCTTCTCAGGTAGGTGTTGCATGTTTCTGTTTGAAGATGAATATGCAATACAACAGATCTTAAAATTATCTTGTAACATAGGTGTGGCTGCTACTAAAGACCATGATATAGGAACCACAAATCTCCATATTGAAGTTTCTGATGTTGTGAACATTCTTGTTTACGTTGGCATAGCAAAAGGAAATGGAGTGCTTTCCAAATCAGGTAAGGGGAAGCTCATGGTAAGAGGTGTAGATGGGCTGAAGGATCTGCTGCTTTTACAGTTGGCGCTGTTCTTTTAGAACTGATGAAAGATGTCCGCAAGTACTTGCTTAAACCGGGTAGATTCTTTGTTTCAAGAACTTGCACGCACATAAATTCTGCATAAAATACACTGCAGTTCATGAATTATGAAATGGTATTTCAAACTCTTTTCACTTTTTTTTGCCATTACCTATAATTGATGTACCGTTCCTGCACTAGGGCTGGCAGAGCTAATGAAAGTGCAGGATGAAGGATTTTCTGTGGAAGCTGTGGTAGTTCTAACAGTTATGTCAGGTTGATGTATTTGCCAAACCTTCTGTTTATTCTGCTGCCTCTGGATGCGCTGTCTTTGCTCTATTGAATTTGGACTGTAATGTAATTTTTCAGCACCAGGGAGCTTAAATTGGTGTATGTTAGTCCTCTGTATGAGGTTTATTGCTTGTGTGAAGCAGTCTTTAAATCACTGAAATAGTGTTCTTTCACCTTACTCTTTTGTCCTCTTATTCCCTAATCAGCAAATGTAGATTTTGGGTGTGACTAATAGAGCTGCAGTAAGGTTTGCTGTCTTTTGTCTGCTGTGTTTTCCCGTGCATATGTACTGAGTTAGTAGCAGCAAAACTTCGGCACGCTGGGAGAGCTCTAGCTCCTTGACTAGCTGCTGCAGAACAGCAGGCGAAACAAGGCTTTTGCTGGCAGCAGGAAAACACGGTTTTCATCTTCTAATTTTTTGGTGCTAGCCTTGCTTGTTTATTTTGGGTAGAAGAATGTGTTCTATCAAATTCAAGAGATGCAAAAAAAGTGTAGAAATTAAGCATTGTTTTTAAAGGTATTTATGGCATTCATGTTCTGGTAACTAATTACAAACACCAAACAAGAGAACCACCTGGGGGCTTCTTTGTATTTAGCAAATTTTTATCTGCTCAGTCTCTCACAAGAAATTTGGAAAGATGTTTAGTTTCAGTCTTCCCTCTGTCTCACTTTTTAAAAATGCTTTTGTTGAATCTTAGGAGTTTTGAAGAAGTTTGAAGAGGAAGATTTGGATGATCTTTTAAGGAAGCGGTTGAAAGATTCAAGTGAATTACCTGGTGCTCTGTGGCACATTTATGCTGGCAAAGATGCTGACAAGATAAGGGAATTTCTGCAAAAGGTTAGATCTATAATAGATATTTTATAAAAATAGTCTAAGTATTTGGTAAAACAAAGGGGGCTGGCGAAAAACACAAACCCAACCCCTGTGCTTAGGGAAGGGGGGGGGGGAGCAAGATTCTTTCCTTTATAGCACATAAAATAAATCATAATTGACCTGCCACATCGGTCAACAAATAAAATATATACCATGATACATACTCACCTCTTAAGAGTTACAGGTAGCCTGCAAGCTCTGAAGGCTCAGGAGGGCGCAGAGATCTGTTGTCCTTCTCTAATACAAAGGTTAATTATATTTTGGGGGGATTTATTAGGATTTGTAGGGTAATGTTTTTCTGTTGCTGACCCATTCTTGCATTATCAGATGCTGAAATTTATGTGAATTGTCCCATGCAAAAAAAACCCCAACCTCGTAACCCAGCAGCCACCGATCTTCACAAGGGCTCTGTGTCATGTCAGTTAGCTCAAAGAACATGCCTTGGCTCTTAGTGAAGATGAAAGCGGTGGGGGATAGTGTACCTGAGGGCAGCAAACTTCTTCCGCGTTAGCTGCAGTGCAGATCTTCCTTCGGCAGCATGTGATGAACAGGCTAGAGCCACAACAGAACCTTTCAGGTCGTTAGTTACCACTTAGGATGAACGTCTACCACCGGGCCATTGATAGTCATCAATGACATTAAATTTAAAGATGTCATCGTGGAAGCGGTTTTCTGTGCCCTGTCTTTAGCGTGTTGTCATGTGCTAGAAGGCGGTCTTGATGGATGACCTAGAAATACCAAAATATCACTGAAGTGGTTGCTCAAGGAGAAGAAGTCTTCACTGTCTTCTACTGTGGGGAAAAAAGTCGGATGAGTTTTAACTGGCTAAACTGAAGGGGTCCATAAACAGGCTGCAGGCCAAGGTCTCTACTGCGAGCAGGAAGAGCCTAAGAAATTCTGCAGTGCAGATTCTCTTGGACAATAAGGCAGTGATTCAGTCGCAGAGCAGCTGTCCTCCAGTGACTCAAACACTTGCTCTTTGGCAAGCTGAACTGTGGGGAAAAATGAGCACTAGTAAACAAAATACAGTGAATTCCAGGAGACTGTGAATTATACAGCAAGGCTTTTCTGTTCATTCAAAAAGGAGGTGCTCACAAAGTAGGTGGTGGCTCTTCAGTTTGGAAAAGAGAGCTGTGACCAAAATCACGAATGCAAGCCAGTAGGTGGACAATGACTGTTACTCAGCATTTCTTCTTTCCGCACAATTAAGGGATATTACGAAACTCTTAGAGCAGCAACTTTAAAACAGAAGCACTTAAGGTGCTACATAATAAAGTTTGTCATTTGTTGCCACAGCTTGCCGTGGTATCCAAAATCAAGTGTGTACTACCCTGTATTTTTGGTGTGGTGGTATTTTTGAAATACTGGATTGGAGATTAATTGATGACCAGACTGTGGGACCACTTTGCCTGCTAATAGGAGATAAAATCTCAGTGTCTTGTTAGTGAGAAGGAAAGGTGATAATACACAAAACCAGTTTGAAGTTCTGCATCCCATAATTGGGTATATTTAATATAAATATGAATAAAAAAATAATCTATGTTTCTAGTGAGATAATTGTCTCCTAAGTCACGACAGATGGATTGGATATGTGTTGTTTATCTTTAGTCACTTTTTTCTTTAGTCACTATGATCGATTGTTCAGCGATTGGTTAAGGGTAATATTTGTTCCCCTGTGGTTAACTTGATGAGAAATCGTTGTTGCAGTTAAGTCTACCACTGTCAGGAAGTAATCTTTTTTTTATGTCCATCATTTTTTCTGAATTCCTTGATGGGATGGCAGGAAAATAACTTCTTATCACAGAGTGGTTGAGATTGGAAGGGGAACTCTTGAGGTCCTTTTGTCCAGCTCCACGCTCAAGCAGAGTTGCCTAGAGCAGGTTGTCTCGGACCCTGCGGCCCTTAACTTTATCTGCGGCTTTTTGCCGGAGCTGAGGTTGCAGTGTTTCGTGTCTGTGTCGTAATGGGGGGTTGTAAGCTTGAGGAACTGGCAGCGTAGGAACTCTTGAGGTTAGTTTTTAGTTTTGTGATGAAAGAAGTCCCACAGTGAGCTTGTTGCTTATTAATAGATTGTTGTGCCGAGTTCTTTAAAGCTCTGCCTTCTGCAGTGGGAGTTCTGTAGATGTCTTCAGTTCAGTGGGACTTCCCAGTTCCTCTGAGGTTCTTTTGAATCCCTGACTAAAATCCTCATTTGGGTGCTGGAAACACAGTAATGTTGCTTTGTAAGTTAGGTATACCTGTAACTTAAGAGCAGAAGTTTCAGCTTCTTTTGAAAGTGACTTGGGATCTTTTCTGTGCTTACAGATAGCAAAAGAGCAAGGCTTAGAAGTTTTACCAGAGCATGATCCAATCCGTGATCAGAGTTGGTATGTGAACAAAAAACTTCGCCAAAGACTTCTTGAAGAATATGGAGTAAAAACCTGTACAGTTATTCAGTTTCTTGGTGATGCTGTTATTCTACCAGCAGGAGCACTTCATCAGGTAAGGTACAGCTGTGTAAGGACGCACAGGATTAAATAACATGAATACAATGAAATAACTCTTTTTCAAAGACATAACTGCATCTGTACTCAAATTAGATTTTATTTTCTTACTGGTAGCTATTAGTGTATAGGAATGTGTAGTAAGATGCATCTGCTTGTATAGCTGACTGGCCAGTGCTAACACACAGCAGCTTGAACGCTTGAAATAATGCTGTTCCTTTTTTTCCTTGAAATGCAAAATGAGCAGACTATTGTTAACCACTTTTTCCCACTTTTCATTTCATTAGCAAATTGCTAAACAAGCTGGTGTTAGTTATGGCAAAGTCAGGTTAGTATTTTTTTTATTCTAAACCTGGAGAGGCAGGGAGAGCACCCTAAGCAGATAAGAACACCTGGATGTCAGGTGTCATCATTTTGCCTTCAGCTGTAGAATTGTGGAGACAGTTTGGGTGTAATAAGGTGTTTCTGTAAGAGGATTTGGAGGTGGTTTTCCCGCTCCAGTTTAAGTTCCTTTTTCTACAGAAGGTACGTCATTCACCAGGAGTCAGCATGTCCCTTCAGCAGCTTTCGTTACCATCAGAAAGAGCAGCTGGGCTGATTTCATTCTTAGTTATGTCAGAAAAAGTACTGCTGGTGGGGCAGTTCTGGAGAAACAGTATGAATTTGTGTGGCGAGCGTCAGTCCTCCCCTTGCATGTAGGGTTTGCTACTTCATTTTGTTTGGCGTTCTGTTTTCTTACAGTCTGCAAACTGCTTCTCCTTGGTGAGAAGAGGAAGAAGGAACAACTGTTTAGACATGATTTTGGGGCAGTTTTAGATTCATTTATTTCTTGATTCCATGAACCTTTCCGTGTTGAAACGGGGAATGGAGCCTGTATCTTGCTGCCTTGCCAGCTGTCAGGCACCACTAATTGGGTAGCTGGCTGTCAAGGAATGAGGAGCATCCCCGCCCTCCAGCAAGGCTTGCAAACCAGCTTGCTATTAAAGATTCACCATTGATCTCCACCCAGGTTCAAGCAGGGCCAGGCCTTTCTGAAGAAGATGCTATTTGGCTTCTGATGTGCAGATCAGCTTCCAACTGCCGTCTCTTCTGGGCAGAGGAAGCGATGGCTTACCGTATCACCGTGACCAGGGCGGTGGGGTTTTCTCTGGGAAAAACACGACGGGGTTGTAGTGTGACAAGCGTTACGTCCTAATCTGTCTGCTGGCTATTTCTGTTGCTGGGGTACTGAAAGCAACAGGTACCTTACCCAAACTGGCCGCCTCTCTCATTCCAGTGGTTCTTCAGGTGGGTTTCACATGGCAGTATAGTAACCCTGGGTGGGCTGTGTTGGGTTGGTTTTCTGGCAAAAGAAAGGAAGAAAAAAAACCAAATCCAGGTGACCAACTCTTGGGTTGTTGTAGGTTGCCTTTGCCTTTACCATGTCTCCAGGGCTTGATGTTACTTCACAAAGGTGAGGGAATGTCTGGCATTGGTGATATTCTTACGTCCTGTTAGGCTAAAGCAGTTGGGACTCCCAGAGTTGATAAGATTTGTATTGCATCCTCCAGCAACCTTGCTCTGATCTCTTAAAACAAGGGAGATATCCCAGATGCAAGAGTGAAAAGGGAACCCCCCAGAAAATCACAAACATATTGGGAAATTTGTTTTGTATAGCATGTGGCATTATATAAAGCCATGCAGAAAACAAAACGTGAAGTAGTGGGACTGTTCGGGCTTCCCTGCAGTTCCGGAGGTTTAAGGACCAAAAATAAGACCACTCTTATCATTATCTCCTTGGCTTTAAACTCCAAATTGCTTTTGAAGTGGTAATGCTCTAGCTTCTGGCACCAAGGAGTTAATAACATGGTGTTTTTAAACCTTAGTGGGTGAAGCTGAGAACCTTTTCATCTTCAGTAAGAAGTTCCTGTGAATCTGCCACGTAGGAGGAAATGAAAGCATCATGTTCTTTCATGTACGTGTGTGTAGTACTCTGTATAGAGATGCATAAATACTGACCTTAGGGATCAGCACCAACAGATCTATACAAAGCACATTTAAACAGTAAAAAATAAGTCTGAACAAGAATACATACCAGGTTAAGTTTAGATGCTAAGTGTTTCAGGTTTACATGCACATCATGAATCTAATAATTAAAACTGGATGAGAGTTGATACTAAATTTGGTGGTAAATTAACATTTTTATTTTTATTTCCTCACCAGTAATGTTGTGGAGCAGAGGAAATCGGGCTGAGGGGCAGAGGTAGGGAGCCCGTCTGCCTGTGGTCACTGTGTAGCCTAGCTGAGATACTTCAGCCTGGAGCCAGTTAGGATTGTTGTCACACTGCTGCTGGTCTAGAATTTTACTGCTCTGATGTGGAGGAGGTTGTGCGTATTTTTTCTGTACATTCTTTTTTTCCCCAGCTTCTATGGATTCATGTCTAGCTTTTAAAGTAACCTTTATATTTTATGGTAGCATAAAGTATTCCTCCTGCCTCCCAGGTTTCACCGTCCTCCCTGTGTACTTGCAGACAGCAGTCACATTCCCCTTGTGATCATTTTAGTAGGCGACGTCAAACTGTTCTGTCGGTGGGGTGGGAGGGAGAGCCTCTCCTGCGAGCCGTGATGGCTGGAGTAGCCTTGTCATTACCTCTTGTGGAGGGAATTGCTCTCTCTGGGGGAGACTAGAAGTAGGTGCAGCGCTGGACTGGTCTTCTGTACGGGTGCTTCCCTGAACGTACCTTGAGTGATGCCCTGTAGGATTGTATCTCCTTTCTGCTTGGCTGTATGAGCAGGGGAGCTCGGAAGCGTTCCCTGCTTCACGAGCGTCTGGGCCTTGTTCTCTCTCTGGCACTTGTAACAGTGAGCCCTCCGCTCTCCTGGGAGACTTCCCCAGCTAAAAAAAGGGTTTGTTCCTGTTCTTTTGAATGATTTGCTGTTTCTTCTGCTCTGCTGTGGCTCACCCTGTGTCACAGTCCTCCTCCGGGTATGCCCTCCCCGGTTTTAATTTGGTAACTCCAAATTTGTAAAATACTTTAGTGATAAACGAAAAGATAGAAATGCTGGAGTTGGTGATTGAAACGTGTTGTTCAGGCCACATGCAAAACATGTTGGTAGTAGAACAGGTTGTTAGAATGTTCTTTTTTATAGTGGTATTATCTTGATTAACAGCAGGAATATAGATCATAAAATGACGCGCTGGAGGTGAGGCGACATCCCGGCGATGTTACGATAAGGACGTAGGACAAAGGTCTGGGCGTTGCGCGTGCGGAGCTGCTGGGCTGCGCGCTGCCCCGGCGCCGAGCCCTTCGGTGCAAGGATGGGGGTTGGCTGTGCGGCGTGGCGAGGAGCTGCAGGGCTCGACGGCCCATTCCTCCCTCCCCGCTTGCCTTTGCCGCCCAGGTCTGAGGCTCCCCAGACCCTCCACCCGCCTGCGGGCCGTGCGTGGGCTGGGGGTGAAGCCATTCCCTCGGCTCAGCAGTGGGAGTGCTGGAGTCCTCGCCCTGCCAGCCTCGGGGGAGTCGTTGCGCATTGGTGTGTGCACGTCCTGGTGTCAGCTGGGACTGTACATACGGAGAGCAGAGCTGCCTGGGGGCTGTCCGCCGGCCGGGTGAGATCTGTCTTCCCCCCAAAGACTGGCACACCGGTGAGACAGGCGCCGGAAGGGAGAGAGGTTTGAGGCACAGCAGGATGAAAGATCTTGAGGGCAACAAATGCTGCCCGTTGGTGCAGTGGAGGGAGAGGGAGTTGGTCACACCTTGTCTCAGCGAGGAGAAAGCGAAAGAGTGCTGCGGGATTTGCATGGGGGGGAAGGGAAGACAAGGGCAGATAGAGACTTGAAGCAGGTGAGGGAAGAGAGGGGCTGGAGCCGGCAGCCCGGCGTAGAGATGTTTCAGGTGGAGCTCCAGGGAGTTCCCCAGGTGCCAGTGGGAGCCTCGCGGTGGCCCTTGTGCAGCTCGTTCCTTGCTCCTAGCTGGCTGCTGTTTGCAAATTGTGTGGCATCACCAAACCCCCAAAGCCTCCTTGGCTCTGGCAGTGGCTTCTGGTTCGATTGTGCGCAGGAGGGGACGGCACTGCTTTGTCCTTGGCGGTTACGGGGCTGCAGAAACCCCACGCACACCGCTGGAGTTGGGCTGGGGGTTACCTTCTGGGATTGCACCTGTGGAGGGGCAAGCTGACCTTGTACAATCAAGACTTGGGCAGTGTTTTTAAAAAAGAATATTTTTAAATGAAGTGCTGTGTCCTCAACTGTGTAGGCCCCAAAGGTTTTTTGAATATCAGGTATCACAGTGGAAATTTTAGAGTATACATTAAAAAACTCTAGATTTCACTAGGCTCAAGCTTAAAGTACGCCGATCTTCTGCAGTGCTGAGCAGGGTGGGACTGTTGGTTTGCTAGGATGGCAAAGGCACTCCCTCACCACCCCCCCAGGCTTGGGAAGTTTGCGGAACTGACATTGCATGACTTCATGAGCAGCTAGAGTTTGGGGAAATGAGTTGTGAGGGTTTAGGGGTGAAAATCGGATGCTGTGTGTTTCTGAAGAGGATGGGCAGGAGCTGGTAGTCAGGTCACAGCCAGGAAGCATTTTTTCCTTTCCCCTGTCCTCCAGACGCTACGTGGGTGGCAGGAGATGGTGTCCATTTCTCTCAGTAGTTGCCTCTTACCAGGGAGAAAAAGCTTTTTTTTTTTTTTAAAAAAAAAAATAAAAATAAAAAAAAAATAAAATAAAGTGGAGCCCCCCCCC
>Ga0065711_1050768_pt1 | contig 10666 bp, 6 predicted proteins | sample Hoacrofraction12_FD_59098 | JGI IMG/M metagenome (GOLD analysis project Ga0065711, IMG submission 59098) | Hoatzin crop microbial communities from Cojedes, Venezuela - Epithelial fraction 12 v2 (version 2) | ecosystem: Host-associated > Birds > Digestive system > Esophagus > Crop | place...
CGCCTGGACAAGGTCCTGTGCAGCCTGCTGTAGGTGACCCTGCTTCGGCAGGGGGGTTGGACTAGATGACCCACAGAGGTCCCTTCCAACCCCTACTATTCTGTGATTCTGTGATTCTGTGATTCTGTGACTTACATTTCTAAAAAAATTAATAGTAACTTTTGATACTATTTGAGAAGTCTTAAATTTTAAGGTGACTGTAGTTAAAGCTAGTTCAACAGGGCTACACTTTTGAACAAGAGAGGGGGGAAAGCAGAAGCAGAAGAGAACTTGAATTCCTTCCTCTACTTTGACTTTGGCTTTCAGATGGAGTCAAAGGTGAACAGACTGTTTTACTGAGTAGGGCCCTGGATATTCAACCGCTGACCCTCTGCTCAATCCGCCTCATCTCAAAAGAAGTCTACTTGTATGTACAAATGAGATTCTCATTTTTAAAGCTCTGCTTTCTCCGCTGTTAGAATACACAGTTCACAATCCAGTCTAGGCACTATGTAAAAATGGAGATATACCCACATTTGACTATGAAAGCAAGTATTAAATAGTTCCCTGTTTTAAACATTACGTTCTTTGTGCTAGTGCACACACTAAATCACAGTGTGCTTGCACACAGGCGAACGGATTGCCGCTATTGCACCCCAACTTTTGCAGTTTTACCAATCTGTAGTTTTATGCAGCCAAGTTGGTCATCCTTGTCAGATCACGAGTTCCCATTCTCATTGTAGTCACTGTGCTCATTACCTTAAAAATCTTTTGTAAACCAGAGTAACAAATGATGACAAAAGGACTGCCAGAAGATAACAGCATACATAAAGTACATCTGTATGTTTATATAAGTGTGTCTGGGGAAAAAATGTTTCTCACAAAGATCTGAAATAGCAGCAGACTTCACTGAGGTACAGAGATAAAGAGCAGATGATTCAAATGTAGAAGCTATAAACAGGAAGCTTTTTTTTTAACGTTCGATGTTATTTCCCCCTAATAATTAAAATTCTTCCTTGCTTAAAAATGAAGAGCTACAGGTTAAGCAACCTCATTTCTCCTCATTATTAAAACCATGGGACATATTTTACTTGTCAAAAGAATAAATTCAAAATAAATTATCTGAGACTACATACTTAGTCCTTACTTTCTTAAACCATAGGTATTGATAAAGAGGCCTAAATTAAGCAACTTCTTAGCTAACAAGATCTAACTGCTATTTTTCTCAAAACAAACACGAGTTGCAGGAAATTCCAACTTTTCTCAGTCACACTGTATACTCCTGAAGATTGTTAGTTGAATCATCCGTGTTTGGATATGATCTTACATCTGAACTCACTGATATTTCACAAAAATATATCCTTTCTAGCTATAGTACCATGCAATTTACAGAAGATTAGTCTATAACATTTCAAATGCATCTTTTAGTGCTTTTTTCAGACACCCTTTTCTTTGATTTCTATTAAATCTTGGGACTGATGACACACACATCTGACTACAGATAGAAGTAAATGTGCTTCATATACAGAAAGCAATCTATTCAATCACTATAGTGTGATATTTATGGTTTCTATGTCCACACTGAGGCAGATTAGAAATTATAGGTTATAGTCCTTCCTAAAATTAACAGTTATAAATTCAGGCTCATTAATATTCTAGTACAACACACAGAGATTTTTATTCTAATTCTCTTTCTTTGGGTATTAATTGAAATATTATCATTTTGTACAATTTAAAAAATAATTATACATATTGTGGGATCCTCCAGCATACTGTGACAAGCGTAGTCACTGTTAAATGCTACTGGGGAAAGTGGGCATTTGATGCATGTAGAGTATTATTTAACTTATTTTCTTGTTTGCTTGTCTGTCTTTTTTCTGGTGTTTTCTCGTGTATGTAACTTTACGCAGTCATTCTAGCATAATTTCCTTCAAGTAATTTGTATTGTTACTAGGAATTCCACTGTGTGAAATTCTTACAATTTAATTAAAATACAAATTAACATTTTTACCATGAAAGAGCTACAAATCATTCTACCAGTTGACAGCCAATACATCATTTTAATCCTCACTTTCGCATATAGGGTAAAATGACTGTAAATTTTAAACTAAATTGCTTCAAACATGTATCATTAAGGCAGTGATTACGTGCAGCTTGAGGTTGTTAATAGTTCTACAAGCAGGCTGATTTGTATCCTTACAAGACAATTACGGGTAAAAAAGCAATTCCAAAAGTTGTGTACTCTTCTCTTTTTCTAACAACTACATAATTCAGATCTTAGTGTGTTTACTAAAGTATACCAGCTTGATTTGTGTAACTGAAAAGCTATTAAATGTATGGGAAAATTGGAAGTATTCTTCTTTGGATTATGTCTCAAAGTTGTCAAACAATTTCCTAGTCTTGGACCTTAATTTTAGACAATAATTATGAGCAAGCAAAATCTCCATTATTTGATGTGCTTACTTCTGTGGTTTGTGCAGGGAGAAAAAAAAATGAGAAAATATTCTTCTGGTAATATGCATTTTGATAAGAACTAATCAGTGAATGGCAAATGTTACTCTCATCCTTGTTTTCCCCTCATAGTTACATATTATAGTAAGCAATATAACATCCACAACACTGGAAATGATGGTGGGATGGTGGTGGTAAGGTAAAAGCTTATTTAAAATGGGACTAAAAATGGGATAGGTTTATCCCCTTCCCCCATTTTTTCCTCTCACAAGACCACTTGCCATTTCAGAGTTCTTCTACTTAGAGGAAATCAAGACATAATGTGACAACCTGAAGATACTTTCTACAGTTGCAAATTCAACCACTGACTACACTGATCCAATCTAAAAGCCCATATGTGTTATCTCAGGAAATGACACAGTTTCATATAGAGACAATTTCATTATACTATAGTCTTTCAGGATTTAACTTTTGAAGAAATATATCTTTTTTTCCCCCAGGGAACAAGGATGGAGGGATACGCAGATCCTTCTACAGCTGCTCAGGATGCAATGGTAAATATAGTCAGATGTGAGCTTCTCAAACATAAAAAAAAAGAACAAATACAAATGTTGGAAAGTGATTTAGGACTTTACTTAAAATCTTTTGCGTTTTTTTTCATTTTCTGATATATTAGATTCTATGGGAAGCATGTCAGCGGAAAACAGGCGAACACAAAAACATGCTGCAAATGATTCTCTGCAACAAGAGTTACCAGCAGTTGTGGATGGGTAATCCAGCGGTTCAGCTGTTTGAACATAGAGTGGAAAGGAAAAATCTGACTTGCTAATAGCGCCATGGTTTACATACCAAGAAGCTCAGTGTGCAGCAGGGTATCAGCCTGAAACCTAAGTGTGAACTGCTGGAGCTCTCAGACTCCCACTAATGTTAATGGGATTTTGAAGTAATGCAAAACTGAACTTTGCCTGATGACTGCAGACAGCTGTAGGGAGAACAGACAGACATCAGGATGCCTAATAACAGAGAGAAGAATGCAAGAACAAGGAAAGGCACAGGCCATGGATCCACTGAGTTTACACACGACACAACAGGATAAGGCGGATTTTTTTAAACTATTTTCTTCATTTTTTCCTAAGTAATTCTTTGCTATGAGTGGAAGCACCTTGGGAGAAGCAGTTGGAGTATTTTTAACAAACATTTGTATGTGAAAACACATTGCTGTATTGAAGCTTTTCCCCAGAAGTTTCAAAGAAGTTTTTCATGGGAGCACTTCAGGGTCCACATCTGCTCTCTTGTAACGAACACAGAGACAGACACGTAATGGGACATTTTTATTGAAAATAGATAATCAGACATATTTTCAGATTGCAAGAAATCTATGTGAGATCATCCAGATCTTCCACTGCAGTAAAGGAACCTGTTGTATCTGGTGACAAGTTTGAGATGCTTTGTGTTCTGCAGTGGAAAAATAGTCTGTTCGGTGACAAGTTTATCACTGTGCAGCCAGCTGTATTTCTTATACCAACTTCTAATGGTAGCTTAGAATGACTTTGCTGTCACAGATCAACAAATTAATTCTTCTGTCATGACTTCTGTAAGACTAGTGATGATAGGATTAACATAACGTAACACACCTGCTTACGCTCTACTCCCTTTCTGTAACAGAGATCTGAAGGCTCTGCCTGCAGTGTAGCCCCCTGTAAATTTTGCAGTAAGCAGTGAGTTCAAAATTGTCCTCCTTCCCTAAAGGAATAAGCACAACCTGTATATTTGTGTAAGTCTTGATGCCTGCATCATCCAGAGAGTGTCCATGTTTGGAGGCTGACATGTTACTCATGTCATGCCATGGCTTCTTGTCACAATCTGTGAATCTCTGAGCAGTTTTAGCCAAGCTGAGCAAGGCAGTTGCCTTAATGACATGACATTCTTCCAAGTTTTGTAAACAGATATTGCTAGATAGAGAATTTATTAAAGCTTCCAGTGAAACAGAGGCTTTGGCATATATTCATTTTATTTCAAATCATATTATATTCCTTTCTCCGTTTATACTGGAGCACCCAGAGAGAGAATATCCTAGAAGCCAGGTTTCAGGCTATTCATTTAGATTGCCTTATCTGGGGGATACAAACTTAATGAAACACTGAGAATAAATAGGGAAAAAAATAAACACAATAGTTATAGTACTGGGGGGAAGCATGAAAAAAAGGGCAAAGCTGATCATTATTAATGAACTAGAATAAAAAAAAGATTTTTTTTTTTCCCCCCTAGTTTTCCAGGAGTTCCAAAATATCTCTGGGCAAGACATAGTAGATGCCATTAACGAATGTTATGATGGATATTTTCAAGAATTACTGGTTGCAATAGGTAACGTAAAAATATTCTTTTATACTAGCAGTAATCTCTTAAAAAATATCTAGTATGGTATCTCTGATGCACCAAGAATACTATTTCTCTGATATTTTTATCTACTTTACTCTCCTGTATTCTGTAATTAAATTTTCGGAGATAATTAGAAAAGAATATTTGAACAGTTTTTCCATGCTTGTGTAAACCTGGAAATGTATATATGCAGCACTGGATTCCTGCTGAGCAGAACTAGTACCTGTTCTTTATTTGATAACAAATTTTGTGTGATCAATGCAAATAACTGCATTACCAACTGATTCTACACATATTAAATAACTGGAAAAGTTTTCAAGATTCCAGTGGTATATAAACAAGTTCCAAGCTTCATCTGCCTTTGTTTTCCATTTATAGAATAAGGATAATAACATTTCTATGAAGATGTCATGTGAGCATATTCACTGATATTTAACAAGCCCTTCGATGAAACAGCAATGAGTACCCACCCAAAACAAGTACCAGACTTTTAAAATTATAAATATAGTTAAGTTTGTGCAAACTGGTAGCTTAATTTTAAACTGTCATGGACAGCACTACCCAGCTTTATACTTCAAGGTGCCCAAAGCCAATAGAAATTATTTTATAACGATCTTATGTTTCCCCGTTGCATCTCTTCTCTCCTAGTTCTCTGTGTGCGTGACAAGCCTTCCTACTTTGCCTACAGGCTTTATAATGCAATTCACGTAAGTAGTTTTTCTTCTTCACATTTCATAAAAAGCAGCTTCCCTATTTTTTTGTTTGCTTGATTATTCTTAAACAAGTACTTACAAATCAGCCTGTTCAATCTTTAAGGTGTGATTGCGTGTTTTAAAAATGTAGGTGCCTACATAAATTTCAGAGCAGTAGTGCCGAAGCAACAGTTAGGATTTAACAGTGACAGTAAAGGGTGAAATATTTAGATTCCTTAAAAAAATATCTGTCTGGTAACTTTGTCAATTTTTTAATTTAAAATCTTTCTTTTCTATGGATTGTATCTCCCCCTGCTGTGCAGAACTCAATGTGCACTCTTCTTACTACGCAGTTTTTGTCTCTAGAGATTTAGTAAGCCTCACCAACAACTAAAACATAAATTAATGATACAAAAAACCAAATGGCCACATTTTCTTGTAGGGCTGCATGTATATACGCAGGTTCTTTTCTCTTTGTGTGTAAGTGCTAACATACTAAAACAAATCAGTGCCAAGAAGAAATGTGGGTAAATGTAAAGAAACACCTACAAATTCTTCCTAGCAGAGGCCACTGAAGACATTTTTTTTTGTTTTTCATTCATTACTGAAAATACCGAGGCATTATGTTATACAAAAAATAAAGTATAATCTTTTAAGCTTAATATTTTAAGTGTAATCTTTAGAAGATGGTCATAAAAGCCAGCCACAGGTAAAACGTGATGTATTATCTTAAAGCAGAATGGCAAATACAGCATTCATGTCAGGACTATTGAACAAAACTTTTCAGCAACACTTCAGCAGGGCCCCAGTATCCTCTTCCAGATGCTGCCACTAGTGCTGTCCCCTGTTTCAGCTAAACCAGCAGCAGTGGCAGCAAAGAACCAAGGAAAATCCCAGGGGACTGAGAGTAAGAGGCAGTATTTTGTCTGAGTGAAGATTCTGGCACACAACATGAAAACGGTTTGCTGAAAGTACCAGGAAATACCAGCTGTCAGGAAAAGTGACGTTTCTCAAAGGTCCTGTATCAAGACCACTTTTCAAGTTAAAATCTCATTTTTAAGAAATACCACATAAATAGTTTCCTTCTGTATTACAGTCAGATGATGTATGTGAGGCAGGAAAAAGGTTTTAATGATTAAGAATAAACATCTGCATTTTTAAAATTAATATTTTACTCTGTTTTCTCAAGTTTTTTTAATGAACAGATAATTCTCAAAAGAAATGCAAGAATTTAAGTGTCTGTTTTTGCAGTCATGTCCAGATTATACCAAAAGCTTTTTATATGTCCATTTATAATACAATATAATAAAATCCACCCAGGGTTCTAATGCTTGAAATCACAAACCATAATGGTTTATAAGACAGATTTTAATCTAGCCAACAAACAGGTATAAATTCTCTATATGCAGCTTTTTAACATATCTAATTACTTGGTTTTTGGAAAACAAGGTTTCAGTATCAATGGCTAGTTGATAAAATTATGACTTAGATTTAAGCAATCTAAACTGGTCATCAGTCATTCCAACCCTAAATCTGGTTTGATTTCTTTTATGGCCACTAGATGTCTTCATTCTCCACACAATTACAATATGAAAAATTACTTCGCAACAGTTAAAACACCACATAGCTGAATACAAGCTATGTAAATTCTAAATCAATGGTTAAAACTCTTGCTGAATTCACGTTCAGCAGCAGCTGTTGTGAAATAGATTACTGACTTCAACACAGTTTGAATGGACTCCACGACAGCCACAACCGCTACCTACAAACTGAATACCTAAGACTACTGAAAAAGTTCATCAGGCTTTTCTTTTTAAAAATTTCAGTGCATGGTTAAAACACTGATATGTGGAGAAACTCGTTATTCAGTAACATGAATTCTGTTATCTGAGTATGTGAAAACTCTGTAGGATAAAACCTTTCAATGCTCAGACTCCTTTAAAATTGAGGATATCTTTACCGGTAGCCTAATTAATTGGTTTATCTATTAAACATTAATATGAGCACATACAGATAGCCAAACGTATATTGTCAAACTGTCAAGTTTCCTCTTATCTTCTTTTCTTTTTAGGACTTTGGGTTTCACAATAAAACAGTTATAAGGATCCTCATTTCCAGGAGTGAGATTGACTTGATGAATATACGACAGCGATACAAAGAGAGATATGGGAAATCACTCTTTCATGACATTAAAGTAAGTTTTTATACACTTTTGCATATATTCAGCACTGGCACCACACAGACTGTGCCAAGCCCTATCAGAAAAATACAGAGGGTTAATCTCTATTCAGTCACTTGGGTTTCTTTTTCAGTGCCTCAGTCTGACTTCAGCAAGCAAGCAGTGAATTCTCAGCTCACTCCCATTGTATGTGATTTTGTCTCTCCCCAGCAGCAAGAGGAGGATATAAACAGAGCAGGACAGTGTATGCTGAAGAATAGTTTGTGTGAACAGTGTCTACACTAATTGATACCATCTTCTTTCACACTGTCCTGCAAGTTTAGGCTGATACCACTTCTGTGCAAAACTGAGATAAGAATCTGGCTTTATCCTTGCACTTAGGTAGTATCAACCTTCAGACAAACTATTCCTCTTGTACTCTGTACCTTAAAACAAAACTCTGACGCTGTTTAACTGTATAAAAATTACTCTTGCTAAGACACTCTAGCTTTTTTATGCTGCTGCAATCCAACTGTAAGATGTGCAGTAACTGTAAGAAATTGCTCGTGATTTTTTGGTATTGAATTTGAGAAGTATTAAACAAGTTTGATCCAGCCTTTCAAAGGCAGATTGTTTCTAGGTGCCCAAGCAATCAAAGCCCAAGGTATGTGACATTAAAAAAAAAACTTGCCCTAGAACCCTTATGAAAACACTGTAATATTTTACAAAACCTTACAACATCAGTCTAGTCCTTGTCGCACACCAAGAGAAGAAAAAACAAGAAAATGTATAGTCACTGAAATGTTGGGGTTTTTTCTTGCAGCATTTTGCTTCGGGGCATTATGAGAGTGCTTTACTTGCTATCTGTGCCGGTGATGCTGAAGATTATTAAGCATGAAGACAACGAACTTTGAAGTTTGTGTAAATCTATTTTAAATAGAAAGTGAAGCTATACACAATACATTAACTGTAAGAGATCCCTATTCTACACAAAAGAAAAGAAAAATCAGTGCTACAGATTTGCTAATATTAAATCTTTCTTGAGACAGGAAAAATGTTGGCAGGAACATGGTTTTATCCCTAGCTCTAATTAATATTTCTGTTTCTATGATTAAAGTAAATTAATGAAGCAAGCAGTGAAATAAATCCATGTAAGCATATGTTTATCATTCAGTCTCGAAACTTCCCAAACATTAGAGAACAGGCTCTGGAAGAAGCTTCCTATTCACTTTCACACAGGAGAGAAAAAAATGTTTTTGCTTTATTTACTTTTAGCACCATGATTTCCTCCTTTAAGTATTTTTTTTTCTTTCTTACTTCTTATACCTCATGCTTTACGCTCTTCAACATCATTGTTTCAGTCACTATCAAACTAAGCATCTGCCCCAGTCTATTGCCAGTCAGTCATCAAAGAGTGTTTTCGTATTCTCTTTCATTTAGCCCACATAGAACCATAGAACGGTAAGGGTTGGAAGGGACCTTAAAGATCATCTAGTTTCAACCTCCCTGCCATGAGCAGCACATACTTAATGGCATTTCCCTTTTTCCATTTGAAACGAAAGACAGAATTAGAATCAAGTACCCCAAACCATTCTAGGTTTAGTGCCACACACTGGAAACCCCTGGAAGGAAGATGAAGCACTGCATAGCTCTGAGCGGAGAAGTTCCAGAGAATCAAACCCTGAAATCCCATTTGCGCCGATCTCATTTTAATCATTAATTGAACACCGACCTTCTGAGCACGGAGGTGTCTCCAGGACGCCCCGGGCAGTAGAACTCAGGGGCTGGCTTAGCGGCAGGCAGCACTGCACCTCCCAGCCAGGCCGAAGGACGCGGCGCTCCCCAGCACCCCACCAGCAAACGCAGCCCGATCCTGCCCGGTGCCAACGGCCCGCACCGCAGCGAGGGAAGGCGGCAGAGCCCGGCCTCCAGCCCCCGACCCCCAGGAAACCGCGACACCGCTTCCCCGCCCCCCGAGCCCGCCGGGCGCAGCTCCTCGAAGAGACTTTCCCGCCGGGGCGTTCGCGCCTCCCGCCACGCCCTTACGGAAAGGCACATCAGCAAGGGGAGATCTGGTAACCTCCGCCCAAGTCACTGCCCTGCGTTTTTCTCCTCCGGCTACAAGGTGTCCAACGTGACACAGAAACTCGATTTTTTTTTTAAAATAGTTACTTTCTGCAAGTATAGCTCAGTACCACTGAACAAAGCACTACCATAAAAACATACAGATACCTGGCTGCTTTTGTGCTGTTTGCACCTGTCCCTTCCCTCAGCCTGCGAAAATAACGCCATTTCCAGCGTATCTCGCTTTTTCGCAAGTGCTGACTTCACGCTGCACATCTGTTGATTTACAATAAACTTAAAATTCCAGTTGTTTGACACATCTCAAAACGTTTCAGGTGAGCAATGCAATCACTAAGCCAGAACTCTGGAAGGAGCGGTTCTCTGAGGGAAAATAAACTAAAAACACAGGTGAGAAGGAGCTGAGCACCACCCGGACGCGTCGGCACCGCCAAGCTCCTGCGCTCAGCTCGTATGGCGATTCCGCGGCTGGAGTCGGAGGTCGCTACGGGCAGCAACACTGCGGAGTCGCTTCGCTCTGACCCCCTGCGTACGTGAGGGCTCAGCTCCCTCAGCCGCAAGCGCCCTCTTCCCGCGCCGCTTCCCGCCGCACGACAGCCCCAGGCCCCCCCGCAGCACGCAGAGCTGAAACGCCGCGGCCATCCCCTCACAAAATGGCAGCGGCAGCGGCGCTAGGGCCCAGCAGGCGTCCAGGAGCACCGCCGCTCGCGCAGGGGGCGGGACCCAGCGCCCGGCGCCCCGCCCCGGGCCGCCGGTCACACACGGGCAGCTCCCCGTCCCGCCCCCTCGGCACGGCCTCGCTCCCCCCCGGTCCGTCCTGACGGGAAAGCGGCGGTGTCAATCTCGCTCCTTCCCCAATCGCCACCGCCGTCCCTCCTTGCCCCTCCCCCCCCGCCGCCGTGTTGCGCTTCCTGGGAAGTTGGCG
>Ga0065711_1050769_pt1 | contig 10666 bp, 9 predicted proteins | sample Hoacrofraction12_FD_59098 | JGI IMG/M metagenome (GOLD analysis project Ga0065711, IMG submission 59098) | Hoatzin crop microbial communities from Cojedes, Venezuela - Epithelial fraction 12 v2 (version 2) | ecosystem: Host-associated > Birds > Digestive system > Esophagus > Crop | place...
GGAGCTGCGAGCTCGGCGGGAGGTGCTGGCGTTTGCTACTTCTGTTTGTAGCATTCGAGGCGTTATTTGGCTCGCCGTGTTGTCGTTCCGGTAACGCAGGTTTATAACTCCGGCGTTAAAGGCCCGCTTCCTTGTGCTGCCTCCCGGGATATCTGTTCTGCAGTTGGGAAGACGCAGGGAAATTCTGTTTGTCTCAGGGAGACCCTTAAGTGAGGGGCGGCCAAGCAGAGCTGTGCGCTGAGAATACACGGCGCGTTGCGCTGCTCCAGAGAAACAGCCCTGACAGTGAAGTCACTGTGTCGGAACCATCGCTGTTTTCTTTTTTGGAATTTCTGTGTTTCCTCCCAGTTCATGCAGCCAGGTAAAGTGATGCCCAAGTCCTTGCAGAACCTGACTTCCAGCAAAAGGGCAGTGGTTCGCCATGACATGCCAGTGGGTCCAGCCCATTATTACTGGGCTGTCTGGTTTCACATGTGCTCTTTGTCACCTGGAAATCACATCTTTTCACTTGTTCTCAAAGGTGGCTTGCTGACCATGGAACAGGATAACAGTACCAACAAATGGGATATCTAAGCTCTTGCCTTAAGAAGTACGTAACAGCATCCTGCCAATGCAGGACTTCAGGATTGTGCCAAAGGCCGTGCCCTCCCTGGGCGTCAGGGACAGAACGCTGTCCACAGACAGGAACGCAGCAGCTTTCGGAATCCAGACTGCACGAGTCGTTCACAGCAGGCGTCTAGGCTGAAGCGCTTGGCCTGACCCAGAGAAGACACATTCGGCTGAACAGCTCGCTGTAGGAGGAACAAAGGATCTGCAATTGACATAGACTTCATATGAGATACTAGAAACACTATTACCCCCCAAATTAACGGACTTTTGTGCCCAGTGTGCACAGTTTAAAATGGTACCCTCTACTCACTTAACAGAATTCTGAAACTGAGTAGAAGCCGAGGGCCACTGTTACTTGTTTGATACGCTGCATCGGTGCCCCTTGTTATTCTTAAAAGGATAAAACAATTGCCGAACAGGGATACTTTAAACCACTTTGACCTGTTCAGCATCTTCCTCTCTTTTGCCGCAACACAGGAAAGGACCAAAACTTTGATGCTTACCCACTGATCCTTTCGAGGCATGCGTGGAAGTCTGTAATGCAGATCTAGGGTCCAGTTTCAGGATTAAGAAGAAAGCACATTCAAATCACTGATGTTTTTGTCTACAACCACATTTCACAAGAAACGCGTTTCTGCTGGCGTGCTAATAAGCCTCCCGCTCTGCTGATGCTGGGCACGTAGTAGCAGCTTGCTTCCTACTGTTACACAGGATATCTGCGTAGGTCGTGGAGATGGCAGTGCCCTGTGGAGGATGCTCTGTAGTGATTAGAACTACACACTTCACCTGACCCACCACAGTAATGAATGTGTTTAGGTGAAAACTCTGCAAATCTGCAACTAATGTGGCTGACATTTAGTCTTAGTATTAATTAACATCAACCTTTTCACTGAATATAAGGAATTTTTAGAAGTTAACTGTATTGCTTGTTACTAAACGTGAAATACTTTGTCTTGATACTGAAAAAAGTAGTATGGTTTAGTCTCTCAGAATTTTGAATTTCAGTTTAAATTCTCTGCAGTTAAAATCCCACAGCAAATACCTTCTCTGTGCTATGTTACTTGTAAATAAACACAAATAATTTCCCCATTATATTCCATATAAATCCCTGAGAGTTATTTTAAGTACTTGGAGAGAATGGTATTTGTTAACCTCTGTTAACTTTGTGCTAACTGCTAGAAAAAATTAAAGCCTAAATAGTTCTTTTCAAGTGACAGAGGTTGCGCTTTGGCAAGCCGTACGTTCTGTTGTTAGCGTATTCTTTTCTTGGGCTTATAGATTTTTGTTGAGGGAAGTAGCTTGCTTTTGCTGGAGAAGCCAGTGGAAGCTCATAGTTAGCTGACACATGGTGTTAGTTTAGCACACAGGTTTGATGTGGGAGGCCCACTTGAAAAGCCTGGGAATTGGACAGATACTAGCTTTATCCCTAAATCCTTCTAGGAAGTGAGCCTGGCAAATGGGACTGTAGAATGTGGAAGGTTTAAAAATTATATATTGGGGCAGTTAGCTTTGACAGCAGTTTAATACAAAGGAGGATTCTTGTTATTGCATTTTTCATCTTAAAAATGCTTAACAAAATGCTTAAGGTTATTAAAGGCATACAAGTTACTTCAGTCAAAGGGAAGCACAAAAGTGTTAAGCTACAGATGTGCAAACTTTACTAAATCAAATTGCTTCCTAACAATTTTTTCAGTGAAACATTTGAATGGAAAACAGGTCTGTCTTTTCTTAGCTTGTCATGGTATCCTGCAGGAGTTTTTCCCTGAAATCTTCTGAGGAAACAGTTAACTTTAAACCTGGAGCTTCTCGGACGTGTTTCTGCACTCTTATCAGGCTTCGTGTCATTTTCAAAGAATGTGAAACCGTTTTACGTAAATCACCTGTTATCTCCCCAGAATACCTTCTGGAAACCGTTTTACTGCAGCTTAAAATTGAAATGTGTAATAAGCGGAATCCTGCGCAGACTTTGGAATAACTTCTACCCATTATTCCAAAAATGCAATTAAAAGCGTGTAACTTAAAATGCATCACAATATTTTTTTTATCTGAAAGTGTTGTGATTTCATATTCTTTTTCTTGCAGCACCTGCCAGTGTTCGTTGCATCCATAATGATGTCGTGGTACCAGACTTCTCTGCCTATCGTCGTCAAGACGTGCTAGATGCCACCACGTCTTCTCAAGGCAGCAGTGAGGCCAGAAAAGGGTTTTCCTACCTGATGACTGCAACAACATGTGTAGCAACTGCGTATGCTGCTAAGAATGTTGTCACCCAGTTTATTTCCAGCCTGAGTGCCTCTGCTGATGTGCTAGCGCTGTCAAAGATTGAGATCAAGTTGTCCGACATTCCAGAAGGCAAGAACATGGCTTTCAAGTGGAGAGGGAAGCCCCTTTTTGTGCGGCACAGAACCCAGGCAGAGATTAATCAGGAAGCTGAAGTTGATGTGTCTAAACTGAGGGATCCACAGCATGACTTAGACAGAGTAAAGAAACCAGAATGGGTCATATTAGTAGGCGTCTGCACTCATCTTGGCTGCGTACCCATTGCTAACTCCGGAGATTTTGGTGGTTATTACTGCCCTTGCCATGGGTCCCATTATGATGCCTCTGGCAGAATCAGGAAAGGTCCCGCTCCCTATAACCTTGAGGTTCCAACCTACCAGTTTATTGGTGATGATATGGTGGTTGTTGGCTGAGTAATGTGGTGCTTGCTCGCTTTGAAGTTCCTGTGAATGTCTGCTCAACAGGGTTAACTGAGATTCTAGAATACTGTAATATCAGATGATCCTGGAAACATACTAGCTGTCTAGATTGTCAAGCAGAAGTATGTTCGAATACTTTCCTGTGTTCAATTTTAATAAAAACTTGGAGTGAGCACTTGTTCCTGACGTACAATAACGTCTGTTTATTTGTGTGTCCACTTGCAGTGTGTCTAGTCAAAGAGATACTGCAGCAGACCCAGAATTTGTTTGTGGAGCCCTCCTGAGGGGCTGCTGATCCAAAACAGACACCAGACTGCAAAGCCATTGTTTCCTTAATACCATACATTTCATTATTTGGTTTTTTTTTTTTTTGCTTTGTTTTTACTGCTTTATGCGAAGAAAAAATATCTAGAAAAGAACTTGCTGTGAACTTCTAATAGTGTTTGGAGTGAGTTTTGATACAGAATCCTGTGAGACGTAATCCTTTTCCTTCCTTTTTTTTTTTGTTTTCAAAGGAAGTGAAATAAAAACCTCCCTAGAAAGAAAACTATTTACATTGTTGAGAGGCAGCTTATAATTGTTTCCCTAGAATGGTAGCAATGTAATTTTATGATGATGTGGACAAAAGTAAGTGTGTCATGTTAGAATTACAAAATTATTTTTCTACTTGCAGACAAGACTTGCTCTTACGCATATCTAAACATCAGATCAGGTGCATAGGACACTGCAAAATTTGTGACATTTGTCCAAAAGAAATGAGAAAGTATGAAGGGAAATCCAAGTCTTACAGAGGATGAAAATCAAATTTTTAAGAACTACTCAGTCTGGACTAATCTCTAACGTTAGACATAGCAAAAGGTTGTGTTGCCATCAGAGATATTACCTATAGGCTAAGCTCAATGAAGGCCAAAACTCTGAAACCTCTCTTACCTTGATGCTGACTCTGAGGACATGGAGAAACAAGCGCAGCCTGAAGTAGATCTTTTAACTGGAATTGGTCCTGCCACTACAGAACAAAGCTCACAATTAATTGCCTACAGTACATGAGGAGAATCATGGTTTGCTGCTCCCAGAACAAAAACACATCTTGTCATTCCTGTTTGCATCCTGTTCTTTACTGCTGTGAATGCTTCTGTCTTGCACTGCATTAATGCGCTCCTCCAGTTGCAAAACATACAATACAATCCTCAGAACTCCCTGGGTCCAGAATGTTTAGCCTCACATACATCTCATGTAAAGCCGTGACCACAGCTGAGTTAAAGCTGAAGTTTGAAACAGGAATAATCAGAATACTGATGCATGTATCTGACCTGTTCTCAGACAATTTAGTGAAAAAAGACCGTAGATGCCTGCTACAGAAGTTCTTAGGTATGCATTTTACACCATTTCATAAATTTGAGCGTTACACCTTATCACTATGTCCACAAAATCATTCTCAAGAACTTTTTTTGGTATAATGAATCATGTTAACGCAATACTGAAAGAGATGTTCCCAAACTTGTATCTAAATAATTGGTATTCATATATGTGCCTTGTATTACAGGGGTGATCTTTCCTCAAATGTATTTCAAGTAAAGAAGCTTAGTAACTCCTGAGGTGGCATTAGAGCCTTGCTCATCTGCTCTTGAGTAGCTACTTTTACTTTATTCTAAAAATGTTTTTTAACCCACAGGTTATATTGTTTAGTCCTAACCTTTGTCCACCTTATCACTAAGTAACAGCGGTCCCAGTAAATTTGCCCCCTGTAAAGCAAGGAATGGCCAGGGCAGCTTCTGACAAGTGGACACAGTGAAAGCTAGAGTAGTTATGTCACATCTGGGTTTAAAGGGTCACACATAAAATTACTTGCACAGAATAAGCTGTTACTTAAGTTACATCAGACTGACTCGATCAAATCTTACCAATCTACAACGAATGCAGCACCGTGACATGGAACGCGTCTGAGAACAAGCCAGAAGCTGTTCCTGTAAACGCAAGCCCCAGCAATGCCTTTATTCACCAGGCTGATGACTTTACAGTTGAAGAAGCTGAAGTATTGATTCTTAGGCAATACAGAAGCGATAGTCTGCACCCACTCTTCAGTTAAAGGCTTTGTTCTTTTAAAGTGGCAAATAAACCATTCATAATGGGCTAAATGTGCCTTAGAAAAGCATCAGGATTTACTAGAATTTGAGAAATAAGAGTTAACAGCCTTAAACCTCCAAAAGCACTCAAAGTTTGGTACCACAAGTACAGATGCAAATTAAAAAAACATGAAATTTCATCTGAACATACTTTTTTACCGTGAAGGTTTTCAAACACTGGAGTAAGTTGCCTGGAGGGGTTGTAGAGTATCCGTGGGGATAACTCAAACCCAACTGGACAGTCCTGATGAACCCTGCCTGAGCAAGGGGCTTGGACTAGGTCATCTCCAGAGGTCCCTTCCAACCTCAGCGATGCTGTGCTTTGCAAGGAATAACATCCAGTTATTGTATTGTCTGGGAAAAGAAACTCCAGAAGGCCCAAACTCCGTAAGGGGGAAGCGTGACTCAAGCAAAGGTAAACCTCCATGCAGTGATGTGCTGGTTGCCAGTAATGAGCTCATAATTATCTTATGGGCTAAGACATCAGTGGAAGGAGCTCTCAGTACTGCCACTGAGTACAGACATTGCCACCACACAGATGGGTAATGTTACCCTTTGCATGGCTAACATACCCCGTGGGGCTAGAAGTACGAGTGTCCAAGCACATAGAAAAATACTGCTATATTTTATTAAATTCTGAAGATTCAGTGTATTCCTAAGAAGCAACGGCTTGCTAGGCTTTACTACGTCTATGTATTTCCACTTTGACTCCCTCCACTCCAACGGCCTTACCAGGGCTCTAATTCCTAACGTCACATCCTTTTTGCTTAACCTGTTTGCTAGTGAAAACAAAAAGCCAACTCACAAATTTCACAAAGCTAATGGCAGCTTTCCCCATCCAAAAATGCCTGACGCCCTACTTCTTTCTTCTCAGCTGGGGTTTCCTCATACCCGTGTAGGACAGCTCTGTGCTCCGTAGGGTTTTCTTTCTGAGCAGCCGGCGGTGTGAAGCCACGCTGCTCCCTGTTCCTCACACTGCCCGCCACAGGGTTGGCCTGCTTTAGGCAGCCAGGCCAGCATCACTCACTGCTGTTGACGTGACAGGTGGCAGGAGCCAAGAGCAAGGACACTTGGTGCTGCGACAGGTTTGCCAGGCTGATCAGCACTGGGGCCTGATGTTTTTCAGAGCAAGGCTATGATGCACAAGCCTGTGCCGGAGAGGGCAGCGGCATCGCCTGCCTGTCATCTGCGTGCCTCTTGGACACAGAGCAGCAGCCGCAGATCTGTTTCTTCTCAGCTAGCTACTTTTTCTCCTTTAGAACAAAACAGTCTTTATGAAGTTGCTGAACAGAGTTCATGTTTATTTAATAAAAGAAGCTCTTCAGATAAGGGGAATAAAGATACTAAAATCAAAACATAAATTTTAATATTTGACATTTCAAAAGCTTTTTCTGTATCTTCAGAAAAGGGGCAATATTTTTAATGGTGACTGCTGTCAAAGGAATATTTAGTGCAGAGATTCTAAATGAAAATTCAGAATATTAAGTAATTTTCATGGCTAACGACTGATGGGTTTTTAACCCTTCTGACTGGTGAGGTGCACTTGTCAGAACTGCAGAGTTCCCCCCCAGCCTCTGTACTGGCATTAACGTGGGTTCCTGCAATGCAAACGAGGCAGCGCTCTCAAAGGCCATGGTGTGCAGCAGCACGGTTATCAAGGACACGCTTGCCACTGATCACCAACAAAAGCTACACGAAGAAGAAACCCTATGCAGAGGGTTCCTAAGCAGTTCAGGTACATCTGAGGAACACGGTAGGGTCAGTTCCCCAGTTAAAGCAGCATTCAGCATCCGAGAAATACATTTCTTGTCAGTAGAAGTGACAAGTGACAGAACAACAATGACCCTTCTCCAACCTCGTAAAAGGAAAAAATAAATAATTTCTAGATAGAAGGAGAGGGTTTAAAGCTACTGAAGGTTGAGTGTCCTCCATGGGTACGATTTTGTCAGCTAACTACAGATGACATTTATTTTACATGTCAACTGCTTTTGTCCTCCACAGGGCTGGTAGCACTGTTTGTTATTCAAATGATTCATGTTCTAAGACAATTTTTGGTTATTTATAGTTTTGGGAAGCTCTGGCTATGATCTGTATTAACTGTGCTAGATTTCCTGCTTTCAAGTAATTTCTTTTCCTTATATTTCAGTAATAGTTTTGAAGAGAGAGCTAAAAAAACGCTTTCACGTTAATAATGCAGGTGATCCTGTCTCTGAAGGACTTAAGCAGTCCATGCCTATTAAAGTCTGGAAGTTTTGCTGACCACTATACATTTTGCAATCACCATGAAAATCTAAATTTTCTCTCATCATAACCTTTTAAAAATATGCTGTTTACACAGGCTCAGATCAGAAGTATCCATTAACCTGGGGGCCTGCTTTGATACACCTAGAATCTGGTGGTGTTCGGGGTGGTTCCCAGGCAGCAGCACCTAACATATTCACAATAGAGTTCCCACTGATTCTGCCACCGTTAAAAGTAGTTCACAGTCCTGCAAACCACGACCTTAAGTTGAAAGTCTGGAAGAGGAGGGAGAAACGTGATGGTCATGTGCAAACAGCTAGAGGAACTGCAACATCACCCAGGAGCTGCAGCACAACCAGGGACACAGTGCACGCCTCTGGAGTGTCATTCCAGAGCATCCGCCCTTTCCTTTCCTGCAAGCTGGAAATTCACCCCTATGCAACTACCACAGCAAGTGAAGAGGGAACAGCTTCCAAGAATGACTTTTGTCCAAAAACCAACCAGTTAGTTGCAAATAAAATACGCCATGCTTGACAAATTATTGAACATAATTATGACATTTGAAAAACTACTGTAGCAATATCAATTATAACAGCCTGTATTCTTGAAAAAAATATTTTAAGTGGGTTTTTTCTGAAGGAAAATCCAACAGCTTTTATGGACTAAAAACAGAGGAAGAACATATCTGTGTAATTAGAAAGCTTTATCATAACACAGACACAAAACGATATCGTATAAAGCCTACAAGGAAATACTGACCTCAAAATTTCAAAACTTTTAGATCTCAGCTGTGATTTAAACTTTTCAAATGATACCACTGCATTGTAGACCTAGAGAAAACCCAACAGAATACACATATGTTCTGCTTGCAAAGTTGTATCTACTCCCAGGATAAAATGATACCCTTGCTGCATTCCCATACTCCTCCTGGGAATCAGATGCAAAAACACAACAATGCAGAGTGCTCCAGTGAGTAATGCTGTACGTGCGACCTGAGCACGTGCAACTGGAGCCAGACAAGCTCACTTTTACAGCCCGCTGGATTTGCTTTGCATTCCTGCCTGCAAGATGGGTCTGCTGGGAGGCAGACAAGCTGAGCCAGAGCCACCGGGGCACTGGGCACATCCTGAACCTGGTATTTCTGAAACCTTTAAGCTGCAGAATGCCTTGTCATTCAGTTGTCCTAATCCAAGCTTCCATCAACTCCCAAGGTCTTCAGTGTTAAACTAGAGCCTACAAATCTTCCCAGCTTTAGGTCCTGTAACTACAGAAAAGTCCAACAGAAAAATTGCAAGATGCAAGTAGTATGAGCTTATTCACTAATAAAACAGTAAAATAAAGAACTCAGATTCCTAGAATTAAACAGTGTTAACCAGAGACTACAATGTGGTCTGACGTAATACTGATATATGTATATTGAGCCAAAATTCTGTCTGACACCAGCTTTACAATAAGTGTCATTCATTTCAGGGATTCCATCTCGATCTATGCAAGTAGCAGTCAGTGACAATTTAAAACCATCATGTCCAGCCTATTTTGTGAACAACCCACATCCTATGTGCATGCAAATATTAATTCTAATGTATAATTTTCGTTGTGCCTCATGAAAGGGGAAAACTATTAGATTGCTTTCTTCCCTTCCTTTTCAAATGGTTCCAGACAACACAAAGATCCTGTAGTTGAAGCAAGTGGGCAAGCACAAAAAATGGTGTGTTTCCCATATTACAACAGGACATTGGAATGTGTATACGGCTCAGCTGAGGCACCTGATTCTGCCAGAAGAATTTCAAGGCCAGCCCCACAGAAAGACACCAAGATTCTGACTTGGATGGTACAAAGCCTCCCAAGAGGAGTCTTTTGTTGACTACTGAGGAAGCCAGGTTTGGGTAGGTGGTTAGAGCAGACACTTTCAGCTGGTAGTGCAACCATTCCATTAACTTCACGCTTTTACTCTGCCTGAGCATCCCCAGCAAATGACCAGAGTCTGCGTGGTGGGCTTGAGGAGAGACTGTGCTGCGAGAGACAAAGGCAATAACTAAAATGTTGACTAGCAGCTGTGTTTAACATTACTTTGCCTCAGATATTTGTGTTTTAAAGGGAGAATTTTTATTTTCCACATATCTAGCAATTTAGCAAAGCAATAAGCTATAACTGAGAAGTCAGACAAAACTCCTCCCAGTGAACAAGGAAATGTCATCAAGAGATGTGGTTTCAGAAAACAGTTTGGTCACGCTTCCACCTCCTAGCCCCAGCCACTGCTAACACATCTGCCTTGAGGTGCGTGTTATCAGATCCTGAGTTTGTAGAATTGGCACAGCTAGGTGCAATTTGCTCATTTCTGTACCTACTGGATGTATTGCAATCATTTGTTGATAGTATTTGCAATGGGAGGAGGAAAAGCGGGCACCGAGAACCTCAGCAAGGCTCACTGTATTTAGAAAATTTGTGTAGAATTTGTGTAGGAATTGTACAAGGACAACAGCTACGACACAAACACAGAATTCAGTCCCTTAGGTGAACAGTTCTATTAATATTAAATTTTCAGAATTAATGATGCTTCAATTTATTAAGGACTTAATTCAGATTTTGTGCATATTAAAAAACAAAATACAGCTATGATCTATTTGTAAGCAGCTGGGGTACTATAAGGTGATAAGTAATAGCCTCCATGGATTATTAAGAACAAATCATGTCAATGCAATCATATTTGTTGCTGTAATAGGATAACAGGCCTTGGAAACAGGGGGATATTAGCAGTAGCTATCAAAGTTTTAAGTAAGATTTTCACACTGTCTCACAAAATGTTCTCATGTTTACTAAGAAACCTGGTATTAAGTGGAAGTACTGTAGAGGACAACTGCTCTGGTGAGGCCTCATCTAGAGTACTGTGTCCAGTTCTGGGCTCCCCACTTCAAGAAAGATGAAGAGCTACTGGAGAGAGTCCAGCGGAGGGCTACGAGGATGATGAGGGGACAGGAGCATCTCCACTACGAG
>Ga0065711_1050770_pt1 | contig 10666 bp, 3 predicted proteins | sample Hoacrofraction12_FD_59098 | JGI IMG/M metagenome (GOLD analysis project Ga0065711, IMG submission 59098) | Hoatzin crop microbial communities from Cojedes, Venezuela - Epithelial fraction 12 v2 (version 2) | ecosystem: Host-associated > Birds > Digestive system > Esophagus > Crop | place...
TTTTTCCCTGCCCCCCCCCCCGAGGGTTATACCCCTTTAAGAGGCCGCGGCTGCCGAACCTCGCCGTTCAGTAACTCCGGCACACACGGGGCTGATGCAGGTAACCGGAAAGCTGGCTTTTATTATTCCCCCAGCTCATAATTCGCAGCAGTTGTCGTGTCCCCGTGTCCCCCCGTCCCCCCCTCCTTTTTTTTCCTCTCTTCCCAAGCGGGACGGGAGGAGCAGGTTGTATAAATACTCGGCCCAAGGAAAGCCCAGCGGGTCTGGTGAGGTTTTATTTCGATTGCTCCGGGGACAGGCGCGCCGTGCGTCTGCAGGGCGGGCGGGCTCCCTCCGCAGCGGGGTTGCCGGAGGCGGGGGTCCCGCTGCCCGCCCTGCCGAGCTCCCGGAGCCGCGAACCGGGGTGCAGAGCTGTGCGAAGTCTGATGGCGTCGGCTGCGTGAGGAGCGGGGTCGGAGCTCCCCCCGCCTGCTCGGACGCACCCTCTGCAGAAGCCGGTCCCCGCGCGGTGCGTGCGGGACGGTGTAATCCCGTGGTCTCTGCGTGACAGCGTAGCGCGTGTGGAAGCTTGGTGTGACGGGGGAAGGCTGGAGGGTTCGGGGAAGGGGAGCTTGGAGCTGCTGGCGGCGCCGCGTCTGAGCGCCTTTCTGAACTGACGTCACCCGCGTGTGTGCACGTTTGTGTGGGTGTGCGTTTGGAAACCTACTGATTAACTCTTAAAAAGTTTAATCGGGGTTTAGTGTTGAGGGTCAGTCAGCGGGAAGCTGGTCAGTCAGCCCGCTGAGCTGCAGCAGCAGTTTCTGCCTCCGGCGTGCTGAGAGCACCCGTCTTTCTGCGCTTGTGTTTCATGGCATAGTTTACTGAGACATAGTTTCTTTTCCAATGCTGATTTGGTTTCTTCTTTTCCAGAAAAAGAGGAAGTTGTTATAAACGGAGAAGATGAAAAAGAACGGAAAGACCCCTATTTCGTGGAAACACCTTATGGCTACCAGCTAGACTTGGATTTTCTGAAGTACGTGGACGATATACAAAAGGGGAATACCATTAAGAAACTAAACATCCGAAGGAAGAGGAAAGCTGTACCAGCCTCCGCAGCTACCAAGAGCTCTGGTGGCCAGTGCAGTGGCTGGACCTCCACGGAGTCTCTCTCTTCGTCGAACAGTGATGAGAACAAGCAGTCGTCTCTGGCAGCGAGGAGTCGAGTAACCTCGTCTGTCACTGTGAGACCCTCAGTTTCCTTTGAAGCATCTCCTTCCTACTTAACCGTCCCTGAGAGCAAGCAGCTTCCTCCTCCTTCCCCCCAGCCTCCTCGGCACAACCTCCATGTGACAAAAACCCTCATGGAGACGCGGAGGCGACTCGAGCAGGAGAGGATGATGCAGGTCACGCCTGGTGATGTCCGCAGGCCCCGGCTTTCCAGCTTCGGAGGCATGGGCTCCACGAGCTCCCTCCCCTCTTTCGTGGGATCCAGCGGGTACGGACACGTGTCCCAGCAGCTGCAGAACGGGTACCAGGGGAACGGCGACTACGGCGCCTGCTTCAGCTCCTCCTTGGGCAGTTCCATTCGTCACAGCCCCATGAGCTCAGGAATATCCACGCCAGTCACCAACGTGAGCCCGGTGCATCTGCAGCACATCCGGGAGCAAATGGCCATTGCCCTCAAGCGTCTCAAGGAGCTCGAGGAGCAAGTCAAGACCATTCCTGTGCTGCAGGTCAAAATTTCAGTGTTACAGGAAGAGAAGCGGCACATGATGGCTGAACTCAAAAACCAGAGGAAAGCCGCTCAAAACGACACGTACGGTTTCAGAAAGCGATCCTACAGTGCAGGAAACGCGGAGCAGTGGGAACACATGTCTCAGGTGAGAAGAGGTGGGGAACTGTATATAGACTGTGAGGAAGAGGTGGAGAGCGTGGAGCAGAGCTCTCAGAGGATAGAGGAGTTCAGACAGCTGACTGCAGAGATGCAAGCCCTGGAGAGAAAAATCCAGGATAGCAACTATGAAAGTCCAGCAAACCTTCGGGTGAACAGAGGAAGCCTGATGAGAGAAAGCCTGACGAAAGAAACCCGATCTGTTGCTGTAGGTGGTGATGAGAACATGAACGATGTCATTGTATACAACAGATCTGCAAGGCAACACAGAGAAGTTGCTGTGGGGACAGAGAAAGAAATGAGAGAGTGTGGGGTTGGGGTGACAGAGGCCATGCTTGGCTTGTCAACGGAGGTCGAGAAAGAGATAGAGCTTCAGCAGCAGACCATCGAAGCCCTTAAGGAGAAGATTTACAGACTAGAGGTTCAGTTAAAGGAAACGACCTATGACAGGGAAATGACCAAATTAAAACAGGAGCTGCAGGCGGCTGGGTCTAGGAAAAAAGTGGACAAAGCCATGATGGCTCAGCCCCATGCCGTCAGCAGGATGGTGGAGGCCGTCATACAAACGAGAGACCAAATGGTGGGAAACCACGTGGACGTTGCTGATTCGTCGGCGGGAAACCACCTGCAGACGAGCAGCATCGGGACATCCTGCAGACCGGCCGTGCGGAGCGTGGCTGCGGGCCCCGAGCTGCTGATGAGCCGATGGCTGGTGCGGGAGAGGGCAGAGATGCGAGACCAGGGCACGGGGAGCTCCGCGGAGCTGTGCGACAGGGCGGTGGGCGCGGAGACCAGCGTCCGCGAGACGGGCGTCAACACGGAGGAGCCGGCTGGCGCGGCCGGCCCCGGCCGGGCCAGCAGAGCGATGAGGTCTGTGGGCTGCGGGGATTGCTCGGTGCACGTGGTGGTTTGCGTCCCCACGGAGCGCGTGTCCCGCGAAACGGCCACGGAGGCTGTGCCCCGGGCGGAGGCGATGATGATGGCGGTGCCTTCGACAGCTAGCCAGCAAACCAGCACCGACTTGGAGATGGTGAGCCGGTGCACCAGCACGGAGACGGCCTCCCTGGCAGACTGCGGGACCAACACCGCTCTGAGCAGCTGCGATAAACAGACCAACACGGACAGCGTGGAGACGCGGAGCGTGGCGGTGGGAGATGGCCGGGTGAAGGACATACACGCGTCTGCTAAAACGCGTTCGGTTGGAGTGGGCACCTGGCTCTCTAGCCACCCTGGCTTTGAAAAGCCCTCCGCGATAAAAACCAAAGACTGTGGCGTTGGGCAGATAAACATTCATGAGAACTACCTGGTTGGTCTTAAAATGAGGAGCATTGCCTGCGGACCCCCTCCGCTGCCAGTCGTGCCGGCTGGCACCAGGAGCATTGGTGTTGGGGGAGAGTCCGTGTGCGAGCCGGCGGGCGATCTCGTGGAAAGCCCTCTGCCTCCGCCTGAGCTGAGGACGGGCTTGGATCACTACATTGAGCGCGTGCAGAAGCTGCTGCAGGAACAGCAGATGCTGCTTGCTGAAAATTACAGTGAACTGGCAGAAGCCTTTGGGGAGCCCCACTCCCAGATTGGATCTCTGAATTCGCAGCTCATCAGCACCCTCACCTCCATCAATTCCGTCATGAAATACGCCAGCACGGAGGAGCTGCGGAGCCTGGACCTTCAGAAGCAGTGCGTGGAGAGGAGCACCACGTCGGGTAAGTCCAGCATCCAGGCACGCGTTGGGTCTGCTCCCTGCCGGCCAGTGCCGCAGGTCCTTCACCTGCTAGGCTCTCAGTCTGGAAGTAAGTGTGTAATGCTCCCCGGTGAAACGCAGAACGTAACGTTGTGGCTGGCCGTGCCCCTTGGGTATTATGCTTGCCACCACTGGTAGCTGAAAAGCCAGAGGTGGTTTTAGCTCTCCCGGTCCGGAGGACTCTGAAGGACTTGGTGATGATGATGATGACTGTGCAAGAGAGGTAACTAAAAGTATGTAGGGTTTGACCGCTGTGCGAGGTGCTGACTCCCATTTTGTCGCTTTAAGAGTATTCGAGGTTAATGCCTGTGGGTTTGGAATTTTGCCCTTCCTTTAAACTTGGCATGCAGTTTTTAAAAACTAAGGTTTGACAGAGAGGAAAGTCACATTCAGCGTCTGTATCAAAATGACTTGTTTTCACAGACTGAATTTTATGGATTTTGTAGCGATTATTCCGTTGCCTTCTTTCCTTGCGCTTCTCAGCCAGAGCGCTGTGGGGTGCTTTCCCCATTCCAGCAGGGCTGAGGGCTTTTATAGTAGGCAACTCCAGAGCGCTTCACAGAAACCACATCTTGCATCTTCTCTGTTCCCATAACTGTTTGTCCTAATCCCTAATTACAGCCTCATGTGTGAAAGGCATAAGCTGTAATTACTGCTGGAGGTTTTGGTGACACTCAGGAAAGGCAAGAATTGAGATTTAAATACTCCTTGCATTTTATTTATTAACTTTAAAATCTATACAGTTAATTTGAGGGATTTATTTATTGCCTGAGGTAGAGTTGCTTACTTTTTTATTATTTTTGTGTGTCTGATAGTCTAGTTTAAAACTTAGCCATTTTTTCTAATACCTTACTGGTGCATCTAACCACATTACTATTAAACTTTATAAACTTTGGCCTGCTGGAAACCAATACATAATGCCTAGCGGTGACTGTTAAGATACTGTCTTCTTGATCCTGCTATACAATGACTAAAACAAGAGGTTAAGGAAATGGGAAAAAATTCTCTAGATTCATCTGTATCATGGGTGCTGAATTGGAAAAAAAAAATTACTGAGTAAATACGATTTTATGTCAGCATAATATTATTGGCTAATGCACTGCTATATATAGCTCCTGCAGCTTTTTTACTATCTTAAAAATTTATGTATTTTTGTTAAAAGGCAACTTGGCAAATCTGATTCTTTTCAACGTTCATGTGCTAAATGGAACAATCCATTAAATGAGGTGAAGTAAAAATTTTAGCTTTGCATAGTAAAGCAAGAAGCAACATTTATGTAGCAGTAAAGAAAACATATGCTATGCTGTCTGCATACATGCAATATGATACTGTATATGCAATATTATTATCTTTGTGGTATGCAGTTTGTATTTTGGGCTTCCTATAAGTAATGATACTATAATAATAAGAGTATCTAGCAGACACCAGAAGTGTCCTTAAAACAGTGAGCTAGAATTTTTGCTAGCTGTAAATCCTCAATTCCTGTCCCTGCTTTTACAGCACAGTATCAAATGTGTAGTCTAGAGACTTCAACGTATTTAGACAAAGGTGGGGCAATGGATCATATTTTTCTGAAGAAGTTCTTACTCGGATTCAGGTTTCACATTCTTGATAAAATTATTCTGGAATAATTTTATTTTAACTTGTTATTATCTTTAGCTGTGGATGCTGAATGTAAAATCTCTTTATTTGTGGTCGCTGGACTGCGTGCTTAAATCAGGCACTGGGCTGTAACAGTTTAGACCCGTGGAGAACTGGAGTGGGAAGGTCATAAGCCTGAGATGTTTCCCCTTCTTTTTCTATTAATTTCAAAAAACGTTGTCTTTACTACATTTATGTGCTGGTCCTGGTGCCATTTCCTGTGGCTTTGCAGACCATGTGTTACTTTTATCTGTAAGCTGATTGAAGCATTAATTTAAATAGTTCTGTGAGCACTGAAACTAATAAAGCCTTTTTTTTTTCCCGTGCTTAAGTATCTCAGGAGAGCTTGTGAGCTCTTGGTAAGTCTTCACGCACGTTTAGGTCTCTTGGATGCAGCTTTTCGGGTATCTTATGTGTAAACTCAACCAGCACCCCTTTCTCCACGCCTGGCATCTGAGCCTGATTCCTCTAAAGCCTTGTATAAATACAAAATCCTTCAGAGCACTGTGTCTCTAGTCTGGTTTAGTTAAAATGAGCAGTCGGGTTTAGGTTATTTGAAGAAGCGTGACCTCACGAGCCTTGGTTGCTTAGAAGAACAGGCTGAAAATAGAGGCAGAAGGTCTGGTTTCACGTTAGCAGCAGTAGTGTCGTCTTTAATACTTGATTCAAAGAGCATCCTCAGGAAGCACCTCTTAGAGGCCAGGTCCTTTTAGGCCAAAAATACCTGAGCTGGCTTTGAGTCAGATTCTCAGCTTAGAGATTTTTCTCGCTGCTAGCGCTGGGGAGGCCGGGTTGTGCTGGCGGGGGGTCTGCTGTCTCACAGCCCGTGTCACTGCTTGGGGCAGGCGATGGAGACGCAGTCGTGAGAGCTGGAGCCGCCGAGCGGGACGCGGGCCGGCGCTGCAGCTGGCATCCTTAGGTGCAAGCCACGCACACGTCTGAGGATGATCTCTGAACCGGGTCTGTTACTAGCAATTAGCATATTGCTTGTTGCAGGATAAACACCTTCACTTCCATAACTAAGCAACTTCTATTTACATCCGTGCTGTCTTTCAGAAGCCCCACTGTTGTCGGGGAAGTCAAACCCGTGGGCCAGACAAGCCAATTTGCACTCCACAAAGTCGTGTTAGCCAGCACTGGCACGCTGTCTGCGTCCAGCTGGATCACATGGATGTGAGTCACAAACCTAGGCACTTACTGATCCTGGTGCTTAGACGAACGACATGTAGGAGGACTAAGAGAGGCGAACGCTTCAGGTTCTCCGTTTATTGTCACAGAACTTTGGACAAGTTTCAGAAAGTTACATTTGAGCGCCTGTGTGACGTGTTTTGCAAAATATCAGCCACAGGCCTGATGTCGCTTGTAGGGGTTTTAATTACATGGACCTTTCACAAGTCTTGTAGGTGGATGTCTTTCACAGGCAAGGAGTTTGCAAGGGTGGTGTTTAAATACAACTGCTCTACCATTGCCCTGAAAAGTTACCTGAGCGTATTTGACCTGAAAATGTGTGGTTGTTTTGCCTCAGTGATCTTTGGAGTATCAGTTTTACGGTCAATTTTTGGATCAGTAGTGACTGACCATCCCAGTGGAAGCATTACACTAATCATCATGAGGAAGGAGGCAACTTCTTGAATTAAGACTCAGGGGAGTGAAAGGAAGTAGGAGGCAAGTGGTGCTGGAAAGTCTTGGGGTAAGGAAGACATGATGTGCCGTCAGGTGGAAAGATCTTTCAAGGTTTTCAGCTCTAACTTTCACCGAGAGCTGGGGAGGCAGGCCGAGGGATGGTGGAAAGACTGAAGGAATGGTGGTGGTGCGAGAAGCCTCTGGTTGTCTAAAGCTGGTGTATGGGACTGACGAGGTATTGTAGCCGTGGTTGTCTCTCTCTGTGTCATCATTCGTAAGGCAAAACCAGCAGGGAGCTGGAGAAAGCTGCTGTCTCTCTGCAGCTCTTCTGTTTCACAAAGCTTGTAGCCTTTTCTCTCAAAGACCTTGTAGCTTGATGGGCTGGTAGCCACCCTCCTGGCAGAATGGACCGTGCTAGGGCAGTTGCAGACTTAAGGCTTGCCTGAGGTTCGGGAGCTGGTGCTGTTCGAGGCACAGGCATGTTGGTGAACCCCACAAAGCCGTGGGCTTCTGCAGATTGCACTGGTTGTCTACGCCTAGGCAAGTGAATGAAACCCTCAGCTTCAGCTCTACCGCAGATGCATGCCTTAATCACCAGGTGAAGTTTCTGCACCGATGTGCTTGTTTGTGTAACAAACAGGACCCATCCGTCGTCTCTCTGCCGGGGAGAGGGTGACTGACGTGTGTGAAGCATTTTTGATGTTCCTTGGAAGGTAGCGCATGAGGCACAGCGGACGTGCAGGTGGTCCCATCTGTGTGCCAGATGAGTGCTGTTTATTCACGCGTGTCTGGCTGGCATCTCAAAGAACACAGTGCCGCCTCTGTGTTTTTCGTGTGGCAGGTGGTATCTATTGACCTGCTAGTTGTGACAACATACAAAGCTCAGGCACCTGTGTCATTCGAATCTCTATCAGAAGCTGGGGCATTTAGCTGAGGTTTTTTCTGTTTTAAATGCCCATCCGGTTATATCTGAAGAGAAGCAGAGACCTGGTCAGTAACGGTCATATAAAGACGCTATTCAAGTGAAACTCCATAAACCTCTTTTAAAGAGGTTCGACATACCTTCCCTGGTTACGTGTTAACACAAGCTTATTACTATTAATGCACAAGCTTATTACTATTAATCATTATAGTCATTAGAGTATTTACTGTTTTCATTCTGTGGCAGCACTACATGGAGTGTTTGAATCTGAAAACTGCTGTATCTCCTCATTTCTGCTCAAGTTAATAAAGAGCATAATTTGCCATGGTACAAGTAATTTTTTCTTTCCAATCTGCTGTTGCTTAGAGAGTGGCAGGCTCCAGCCTGCTAGTCTGTCTGTTAGAGAGACTTTGGTAAAAGCCCAGTTTCCTCCCCGCGCTGTGGCGCGGGGACATGGTGTTCAGGCACTGAGCTTTGTTCAGAGTTCAACTCCCATGGTAACGGGCACATCTATGAATATTTAATGGCAGGAGATTCCCATTTTTCCAAGGAAGTGTTGTTGTATTTCAGCAACAGTAAAGCATCAGTTGGGAAGATCAATTCCTTATAAATGAGAAAGAAAGAAAGAAAAGCTCTGGAGATGACCTTTCTGCTGTGCCCAGCATCAGGAGATGCTTTGATCCACCAGTCATGAGGGAAATTAAGGGTGGCTTTCACCAAGCTTCACATGCAGTTGTCTCAGAAAAGAGAGCATTTAATAAATGAGATGATTAGCTGCTTCACAGACATGTAATTTTTTGTGTTCAATCTTGTTCAGTTAAAGGATTGTTTGTGAATTCCAGTTTCAACAAACTGGCTTCACAAGCTAGTATGGGGATGGAAAGCAGCTTCTCAACACAAAGAAAGTGGTTAAAGCAAGAATGAAAATGAAATTCAGATTGTTCTTGCAGGAGCCGTCCTGTTAGGAAGAACATTTTCCCGGGCACCGAATGGTCGTTGCAGCAGTTACCGACACCTGGGCCCCAAATGAATCTGGCTTCTGTCAGTTTATCGTGTAAAAAGTTCATGTGTGGCAATATTTTGTTCTGAAATTTTAAATTCACGGACTTTTAACCTGGAGTGGCTCAAAAGTACCTTTTAAAACAAAACTACGCTTAGTCTTCTGAAGGTAACACATTTATCAGGTGGATGGGATAATATCACTCATTGTAAATATTTAAACGTAACATGTTTGCTCATCACTGCCTTTTTATTTACCTTAGTAGAATGGATTTTTTTTCTTCAGTAGTCCTGAGGCATAGACCAAATGGAAAGTGGATTAAAAATTATGAAAAAACAACTTTTTAAGGATAAAGCAGCTTAGTGAGATTTAAGACCACTGGAGAAGACTTTGAATTCTTCAGTTGCAGTAATTTCATAGGGAGCTTATTGCTACCATGAAGAAATCATGCAGTGTGAAAGAAAAGTATTTATGCACTGTCTTTAATAGGGACTAAGTTGTATCATTGCCTGTTATAAACATATTATACAGATAAACGCCTGCGCTGATCAACATGTTAAAAATAAAATCTCTGTGCAGCTACCACGTAGGCAGCAAGCTCGTGCCCTTTTTTTAGCTAGTAGCCTGTGATGTTCCAGCCAGAGAGCTAGGTTCTCATCCTGATGGTGTTTGATTCCCCTGGCCTTGTTTGTGCATCTCTTGATTTCCAGTGGTATAGAAGTACTGTAAAGCCAAATCATTTTATAGTAATACTTAGGTTTGCTTCCATCAGACTAAGTGGAATTTTTCAAAAGCAGGTAAAGGCCAGACTTCTATTCTCACTAGTACAGCCCAAATTCAGCTGAAAAAATACTGTTTAAGTCTCACCCAGTGAGTTCCCTGACCCAGCTTACTACGTGACTACTCATGCTGTCATAAACAGAAGGGGAAGGTCTGCAGTTAAGAAAGGAAGTAGCATCTTAATAACAATAAATGTGTTTTATAGGTGCCAGAAATGGCATGGGTAATCTGCTGCTGCTGTATAGTAGTTTTGCTGTCACCCGGATTTAAACTGGTCAGATTTTCTAAAGAGGCACACGTGATTGAGGAGAGGAGGTTCCTTCTGAAAAATGAAAAACAGGTGCTCTCGTTCCCTTAAACCACTGGGGTTAAACCACTGAAGGTGCTTCAGTCACTTGTTTGCCGCTGAAATTGCTGGGAGTAGCTTTCCGCATAAAGCTTTAGGAACAGTTGCGAGTTTTTTGTTTTTTCTTATCATATTGCTGCTTCTGAATTACTCGTGAGCTTTTCCAAGATCCCCTACTGTGCTGCAAAATCCGTGTAGAAATTCCTGGCAGCTCCGTGCTGTGGTTCGCTGCGCTCTGTCAACGGTTAGAAACTTAGGTCAAGCTTGCGTTATTTGCCTGCAGCAGGAAAATAACAAAAACCAGCGGGGTGAGTCTCTGTCTGCAGGCAGCGGCTGCAGAAGTGTTGAACCTCTGGCTGGTGGGCTGTCCGTGTTGCACACCGCAGCCCTGGAGTCAGCGAGGAGGACTCCCTGCGAGCGTACTCGAGGTCTGCATGAGGTGAAGGGTCTATTTTAAGCTCTGCGTGGATGGGTGGTGATCTTCAGACAGGGTTTGGTTTCCGTATGTGAGAAGCGTGCGGTGTGTCCAGCCCTGGCAGCGACCCTGCAACCTCGCTGGAGGAAGAGGGACCTTGGCTCATTCAGCTTCTGGGTTTGGGGAGCAGTTGATTAATCTGTCATATCATTGACCGTAGTGCTGGGTGGCACAGCTGCTTCCTTCATCTGTTTTTCCCAGTGATTCACACTAGGTTGCTGCTCTCCACGTAGCTTTATGGTGGCTGTCTTCTGAAGGGGAAGGTCTAAGA
>Ga0065711_1050772_pt1 | contig 10666 bp, 7 predicted proteins | sample Hoacrofraction12_FD_59098 | JGI IMG/M metagenome (GOLD analysis project Ga0065711, IMG submission 59098) | Hoatzin crop microbial communities from Cojedes, Venezuela - Epithelial fraction 12 v2 (version 2) | ecosystem: Host-associated > Birds > Digestive system > Esophagus > Crop | place...
CTCCTGCCGAAGCAGGGTCACCTACAGCAGGCTGCACAGGACCTTGTCCAGGCAGGTCTTGAATATCTCCAGAGAAGGAGACTTCACAACCTCCTTGGGCAGCCTGTTCCAGTGCTCCGTCATCCTCAGAGGGTGCATAGTATTTTCCTAGCATTTCTTGACTTGTTGGTAATTTTAAGTATCCATCAAAGTTTTGTAGTGGCATTTACATCTCTGTCCTAATACCAGGCAGGAAAGAGAAAGAAAGCAGGTGTCTATACTTTTCCTGCCTTGTACTCGGTAATTTTGGTAATTGCAGTTTTTTTACTTCCTGGTCCCTCTAGAGATATAGCAAGCTTCCATGTGCAGAAAAGACAGATTGCTTTCGTTTTAGTTGACTGCACCTATATTTTTGACTTGTGTGCCCTACAGTAATGCTGAGGATTCTAAGGACAGGAAAAAGAAAGAAAATTGTGCATGGACCTAATTTAGTGATAAACCAGATACTTAAAAATCTGAGGGAATCTTTTCAAAGAAGAGTACAGTGATATACGTCTGGTCGTTCTCATCTTTATCTGAATTTTTCTTTATCAGTTCTCTAATAATACTGAGGAAAGAGTAATTTAAGCATGAGACATTGACTGTAACATACTATAGGCACACATTGTTCTAATTTCACATTTCCCATTGTAAGCCTTTAAATATATCATATTCATTTTAACAAGCATTTAGCATGTCATTTAATGATAAGAGGGCAGTGGCACAAGGACAAAACTCAGCAGCTTAAATTCTGGGTTCTGAAGTCCGAATCTGTTAGCTCATTTCTGATTGTAATGCCTGTATGAAAAGATAAATCTCATACTGTTTCTGAGGGATTTAAAAATTCTGACCTCTCCTTTCCCAAGAGAGAGACTGGGCATCAGAATAAATGAATGCTAGGAACTGACTTGACACTCAGAGGTGGTCAGTGTTCATGCCTTAAAAAATCATCCTTCTTGTTGAGCAGAGTCGGGTAGGGCCCATTAAAATGCAATAGAAGTGCTAAATGCCTCTGAAAATCATGGCCCAGAGCTTCAGTTAGCTTCCTGCGCTGCCAGACTGGGAGCCAGGCAGAGCACACAGTGTTGCACATTCGCCAAGGGGATGGAGAAGGATGCTCCAGGGAGGTCGCCGGTTCGTTTATGTGACGTATCCCTCACAATGCTGAAATGCCACCACTTGGCCTTTTCGCCTAACTTTGTAACTTCAAAACCTAAATGGAATCACTGCATTTTAACCATGATTAGTCACTGTCTGGCTTTCTTGACCATCCAAGTCCTTTCTGTGATCCAGTATATTTACTGAAAAATGTGAAGGCCATTTATTTATAGGTAGTACTATGCAAAGCTGTAGATAAGAGAAGAATGGATTTGGCTCTTAGGAGAACTAAATCAACTTATTTACTTAGTAAAAATAACAATTTTAAGTGACCTGCTGTGTAAAGGATTGTTTTTAGAGCTAGCATCCTACTGGGTCACAAAGCCTTGCTGCACGGATATGTGTAACATAATTGTTTCTCTGCAGCCATTCCAAGATGATGAGAATTTTAAACATCTCTTAAAAAGCCAGCCCCTGGGGTATGTTCATAAGATTGTGATTAAAGTATCATCAGCATATACTGTTATCTGTGAAAGAAGGTTGATGGAGATACACCACCTCCATTAAGAGGTGTCCGTTTGTAGTACCCCTTGGAGGAGGTGTGGCGTGGAAAGCTGTTATTATTCACGGTAGAAGAATATCTCAGTAAGTCTTCAATGTGCAGCAATATAATACTAAATGGTATGCTTTTCTGGGGAGATGAGGTGGTTTGCTTACATTTGCCAGGTAAATTCACTCCCATGTCTCCAGTGTTGACAAACAGAAACTGCTCTAGGTAATTCTTTCTAACATTAAATATCTTCAAATGCATTCTTGTCTGTGTGCTAGTAAAAAAAAAGAATTAATATGAACAGTAATAGCTATTCCTTTCAATTGTCTGCCTTGCTTGATTTACCAGACTTACATACATTTTTACATGTTTTTACTTCTCTGTCTAATCTGTCTTCAGCAACGAAGTCTGATACATTGTTAGGCTGCAAAAGTAACCAAGTCGAATAATGTTCACAACTGCTTTGCTATTCAACCCTTTTTGAGATTACACATGGTTTTGACTCTGCAGTGGACCTTAGGCTGTATTATATATAAAATAAGGAGAGATATGGTAGGGTGCCAAAAAATTTATATTCCTGTTGCAGTTTAAGACCGATTGCAGAGATGAGCCAGATCATACCCAGAGCAGAATGGTATCATTGGCAGAAGAATAATGAAGTTGTAGCCCATGTATGTCTCCTGTTTGTGTCATGCATATCCATTTCTATGAAACAAGTCTGTTATAAACGCACATAGTGCCAAGTATCTGGCCTAAAGTACATGTCCTCTCCTTGTAGCATTTCAGACCTTCCTTGGGAAAGATGACGTGTCTCAGGAACTAGAAGAAGTTTTGGCAGAGTCTCGAGTCCAAAGAAACACCAAGTTAGTGTCAATACTTCAGCTCCTGAGAACCCGCGCTGTGCGATGGCAGGTCGTTACTGTGGTCGTCACCATGGGCTGTTACCAGCTTTGTGGGCTAAATGCTGTAAGTGTCCTTCTTCAGGCCATGGCATCTTCTCGGGTGCTCCTTTCTTTCTTTTTAATACAAGCTTTATGTTGTACCATTCAGCAACCTCTAAAACTTTCCATTTTTGGCTGTTTCTTATTAGTGATGTTTTTCTTACACCAGCATATGGGAAGGCCCACAGAGAGCTGTATCAGGTTTGGGGTTTTTTTTAAAAAGCATGTGGGGGGAAGCCATTGTTTTGTTAACTTTGAAAACATGAAAAAGTAGCACAGCTCATCAAAGAAAGAGTGTGCAGCTTCTGATACTCTGATTCTCTGTTTCTAGTCAGTTAAGGTCTGGTCTGATGTGCCATACGATTTGTCTGTTTCATACAATTTGAAGAATAAGCTGTGTTTCAATATGCCTTTCTTGGAAAGTGGAGCAAAAGAGGAAAAAAGGCACAAAACAGTCAGTTGTGAGAAGTCTTATTGACCATCAATGTGTCTGAGGCTAATGGATATCAAAGTTTCATTGTCAGCCATCTGAACCTATTGCATCAGCTAGGAGAGGGTCACAGGAAAATTTAGACTGGAAGGGGTCTTTGGGGTTCATCTGGTCCAACCACTGCCCAGAGCAGGACTGACTTCAGGGTTGGCTTGGGCTACCGAGGGCTTTGTGCAGTTGAGTTTTAAATATCTCCAAGGCTGGAGAGTCCACAACCTCTCTGGGCAACCTGTGCCAGGTGTTTTCACCACTTACACTGTGAAAAGAGTTTTCTTTATATCCAGCCAGAGGTTTGCTTGCTGCAGCTTGTGACATCTGGGTTAGATACTTTACGTTGCACAGCATAAATGTTCTCATGAAGCACCTCAAAGTAAAAGGGGTTTTCGTCATAGTTCAAAGATGTTAATTATTTATACATTCACTGCTGAATGGAGCTCGGCAAATGCATCTTCTCACTGTGGTTTTGTGCATTACAGCATACTTCAGCTAGTTTATTTTCCCCAGGGTTAGTCAGTGATAATAAGTGTAAATGCTTCTGATATCTAAGACAACTAGTTCAGGCTTATCTCGGGTATCTCCATAGCTTTAAAACTCCTAATACAAAGTAATTTGTCCAAGACTATTTGAAAGATTAATGCAGTCAGAACTGTGGTATCAAAAATTTTTTAAGGAAATACTAGGAGGGAGCTGGAAGGTTTTTCGTGCTGTGGGATGAACTATAATAATGTTTGTATAGGTGGTGTTTTCTTATAATTGTAGGATTTCGGTGCTAATGACAGGCTATTTTGTTGCTCACTGTGGATACTTTTTTAAGAAAAGATGTGGAATTATCTTGTCATCCAGTCTTTCTAAGATTTATCAAAGCACAAGTGAAATAAAATGACACAGTAAGAAACAGACTGTTCAGATAATCAAGCACATTGCCTAAAGGAAAAAAAAATAGTGCCACAGCTAAATTTTCAAGGGAAAGAGAAGAGTTTTCTGGCTTTGAGGATATTTAGTAAATGACAGAATTTGTCTGGTGTTCCATGGCAGAGCAAAACCACACTCTCATAGCTTGAGTGGGTTCACTGGGGGAGAGTGAGACATGTCCAGTCCAAAATGGATGCCCGAGTTGTTTTAAAATATCAGTAGGTGGCCACTTTCTGAAAATAAGCCTCAGAAAAACTGTGTTTCCCAGGAAACCTATGTGTATGGTTGGCTGTTTCAAGACTTACCCTTTGTTTTATTATTACGTTGTTTCTCCTCCCATGTGATGCCACGAAACAGGAAAAAAATTATTGACACAAAATTTCATCCTGAGATTGATATTGTAAATAGTTCATCCAGGAAAAACAATCAAATGATAAGAGAGTCAAGAGAAATGGACCGCTTGATTAAGAGACCAGGTTTCAATTCCTTCTCTCTTCTGCATGGCTTTCCTGGCTGATCTCGCTCAAGTGGCCTGAAGCTCGGAGATGAGGGGGCAGGTGCAGGTGTGGCAGATGCTGCTGAACCTGGGGCTCGGTGTGCCTGGCTGTGTCTGAGCTGACCTGCTGGGTGCAAGCCAGCGTCAGCAAGGTTGGACTGGCTGCGAACACTGCCTTCTAACTCAGAGCTCCCATCATTTGCTTTGTCTGTAGTGCCCTGTTAGTCTGGTTTCTCCACAATTGCCATCCGGGCCGGGCGTATGGGAAAGTTAGACTTCTTCCAGGCTAGAGTCTCGAGTCGCTCTCAGGGGAAATTACCAACTGGCAGACTTCTGTAATCATCCTGCTGGTATCTGAGAACACTTGCTTCCTGTTAAGACTTTTAGTTTACAATAAAAATTTGTGTTGCTTAAAAACAGTACATTTGTTGGTTTCCATGTGGAACAGAAATCATGGTGAAGCCCTGGTCATATTAATGTATTCAATTATAACAAAATACCAGACAGTCTGACCTAAGTTGCCATAAATAAATCATAGAATCATAGAATGCTTTGGGTTGGAAGGGACCTTTAGAGGTCATCTAGCCCAACCCCCCTGCAGCGAGCAGGGTCATCTTCAACCAGACCAGGTTACTCAGAGCCCCGTCCAACCTGACCTCGAACGTTTCCAGGGATGGGGCCTCCACTACCTCTCTGCCAGTGTTTCACCACCCCCATTGTAAAAGATTTCTTCCTTACATCCAGTCTAAATCTACCCTCTTTTCATTTAAAACCATTACTCCTTGTCCTGTCACAACAATGAATCGATATTAGTCTCTTTTCATCTGATAAAATTTATCCATGGTACAGATCATCCATCATAAATTTATTCATCTTCCACCATTATATCTCAATTCTAAAGAAGACACAAAACTACAATGAAGTTCTCATTGTTGAGCTTTATCCTTTTTCGTATCAAGAAATATGCTGCACTGCGCGTTGTTTTGACCGAGTCACTCCCAAGTGGGATCCTCGGCTTCTGTGGGGTCTGGCCTTAAGGCAGGGACTGTATTTCAGATGGCAAGAAGTCACGCGGGGACGGGGGGCCTGTGCAGCAATGTATGTTTTCAGTATGCAAAAGACCTACCAGAGTGTGTGCTTCACACTTGCTGTAGAGAAGACCTGGCATCAGGTAGTGTAGGAAGGGATGAGTATGCAGTATGCAGCACCGTGTATGTCTGTGTTGTCGCTCATCATTTTTTTTTTGCTTTCTTTTCCTGTTGAAGATTTGCATTGCTTAGGAAGAAATGTATGTGGGGAGCTGGATGAGAGATAAAAGGACTGGAAAATTGAGTCAATGCTAGAGGGGTCCCTGGTATGAAAAAGTTTGGGAACACCACTGATAACATATAACACATGCCACTTTAAATGAAGAACTTATAGGAGTAAAAGCTTACAATAAGCAATGAAAACAACTTTCATGTGGCTAACTGTAATCTACAGACAAGAATGCTAAAATATTGTTTCGAAACTCATAGAATGCAGACTGCAGAGACGCAGCTGTTCCTCGTGGCAGCTGTTTAACTGACCAAAGTGATGAAGTTTTACTTCAGCCTGTGAAGCACCAGCAGCCCACCATGGACACAGGAACTCAGATGTCACTGTGTTGATTTGGACGAGACAGCAGTTACGCCTGGGGTTTTGGACCTTCTGTCCCATTTTCCACAGCTCTTCTGTTCCAAAACTTTTAGCCCAAATAATTAGCTAATGAAAACCATGTTAGAAAAATGACTTAGAGTAATCATCATTAGTTAGTTTGTCTCAGTAATGCCCTAGGGCACTGTATTTCCTTGTTTAATGATACACAGGCTGAAAAACATTCGTTTTTGTTATTTTCAAATGTGTACACCTTGTTAATTTTTACTGTAATTTATTTTTGTGCTGCTACAGAGGCTAATAACCCAGTGAACCTCATCCTATCTTTGCACTGCCAGTCTTTTAATCTAGTTGTGTTACTACCTCTCTTGCAATCAATGGTCAGTCATCCTCTTCTGTAAAACCGCTTGTAAGAATTCTTATGTTCTAGTTGTTACCTTGTGACAAATTGCATTCAGGGGCTGTCTGCTGAAGTGACTCTTTGGCCTCTTTCTTCTTGCTCTCTTTCAAGGCCTGCATTACCTGCTCATCTTCTTCTTTGAGGTGGGACAAGCAGCTTTGCTGGAGGGCTAGTTGGGATTTTAGAATTACTTTTTTTTTTGCAAAGCTCCTGAGTTAGTAGCTTGATGAGCAGATGTAGCATGAGCATAATATGCTGGCAGGCAGCAGGTTTTCCTCATGCGATCAAAACACTTCCATTCATCAGACAAGCCTTTTCTTTATCAGTGCTCGGCCTGTTAGGGCTTCTCACATGGACAGCATATGGACAAAAGTATCACTGCCGCTTTAATGTTTAGTGCCATTATTATCTCTGGCTTTCAGTTTTGTTGTCGCAGGCAATCAGCTGTGGTTTAGAACTTTGTTTTCTTCTGATAATAATTTTTTTTCAATTGTTTGTCATCTTCTTTAGTAAATCAATTATCTTTTTTCTCTCCAAGGCAGTCTCTCCTTGCGTGCTTTTGGCAGCCGAAGTCTTTGGCTAGTTCTTCACTGTCACCTGGAGTCCAACATAAATATATGGGTTTCAGACTTTATTTGTGATGTGAATGGGGCTTTGATACTTGCCAGACTGGTTATTTTAAAGTATTACCACTATATATTCTCCGTCTGGATATTGTTGCCACTGGGTATGGTTTTACTGACCAAACACTAAAGTCCATCTCTAAGATGGTGACCGTGTGCTCCCTGTGCTTCTGTCCATTAATGACAGCTCCTTCTAGCCTATAATTATTTGCATTCTAAAAGCAGTTGTTTGCTTTTCACCAAACGACTCTCACTGTTTTCTTTCCGTTGATAATAAAGAGAGATTAGGGTGATGGCTTGACTGCAGATGTCCATGCTGCAGTGAGCTTAAAGAGACAAATCTCACACCTTCTACCTCAAAAGAAGCTGTTTCTGCAATGCTGTTCAGCGCCTCTCCTGTTCTCTCCTCTGTTGTTATGTGCCATTGAAGTATTCCATAAAGCCACCCAGAACTGGTTTTTAAGCAGTGGGTCTCAACCACGTGAAACCTATTTGTATCCTCTTGTTCAAGCTTAAAGCAAGTTTCTTTGATTTACTCCTAAAAGGAATTAAGCTAAATTGAGTTAAAGCTGTTTGTAGTTCTGCCCGGGTCTGCAAGCAGAAGTACAGCAGTGTTGTGACTAATCCCCCTGAAATCTGCACCTGCCCTTCATTTGTTGTCCTGCCCAACCCTGGATAATTCAGGAATGCTCAGTGTTTTAACAAGTCTGGTCTCTGGCAATCAGATGCTTGAACTGAATGCTGATATTCTGTAGTCCAAGCCGTAACGATTAATACCTCGTTTTTTTGTCTCTGATACAGATCTGGTACTACACAAACAACATCTTTAGTGAATCTGGCATCAGTCGTGAAACAATCCCCTATGTTACTCTAAGTACCGGTGGTACTGAGATTTTGGCTTCTGTTTTTTCTGTAAGTATGGTTATAAAAATCCATTAATATGTTTGATATTTAAATTACTGATTTTATTTCCTTATACAAGTTAAAATACAAGCAGAATAGTGTATTGAGGATTGAGTGTAATGGTTGATAAAGCAATTGAAAATATTATTTCTAGGTTTAATCCTAAGACCACTTTTGCAGCTTGGCATTTTTTCTATGAAGATGCTCTCTAGTGTTAGTTGCATGAAAGGAGCACAAAAAGTTGATATATCCAGAGATGCTTTGAAAGAGTGAAGAGGAAGAAGACAGGAACAGCAAGGCCCGAAGTATATTAAGTGATAATTCATAAAAATTCATAAATTATTTCACCTGAAAGAATGACTACCTCGTAGCAGTTTTACTGGTAGAAATTTATTCACATCTCAGTCTTCTCATGTGCCTGCTGGGAAGCAGGTGGTGTTGCAGGAGAAGGCTCGGGTGTAGTGCAGCTACGTTCAGTGTGGATCTCAGAAACAGGTATACGTCTTACTGAGCATGTTTTAGTGACATATTTTCTATAGCAGCTTATGAACAGTGAGGAAAATTCTTCAGCCATTTAAAAAGATGGGACTAGATGTTTGTAACCCAGCTTGTTGGAAAAGTAAGCCAGCACACTAGAACAAGGTTGTCCCATGCAGTTTTGCATTCCGCTGTCTCATTCACTGAGGGTGAGCAGGCATCCTTGCATAACATGGGAGCTTCTGTGTAGGTCCTCTACCTTTGCAATGCACTGTACATAGAGGAAGATGTTAACAGAAAAAATTATCCAGGTGCATTTTTTTTCCTTTCCTATTTCAAAATGGAACAGTTGACTAGGGAAAAAAACACACACTAAATGAGCAAACTAAAACTGGAAGTTTTAACAGGTGAATACAACATTATTTGCTAAAGGAAATACATTTCAGTTTGCACTGCAATAAGTAAGAAATAAGGGGACAGGTCTTTGGATTTGCAAACAGGTACATACTCTTTTCTTTCTTTGTTAGAAGTTTTCCTTGTCTTTATATATGCTATACCAACTGTATTTGCACAATACTGGATGCACCAGACAAGAATTTGTAAACATCAGAAGAATGGTTTTGGCAAAAAAAATCCTTTCCAGTGGTAGAGCAACTGCTTATGACCTATGAAATGCTAAACTAAATCCAGCTATCAAGTATGTTTTCTTATGGTCTAGGACATAAGAACTCTCAAAGGTCACAAAGATCTTCTTCTGATCTTTGTGAATTTCCACACATCTATTTTTGGGTAAGCCATCTTTTTTGTTTGTTTGTTTAGTTAAAGGGGCATTCTTTCTAATAGGTGGTAACAGTGAAGTATGGAAATCCCTACGTCTTACAATTTCTTCTTTGCGATACTGCAGAAGTGCTTCTTTGTTGAAGATATATGTAAAAATAATAAAAATAATAATGATAATTCTGTCAGTGATTTAAGGGAAGAATACACCTCTCTTGTGGAAACAGATGAAAATTACATGGAGATGATTCCATGATATTGAAGCCATTCTATAAATAGGCTCTGTCATCTTTTCAGTTCCTTCTGTGCTATCAGTTTGTGGAGCTTATTCAGAGCACACTGTTCATACATGATGAGGTTGATGTGTCTGCTTTCATCCCTGGTATGCATGCTTCTAGGGAAACTCAGGAAGTGTGGGCTGGATGAGTGGCCGGTGAGGTGGATTGAGAACTGGCTGAAAGGCAGAACTCAGAGGGTTGTCATCAGCGGCGCTGAGTCTAGTTGGAGGCCGGTAACTAGTGGTGTCCCCCAGGGGTCAGTACTCAGCCCAGTCTTGTTTAACTTCTTCATCAATGACCTGGATGAAGAGTTAGAGTGTACCCTCAGCAAGTTTGCTGACGACACCAAACTGGGAGGTGTGGTGGATAGACCGGAAGGCTGTGCTGCCATTCGGTGATACCTGGACAGGCTGGAGAGTAGAGTGCAGAGGAACCTGATGAAGTTCAATAAGGGCAAGTGCAGGGTCCTTGCATCTGGGGAGGAACAACCCCATGCACCAGTACAGGCTTGGGGCGGACCTGCTGGAGAGCAGCTCTGCAGAGAGGGACCTGGGAGTGCTGGTGGACGACAAGTTGACCACGAGTCAGCAGTGTGCCCTGGCTGCCAAGAAGGCCAATGGGACCCCGGGGTGCATTAAGAGGAGTGTGGCCAGCAGGTCAAGGGAGGTTCTCCTTCCCCTCTACTGTGCCCTAGTGAGGCCCCATCTGGAGTACTCGGTCCAGTTCTGGGCTCCCCAATTCAAGAAAGATGAGGAGCTACTGGAGAGAGTCCAGCGGAGGGCTACGAAGATGACAAGGGGACTGGAGCATCTCTCCTGCGAGGAAAGGCTGAGGGAGCTGGGCTTGTTCAGCCTGAAGAAGAGGAGGCTGAGAGGGGACCTAATAAATGCTTATAAATATCTCAAGGGTGGGTGTCGAGGATGGGGCCAAACTCTTTTCAGTAGTGCCCAGTGACAGGACAAGGGGCAATGGGCACAAACTGAAGCACAGGAAGTTCCGTCTGAACGTGAGGAAGAACTTCTTCCCTCTGAGGGTGACGGAGCACTGGAACAGGCTGCCCAGGGAGGC
>Ga0065711_1050773_pt1 | contig 10666 bp, 8 predicted proteins | sample Hoacrofraction12_FD_59098 | JGI IMG/M metagenome (GOLD analysis project Ga0065711, IMG submission 59098) | Hoatzin crop microbial communities from Cojedes, Venezuela - Epithelial fraction 12 v2 (version 2) | ecosystem: Host-associated > Birds > Digestive system > Esophagus > Crop | place...
GGAATTCCCGGCTCTGTTTGGCCAGGTGGGGTCAGCCCGCCCAGCTGTGTCCCTTCCTGGATTCTGGTGAAAATTAACCCTGTCCTGGCCGAACCCAGGACAACAAGGCAGACCGGTGCCCTGCGCTCACCTCCCCTCTACGAAAACTCAACACAGCTTCTGCTTAATTTTAACTGCGTTTAGTCCAGGTGTTGGGGACCCCACATTGTCCAAAGAGCTGGACAAATTGATGTTTGTGGCATTTGACCACTGGGCGGCTGGGAGGCTTCAATTTGTGTTACATCACTTACTTAGTTTCACCTGTTTGATAGATCAGACTATCACGTTAACGGCTGACATCTTGTTAGGGTGTGCGAAAGGTTTGCCAAAAACTCTTAAGGCCACAACAGGAGAAGCCGAAAAGGTAAGACTTGAAATGTGATACTTCTGAGGTTAGAAATGGAGGTGAAACAAAGTAAATTAAGTTAGAAAAACAAAACCAAACCTCCAGACCCCGAAAACTGCTTCTTCTTCAGCTGTGAGTCCTTCTTGTCTGTCTTTGTAAATGTCAGTTTCTTTATAAATAAACAGTTTACTCTCTTAAAATAATTGGTGATGACTCAATAGCTCATCTTTATTATTGTGTATTTTAAATATGCAGACTTCAGCAAGTCTAAATCTGTGCTCTTTGGGGAAAAAAAGGCGCTTTAATCATATTCAGACCTAGCCTCCCTTTCATCTGGTAGTTTACTTGCTTTGACAGGTGAATATAACTTTGAGATCTGTGTTTTGTTTTTAAACCCACTCACCTGCTTATATAACTTTCCTTACGTCGAGACTGTAATTTTTATTTTACCTGAACTGACACCAGTCAAATAAGAGGCAGGTTTATAGACATTTGCAGTTTATTTATTATATTCAAGTTGGTGTTTATAATATTCTAACCTGGAAATTAAGTGCTTCTCATATATAAAGGGAGGTAAGCAAAACTGCACATGGCAATGCAGAGGTATTTTTTATTACTGTTATTCAGTGAACCCCACATTGGGTACTGAGTAAAGGATCTCGATGCTGCTGTTGCTTGGGTATCTTCTGCTTTGCCCAGTGCTGATTGCCACAAGGCTGCAATATAGCACTGCTCCTCATTTTAGTTAATGAGAAAGAAAGGTGGGAAAGCATGTAGTTTTGTTTTCTTAGAGGTTGTACAATGTAAGGCTTGTGGGCCCTCCGCTTTGAGAAGGCATTAAAGGACCTGGGTGCTTTGGTGGGGAGTCTCTGTAGCTGTGCAGCAGCGATGGGGACCATCCACTAACGCTGTGCTGTGTTGGGGAGAGCGGGAGATGTCAGAGCCTAGCACTAGCACTGATGGAACTGGAAAATAAATTAATTCCAGTTAAACACAAGTGTGCAGTCACCACTCCGAGGTAAGGGTGAATATTTCTAGCAGCAAACAGCCAGTGGATTGGCCCACAGTAAAGAGACAGCGTTACCTTTCAAAGGGGAGCATGACTTTTGCAAGTGGAGCAAGTCTTTGGCTTCAGCACAAGCATATCTACAAATAAAAACTTTTTTTTGACTCATTTACCTGTATTATGAAAAGCAGTAGCAGCAAAAAGAATAACAAGCCACCCTCTACTGCAGTGATGTCTGTCCATAGGAGATCCACGTGCAAGCCTGGCCTGCAGCAGGTAGCTTTCTGCCTGTGCCATCTCACGTGTCTCTGTGCTGTCAGAAACAGCCGTGTGTTATTTTCACTTTCCGACCACCCGTGTTTCCTCATGGCTCTGCAGCCGGGCTGATGCCGGTAGAGATCGAGGACCCCTGTGCTGAGAGAAGAGCTTCCGCGTGCATTATCTTTAGTATAAGGACACATTGTCTGAATTGATTCCAGTTCATAAAGCTGACATTTAATTGACATCAGAGTTAACGATCAATGTGCTCAGCAGAGTTGGTCCAGCTTTCATGCTTTTAATAGCTGTGAACAGCATGGAGCCCTAGGTAGGTTCCTGTCAAGGTAGATTCATTAGGGCAAAAAAGGTCATTAGCTGCTGGTAATGGATTGTTTCTCAGTAAGATAAACGCAAATTCAGACATGCTTTGAACTGTCAGTGTAGGCTTGTTTCAGTGACAAAGGGAGCAGGTGAGCTGTGGTATCCTGATTATTCCTTTTATTTCTGATTAAAAAAAAATCTTTGAAGACCACAAAACGTTGGAAATGTACTGTCCTATGCACTAATGAGCAGTAGGAGTAATGAGGTATCTCAAAACTCCCTTGGTGTCCACCTACGTAGTGTATACTTGGCTGAACTTCATCTAATTCTTTTCAAAGTGGTGTGTGGATTTGGGGTCAGGAGAGAAATACTGGAAGCAGTTTCCATCCGTTTTTGTCATTCAGTCACTCGTGCTGAGTGATGAGTACTGATCAGATCCGGGTGTCTGTTATGCTTTGTGATGAGCATGTAGTGAGGTGGTCTCTGCCTTCCTGTATTCTCCTCCGGTCCATGGGCAACATTCATAAAACCAGGATGAGAAAAGTTTGGTGATAGCCATTCGTTTGCTGGAGAGCACTTTAGTTAAAGGAAAAAAATCTGTGTGGCAATGTACTCTTGTGTATGATGGTGCAGTTGTGGTAATGGTAGAAGCCTGACTTATCCATAAAATTATTTATTTCCCTGAAATCCCTGCCAGGGGGACTTGACATGGGGCGTGGGGTCTGCCGCTGTTCCCTCTGGTCAGGGCTGCCCTGCTGACAGGTACAGCTCTGGCTGCAGCTACCACACCGGAAGAAAGGAATCGTTATTCCTTGTTAATTGTATTTAACAGAGGCTTGCTGAAAGAAAACTGCTCCTTTGGTAAAGCACAACAGCTTTCTGGGGCTTTTACCTCCTGTTTGCATTGGCATCCTGAAATATGTTTGTTTGAAAAAGTGTATAGTCCCTTTCTTAAAAAAAAAAAAAAAAGAGTTTGTCATTCTCTGTATCTTATTTACCAGAAGCACTCCCTCGTACACCACTCCAGAGTGATAAAAGATTTCTGAGTTGCTTGTGGTTCTGTACCCCTCACCTTGTGACATTTTCACACAGGAAATTTTCGCAGCATGTGCAAATGTTGAGAGTTTGGTCTCAGTCCTTGTGACTAGCAATGGCTAAGATGTTTGCAGTCTTAATCTCAGAAAAAGTCGATCATGTGCTTCCTTTAATAATGGAAGTTATTTAAGCCTGGACGTCTGGTCTAGCTAATATGATTATTTTGGTTTAAAATTGATTAGAGAGCTGAACATGTTCATGTGAAGAGTTTGAACCTATCCTCACTATCCAGCTTGTAGATAACAGAGTGAAGATATTGGCATATGATTATGAAATAGCATACATACTGATAATCAGATTTTTAAAAAAATAATTGTTGTTCTTTCCCTCAAGTGCCTCTCTAGACTCTGTCCAGTCTGTCTTGTGAAAGTTTCTGAAAGCCATTTTATAGGGAGAGACTGTCTTCACAGAAATCATTACTATCAGTTAATGTGTGCTTTGCCACAATTAGGTGCATATGCTTACTAGTGACTGTAACCCGCATAACACATTAACAAAGGATTTGGCAGATTTGTTGTTCTGTGCAGGCCTTTAATTCAGGATAAATGATCTGCTAGAGAATAAGGAATTGAACCTTCTACAGGGATTTCTTGACGAAGTCCTGTGGTCTGTTGTTAATGATGGCCTTGGATTTAACCCTCCCTCTCCCTCTTTTGTTCTGTGTAGTGCTATAGTCTGTGAATATGGAGGAGTTGGCTTGGCAGAATGTTGTGTTTTATTGGGTAATTGTGTAATTATATTGAAAATCCAAAAGAAATCTCATCTGCATACCTAATTTACCCATTACAGTGTGTTACTAGAAGGGAAATGCTGTTAACTACAAGCTATGCAGAGCTCATGGCTGCAGACTGTTTAACCCGTGGCTCTGTGCGTCCCCTGACCTTGCTGCTGTTGTGCAGGTCAAGCAGCTCTTGGGCAGCCTCGTCCAACATGGAGATTTGAACCAGGGGATGAAATCCTGGCACCACTGCAGTAACTTGTGAACTCCCACTGGAGTTTTTCGTATCCTGAATGGTGGCTGCAGCCCCATGCAGTTCTCGCTCTCCCCCTCCCCCTATGCAAGCCTCTCAGTAGGGATTAAAGTAGGTTCAGGAAGGAACTGTAGAAGAAAGGTACACTTCTGAATAGATGTTTGAATGCAGAATCTGTTCAGTGAATGTCTTCTCACTGGTAGTTTTCTAGGATGCTTAAACCATCTCAAATACTGTAGGTACATGTGTTCTGATTCATCTGATCTCAATATTCACATTATAATTGAAATGAAGCTAAGGATGTTCTAGACTTCAAAGTTGCTGTTTTGCCTGTGACATAAAATTATTTATGGGTTTATATATATCTCTATGTGTATCTTTGTCCCAGTTCTGTTTTTTCCCCAAACATCAGGAATAGTCTACACTATCAGTTTAGATCAAATAACTTCTAATAATACTTGGATTGATGCCTGGATAAGGCAGATAATATACTACTATTGTAAATTTTGTTGGTGGGACTTGAAAGACTATAAGCAACCAGAATGCTGATCTCACATTTCATCCAAAATGGATCCCACAGGAAGACCAGCCAGCCCTGCACCCTGCAACTTACAGTTGCGGATTACTACTTTAGGCAGCTGCCTGTTGGTTTTGTTGTATGTCTGGCAGACCCAAACGCACCAGACTTGCTGTACGTTCATAGCAGGGAAATGTGCTGCTTCCAGAATTCCAGTACTGGTAGAACTGCTGTCTGGAACATGGAATTAAATACTGGTTTGGCATTAGCAGTTTGGGACATGGTGATCTTCACATCACTTTCTGCCATGATGTTCTGCAAAATGTCCCTGTATATGTTGACAGACTGTAGTGCTGCTTGCCTACCTAGTAAGAACAGATGGGTTAGCACCACCCCATGGGTGAAGGCACTAAAGAAAAAAAAGATACATATCTTCTGTACACAAGGTATGGTAGATAAGTACTCTGTGCAGGTAAGCATCTCAAGGAACGTTTGGTAGCATTTGCAGATGGAAAGCATTAGTTACCTTTGTCGGAGTCTGTGTTAATATTAGATGATCAAAACACTCCTTCAGTCTGTTTCTTCTTTGGGAATAATTTATCAATTCATCTTTTTTAGACGCAAATTTATAATGATAGAGAGCTATGTGTGTGCAGAGGTCATCATTGCATGTCTGCTGAGCATTTGCCTTACTGAATATTTAACATTTACAGCTTATGGTGCTAAAAATCTTAGTCTTCCACTTCATTTATGGGAAGAGTGTTCTTGTGACTGATGTTTGTGACCTTGTTTTTCAGAAATACTTTGTATTCCAGAATGTCACTTAATGTGTACTTAACTCTAAATATGTAACGTGAAAATTTAATTCGTTTACTGCTTCATACGTGCTTTTGAGACGTTTTTAAATTTGAACAAAACAAGAACATAATGCAATATCCAAAGTATTTTAGAGAGCAAGTTAAAAAAAAAAAGGCAAAAAAAAAAAAGCTGGTTTTGGGATGGAAGCTGTAGTTGTAGAAAACATCTGGAACTAAAATAACAGCTCACCTCTGGCAAAAAGGGGAGACAGGAAGGCTCTTGCTTCTTCACTCCTCTGCTCTTGCCACTTAAGCAAGTGCCAGAGCTTTCCTGGCAGGTGGGCCCCAGTCCCGAAAGCAGCAGAAGACCAGCTCAGGAGAGTAATGTTTCTTGCTGTGTCAGTGAGGTGCGTAGCTTGACATCCAGCGTCAGAGCTAGTGCAGGGAAGTTGCAGGGCTAGTGCAGGTGTGGTGATGGGGAGGAAGCACAAGCCCCACCAGATTTTGTGAATTGGATTCTGAACTGCAGCCTGCTTTAGGCTGAGACAATTAGATCTCCCATTTTAATTTAAGGCACCTCTTTTTTTTGAATAGAATAGACTAGGACTATTTCAGTTGGAAGGGACCTACAACGATCATCTAGTCCAACTGCCTGACGACTTCAGGGCTGACCAAGTTAAATCATGTCATTAAGAACATTGTCCAAATGCCTTTTAAACACTGACAGGCTTGAAGGATCAACCACTTCTCTAGGAAGCCTGTTCAGGGTTCGACTGTCCTCTTAGAGGAGGTTGGAGAACAGAATTGTTAATGTTAAAGTTTGTGTTCATAAAAAGTTAGAAGAAATTTTAGTAGAACAGACTATTTCAGTTGGAAGGGACCTACAATGATCATCTCGTGCAACTGCCTGACCACTTCAGGGCTGGCCAACTTAAAGGATGTTATTAAATGCATTGTCCAAATGCCTCTTAAATACTGACAGACTTGGGGAATCAACCACCACTCTAGGAAGCCTGTTCCAGTGTTTGACCACTGTCTTGGTAAAGAAATGTTTCCTGATGTCCTATCTAGACCTTCCCTGATGCAACTTTGAACCATTCCCATGCGTCCTATCCCTGGATCCCAGGGAGAAGAGCTCAGCACCTTCCTCTCCACGTCCCCTCCTCAGGAAGCTGTAGAGAGCAATGAGGTCCTCCTCTGGACACATTCAAGGACCTTCACGTTCTTCTTCAATGGTGGGGCCCAGAACTGCAGAGGATAAGCTCCAGGTGAGGCTGCACCAGCGCCGAATGCAGCGGGACAACTCTGTCTCCTGACCGCGCTGTGTTTGATGAACCCCGGGATGGGGTTTGCCCTCTGGGCGGCCAGGGCAGGCTGCTGGCTGGCGCTGAGCCTGCTGCTGGCCAGCACCCCCAGGTCCCTCACTGCGGGGCTGCTCCCCAGCCACTCCTCTCCCCATTTATACGTGTGCCCAGCCTTACTCCGTCCTAGGTGCAGAATCTGGCATTTGTGCTTGTTAAATTTCATCCAATTAATCATAGCCCAATGCGCCGATATATCTAGATCCCTCTGCAGGTTCCCTGTTGCTCAAAAGAGTCAGCAGCGCCTCCTCATCAGCAAACTTGCTAATGGTGCGTTCAACTCCTGCGTGGGGATCGTGTATAAACATGCTGCACAGGACTGGCCCTAGAGCTGCACCGCTGGAGACCCATCACCAGATGCAGCCCCAAAAGGGAGCTGTCAGAAGTGGGATTCGAACCCACGCCTCCAGGGGAGACTGCGACCTGAACGCAGCGCCTTAGACCGCTCGGCCATCCTGACCTGTGGCATGTTGCTTCCACGACTGTATGATTTGTGTATTTGTAGCTATTTTTAGTGGTACTAAACTACTATTTTTCTCACACAGAGAATGTTCAAAGCTATTCCAAACTAAAATGTATATTGTGTTGACCCTACTGTGACTGTAATGACTGATGTTGCTTTGGTACTTGCGGCTGTTTCATTCTGTGAGTACCTGAGTGTTAGTGTGTTGAGAAAGAAGCAGGGACTGTTGCACATAAATTATGTATGCCGTGTTGCAGAAGTTTGAAGGTGTACAGCCATGAATAAAAATGTGGTAAATTGCAAAAGGCCATTGTTTGAGGCTGATTTGTTTCCTGTAATGTCTGTGAAAATCCCCTTGAGACAGGTACAAGTTATTCATAGTGAGAGTTCTCTGTGACATTTGAAAGCGGACTGTGACACTGAAACAAATTTTATGTCTTCATGTTGCATTTTTATAAAAAGAATTAATGGAATTAAAAGCTGCATCCAGGAAGCTCTAAACACACAAATTTGGTCAGGATTTGGGAGTAAAAGTCAATACAGAAGACAAGAGGTGTGCTTGTTTAAGAGCATCAGCTTGAAAATCTAATGGCTCTGTCTGGAATGTAAATTTAATAGAAAAATCAAATGTTGCAATAGGACAACCAGAAACTAACTGTCAGAAATGGCAAGAATGCCTCTGGCCCCAAAAGGTAATTATGCCCCAGAACTTTAAGGAATAATATTTCCCAACAGCACAAAAGGCTACAGTCTCTACTAGATTGGTCAGAAATTGATACTGATTTTATTTGGTACTGGTATTGGAGGAAAACAATTGCTGCTATTTGGAGAAACCAGTTCTTCTGGCTCTAGTTTGTCAAGGTCTTTCTTGCACTGGGGAACCCAAAGTGCTGGATCCAGTACTCTGATGCTGTCTCACTGGTGCTGAGTAGAGGGAAATACTGGCTTGTCTTGACCTGCTGGCCATGTCCTTCCTTGGAGATACACAAGGGTTAGGGTTAGGGTTGATTGGACAAGGCTCTGTCTTGTCCTGGCTTCAGAGTTGGATCTGTCTTCAAAGTTGGACCTGCTTCGAGCAAGGTGTTAGAGCAGGTAAGTGCCAAAGGTCCTCCCAAGCCTAAGTTGTTCGGTGATTCTACAATTATGTGCCATAATTTTGCACAATTCTATGTGACAACACTCATGAATTGAGAGTATTAATGCTGTATCTGGGATATGTAGTTAATGTGTCCTAAACCTTTGCATTTTTACCCTTGTACTCATTCTAGGGCAACAAGTAGTCTTGTCTGAGTCCTAACTGTATGTGAAGACTAGCCTGTGTAACCAATATTTTTATTGCATACTGGAAATTTTGTGCTTCTTGTTATGATGGGTGACAGAAGGTATGCTGTAATGCATTTCAGTGTTCCAGTCTTGGAGAAAGAGCAGACCTGGTTGATTTTCTGGGAGGGATTCTTTTATGGGCAGAGGTGCAATTTTCCCGTATTTAGAATTAGTAATATATTTAAATGCTGTAGAAGCAGGGACTTGGTACCAAAGGTCACAAAACCTGCTTGAGTCAGTAGTTTTGCCAAAATAGGAGTCCTAGCAAATGTGATGGTGGTGTTTTTTTGTTGTTGTTTAAACCATAACTGGTGGAGTTGACAGAAACGGAATTATTCCAGTTTTGGTAAGTCTTCTGCCCCCTGTGGCAAGATGGGCAGAGTCGAATAAGCAGAAATACAGGTGGCAGAGGTATGACCATGAAAGGCTACTCACAGAGTAGCAACTCCAGAATGAGCTGGGGTTGCAGCCTGCACCCTTTCTCCTATCAGCATATCGCTGTTTGGGCCTTCAGCCAGCAGCTCCAAAACCTTATGTTCAGTGCTTCAAGACACAGTGATGTAAAGCTGATTAAATATCTTGTATGGCTGGGAAAAGTAAGAAGGCTCTTCTTGCAGAACTAAGTGTGTACCAAACAGTGATCTCAGTGAAGAATCAGCCCAAGCCTACTCCTGGACAGCACCAGCGTCTCCTTTACCAGTGAGAATTTTTTGACTCAGAACTTCAGTAGTTAACTCTCAGGCTGTTGCCCAAAAATCTGCTGATCTGGCTAACTTGCTGGTCAAAATGTAGTGGTGCTTGGTACTTGCAAAGGGTGGATTCAGCCCCCATTGCTGACCCACGACTCAGTTTCATACAGCAGTTGCCATACTGACTGAATTGTGCTCCAGTAAACGAACTGGAAACCTCAATAAAAATTACATATTTATAAAGATGTATGTATTCCCCAACTGCTTTGACACAGACTTAACTGCTTGTCTGTCTCACAGCCAGACGCATGGGGCTTGAGGCAGGAGGTTGTTCTGTTGCAGGATGTTGATGGGCTCCAGCAAACGTGTTCCTCAGCCACTGAAAAGAAGTCCCTGTTATGTGAGGTACATTGGTATTATCCATCGGAGGAGTTAGCTCTACTGGTTCCCGAGTTGTTGCAGATGAGTGGAATGTACCTTGCTCAAAAGAGAGAAGCAGCAATATGGTTTATTGAGGTAAAATAGTAATTTCACAAATTTCAATAAATTTGATGGAATTTAACAATGTTTAACAGTGGTTTGACAAGGTCTAGTAAGTTTGATGGCAAGGTTTGCCTTATTAATTACTACATGGAAGGAACATACAAAGGAGAGTTTAGTTAGAATTGAGTTAGAATGATTCACACAGAGACCAGAGATGTAAAGAGTAGGGGACACCCTCCTGTTAAGTCACGAGGTTCAGAGTGGACCCCATTGCTTTCTAAACTCCTTATGGAGCCTCGATGTAGCTGGATCCAATCTTACTCTCAGACTGGGGCAACGGTTTATGCCTAAGGGAATTATCTATACAGTGTTTATACTAATATTGAGTATCTACCTGGATTAGTAATGTTTCATTAGTATTAATTCAGCATGCTATCAGCCACTTACTGAGGATCTGTCATGGGTGAGGGATCTCTCTGCCTTCGGTAAGGAAGGATCTCTTAGTCTCAGGTGAGGAGTCTGGAACCTTGGGAGGTGTCTCTGCTCAAGGGGAGCATGACCTGGCGTGCAGTCCGGCTGCAATTCAGAGAGAACTCAAATGGGGCCCATCCTGATGCTAGTATTTATAGAGTGGAGTAGATGACTGCTAGTCAATAGTGTAGACAAGATAGATCTCTTCATTTTGGCTCTGGTATCTTGTTCTGTGCTTTGGTTATCTTGTGTTTTTGGGTTTTGAAACCACCTTTTGAAACATTTTTCCAAGGCATCTGCACTCCCTTGTATGTGAGCCAGGAGCTTTCCAGCTCACAGGTTCACCATGGGGTGCCAGGCCTGTTTCTCCTTGGTCAGCCCGACCCAAAGTGTGGCTAGGGGTCAGGTGCGTCCATCACAGAATCACAGAATCACAGAATAGTAGGGGTTGGAAGGGACCTCTGTGGGTCATCTAGTCCAACCCCCCTGCCGAAGCAGGGTCACCTACAGCAGGCCGCACAGGATC
>Ga0065711_1012572_pt1 | contig 10665 bp, 8 predicted proteins | sample Hoacrofraction12_FD_59098 | JGI IMG/M metagenome (GOLD analysis project Ga0065711, IMG submission 59098) | Hoatzin crop microbial communities from Cojedes, Venezuela - Epithelial fraction 12 v2 (version 2) | ecosystem: Host-associated > Birds > Digestive system > Esophagus > Crop | place...
GGAGCAGGCATCTTATCTCTTGACGTAAAAGACAGGAGTGGAAAATGTATTTCATTTCCAGATATTTTTTTTTCCTTTAAGTAGCCACTCGGATCACAACGACTCTGGCACCTGTGCTGCTGCTTGTTGAAAAGATGTGTTGATGCAAGTGGTGCAAGGGTTCTGTGGAGAACTGGGGTGCCTTTTCCTCCCCCCCCAGAAACAGTCTAACAGCAACATAAAGATTTGCATGCCTTTGAGAAAGGGGATGGCATGAAATGCTTTCATAACTACAATGATATTAAAGTCTGACGTGAATTATGTAAGTAGGTTTCTACTTAAAAAGGTGAGTAGTAAAGTGGGAACTGTTATAAAGAAAATAAGATGCAAACTTACCTCGCACCATGGAAAAAAATTACTTGCTACTTTGCCATAGTGGTAATTTCTGTTCTTTTTTTTCATTCACACAGAGAATCTCTTCTTGTTTTGCGTGAACTTACTGTAGCTGTGAACGCTACAAAGCAAAGATTTTTGTCTTGGTTGTCCGTAAAGTGCTCAGCACGCCTTTTATGCTAGCTGAGCGACTGATGTGGATGAAAACACGCAGCAAGCAGGAACCACCTTGTTAAAAATGCTTGAGAAGTGATTAATGATGACTATCTTCCTGACTCATAAGACTCTAATGCTGAGGGGAATGTTTGTGATTCATAACCCAAATCCCTTTGGAAGTCTGGAGGAGATAAAAGGGGCACATATATTTCAGTGCAAGTGCAATTTTTTATCTTTTACTGTATTTTGATGAGCACCATTCAAACTTCAACCTATACTGCTTAAATGTAGTCAGTTTTAATTGGAGCTAATTAAACATCAAAGAAAAGAGAAGCTACTTTTAGACTAGTTTAAAAATAGCTTTCGGGGGGAAAAAAGTTTGAGAACAACATGTTCAGACTGCTGCTGAGCTGGAGACTTGGCCCCAGCAATATTGCTTCCTCCCCTTTTATGCTACTGAGTGCGTTAGAGGGCAAGAACATGTCCCATCACCTCAGATCTCCTGGCTTACAGCGAAGTCTAGAGCAAAGAAAGGTACTCGAGCCTTTCTTCATGGCTTCTGACCCCTAAGCTCTAGTTATAAGAAGTTCAGGAAAAATTATTTAAAAAGATATTTTTTTTTTTCTTTTCATTCCTGATCAATTTTTGGAGTCTTGTGCTATGTGTTCTCAGATCTTTGATTTACACAGGGGTTTTGGAGGTTCTACTAGCTTCCTTTTGCATGTCCTAATGAACAAGATGTTTCTGTTTCTCTTCATACTTTCTCTGCCTTCACTTGCGAGACTGGAAGTCTGTAGGTAAGAATACTTCGGCTGTGACTCTCCTTCAGGTTTGAGGTTGCCATACGTACAGTAGGAAAAAAAAACATCTCAAAAGCGCCTCGTTCCTTAAACCTAATCTGTTCCTCAAAAGGAAGCAGCAATGAGCTCCTGCTCCTTTGTAGATTTTAACTGAAGAAGGCTGAAGGAGAGCGAATGTGGGTATCCTCCCTCAAACTACTTTCCCTGTCCTCATTCAGGGATGCTTTTGACAAGCGACTGATGGGGCTACAAGAGTAGTAATCCCTTCTCTGTTCCCAGGGCTAGGTGTTTTACCTGGTTAACAGAGAAGGAAGGCGGAAAACATTGCTTCATGGCACTGGGTTGTAGAACAGTTCATGTTTGTAACATGAATTTCTCACCTCACCAGGAATGTGGCTGTTGGATAGCTGTAATGTGCTGCTGAAAGTGAGTTGTGTAGTCAATAAAAATTGGGATGTATCCCAATTAGCCATGGTGTTTAAAGAAGGTTCAGAAAATAAGTTTATCTAGTGTGTAGAATAATTTTAGAGAATTGGTTCTTTGGAGCTCTCTGTGGGGACGGTTCCAGCACCATGGCCCGATAAAACCAGCTAAGCAGAAAAGTAGTTTCAGCTGCTTTGAGGTTTCTGCTAAAGTNAACCCCAGGTTTTGTTGGTTTGTTTTTTTTTTTTAATTAGGGAGGAACAAACCCAGTCCCACCTGGGACCTGTTTAATCCTGCTTAATTTAAGGGCTAGTATGGGCTACACCTCTGTGTGCTTTGCAAAAAACCACGGAGATAACTTCAGATAATATAGATACAGACTGGTCCTGAGATAAGTTTTAACCACTTCGCATATCTGAGCTGTTCTGCTTCGCTTCTCAGATACTGGCAATCTCTCTCCACTGGCAAGGATGCCGTCCGTGCAGAATGTGACTGCCTGCCCTTGCCCTTGCTGGAGGAGCGGGCTCGGCGGGAGCAAGGTCCCTGCTTCCCAGGAAGGTCCCTCGGAGGTTCCCTTCGATCCCAGGCAGGGCACTTTCTGGCTTGCTCGCTTGCCTCTGCAGATAGCTGCTTGCTTCCAGGAATCGCTGTGACCTTCTGCTTGATCTCCCGTATGTTATTGTGATACGGTTTTTTTCTCAATAAGTTCTGCAAGTTTCCTCTAGAACAAGCTCTGATTTTTGCAGTTGGTCAGGGAACTAGTTGGTCTGCTGCTGCCTCTCCTGGTGCCCAGAACTCTGTGGCTGAGATGTCCTTTACCTTGGCCATCAGGCATGCCTTAGCTTTCTGCTTGCTCAGGGCAAAGCACTCCTGGGGAAACCCTTGCTTTGTTTCTACAGCAGATTGCCTTGAGACCTGCTGTGAGATTGTGCCCGTGGATTTCCACAATAAAAGCCTGCTCTGAGAGAGCTCCTTCAGCCTCTGGCCCGGGAGGGAATACTGCTTGGCATGGCCCCGTGTGGAAACGTGCACGTGCGCTCTCCTGCTGTGGAAATACCCAGGCACGGAGCAGGACTCGGAGAAGTTTCCAGTCCTAACGCTGCTCTGCAACTCGTCTGCATTTACTCTGTGGAGACAGCTCGGTGTCCCCTGCAGCGCGGCCAGGCATAGGGACAGCACCACACAGGAGAGCGGATGGTCACCTACTGACGGACCATTCCTTCGGACCATGTGAGCAAGGTCATTCAAAAGATGCTCACTTGCTCTTTCTGCTCAATTTCAAAGTCTTTCTGGGAGAAGGCAATTCTGGCTCTGCTAGACTGTCTAAAAAAGCTCTGCTCCCTTTTTATCCAGCTTCTGAACCACCTCTTCTTTCGCACCCCAAGGGGTGTCATGCAGAGCTTGGAAAGCCTCCCATCTTGATGTGTGCACGTTTCGTCATAGATCTTTAAGCCCCTCGGGCTGGAAGGAACCAACCTTCCTCACCCTTTACTGCAGAAGGCTTCACGTTCTTTGCCTTGTTGTCTCGCTGCCAGCGAAACTTTGCAAAATGCAAGATCATTTCACATTGCTGGGTGTTACAGTAGTTTGACTTGTGCGTGATAAGCTAAATGAAAAAGAATAAGCTCAATTAATCTTGTTTGTCCTTTGTCTTTGCAAGCCTTACAGCAGCATACTATCCTGAAACGGCTTTCATTTTGGAGAAGATGAGGAAGGAATACATGTTGCAAACATTAATGGGAATCAATCAGATTTTAGGAAAGCAAAACTCTACAGTTCTCCATGTTTTCATTTTTCTTACTTCCAAAGAGATAGCAAGTATTGGATAACTAAACCCAGACATTTACGTATTTAAATACAATTTTAAAATACCCCAAAGAGTTATTCAAGATGATATAAAATCCCTCACTTGAACAGAATGTAAATACTTTATTCTATTTTATTTTTCAAGAAAATGATGTCAAATTTCCTTGCCAGATCTCTAGATAATTTGCCGGAGAACATGATATTGTGCAAAGGCAATCAGGTTTGCATAGCCATGCTGATGGGATGTGTTGTATCAATGCAAAACTATGTTAACTATGTGTGCTAGTTACCACAGCCTGAACTTGCCAGTGGGATGGGGAGATCTGGGAGTCAAAAATTTCTCCCTGGAAAGTAAATGAAAACACGTAACTGGCATTCTTTTGTNTGTATCTAGGAGTTACTAAAAAGTATCTGATTCCACTGGGACATTCGAAGCTGGCCTTCAGGCTGAGATTTCAATTATTCGTTCTAAAAGCTTAGCTGTTCATCATCCAACGATATTTCTGCTCCAGAGCATGCACCTACTTTTGCCCTGTAAACCATTTTGCATGCGAGTATTTAGCTTTTATGTCTTATCTGCCCTCTTTAGCAATTACTGTGGGTTTTTTGAATGTTTTAAAGTAGTTAAAGGAAAAGCTTGAACTCTTAAAAATATTTGGTTTTCCATAGTTGAATAATTTTTTAGCCAGCTAGTATTTAAAATATTCACTTCCCAAACTATTTCAATATTACATCTAATTACTTATTCAATCCACGTGGTTCTCATTACGCAGCTTTTATATATGCACGTGTATACACATCTATGTATGCCAGTGAAATAAAAAACATCCAGTAAAACAGCAATGAACACTCCAATGAAGATAAAACCCCTTCTATTTCGGCTTCCCGTCCCGCACGGAAGGTAGTCCGTTAGCCTGCAGCGCGGGCTGGACTTTGCCGGATTCCTCTTCACCGTTTGAGTTCATGATGCCATCTTGGAGATCTTCTTCTGTCTGCTTCAGCCTGAAAAAGTCAGCAAAGCCACGGAGCTGCTTCACAGCAGCCACTACCCTGTCCCTCCCCCAGTCACCGCCTGGCATAAGCACGTCTGTGGCACACAGAGGTGTGTATGCACGTAGATACATCCTCTGTTTCCTCACTGACATCGGGGATCTCCTGGAAGCTTGGTACCAGATTCCTAAGAGGAATAAGATAGTGATAAAGCAAACAGCTGCACTAAATATCAAAACATATATGATAATCACAGATGGAAGGAAATTAGAAATGCCCTCGAAAATATCGGGATGCTTACTGTTTGTTTTTCTGTATGACGGTTTTTCTGTGAGCCAACATTAGGAAGCTAAAAAGCAAAATAAAGATATTTTAGTCCAGTTTTCAACTGCTGGCCTCTTTATAACAAGCAAACTGCTAATTTTTTCTGTATCTGCTACAAAATAGCCTGGTTATAGGGTGTTTACCTGGCTAGGAGGTTGCAGAGATGTCAGGCAGATTTTGTCTTTTAATAAAGTCTCTCTCAGGGTCACTGCTCCTGCACTGAAGGCTTTTATGTAGGTAATGTTAATTTATGACCTTGAAAATACTCATCACTAGGAGTAGATTTGGACTTGAGAAGTTTTTAGTTCAAATATGCTTATAGCCCAGGAACAAAGTGGTTGCTGATAAGAATGGTTAATAAGTGCAGTGAAGGAGTTTTTAGGTAGTGAGAGAGGAATGCTCCTATCCCCCTCAGCCAGGTACTACTGAGTACGCAGCGTAATTCTAACAGAAATGGTTTTCTGTTTCCTAGGTTTGTTACACATCCCTCAGAGGCCGTCCTTTTTGCGGGAGCAGCCTGATGTTGCTGCGCTGGCTGGGAAGGAGCCGTGCCCGTCTGCAGCGGGGGGAACCTGGCGCGATGCTCTTTGTGCCGGGGTGAGCCCAGGGGACGGGATGAAACGTGCACTGCCGAGCAGAGCATGTGGGACTTGCCTGGGATTTTGTTGCCAGGGGAAAACCAGCATCGCTTGCAAGCACTGTCAGTTATCAGCTATCCATGACGAGGAGAGGGCATAGCACTTTCTGTAGGGAAACAGAGATGTACAGCTATGATTAGGCTTCGTGTTTGTTACTGTAATGCAAATCATTGTGGTGAACTTTGGCTTGTGATTGCTGTCCTATTTCTAGGAAAATTAATTAGGTGTTTTATTAATTTCTCCATATGAGATCAAAAATGCTGGTTGTCTGAACTCTGCTGTACGGCTTTACTGCAAGGAACCTGCCTTATTGGGTTGTCAAGCCAATGGTCATCCAGGCTCCGGATCTCCTGGAGTTTCGCCTGCCCGGTACCCACAGGCTGGAAGGAAGGCTGTGCTCCTACCCACGCTGCACTTTCATAAGGATGGCAATTTTCTGCATGATAAAAAAACCCCGACAAAACAAAAGACGGGATGGGCTTCTCCACTCGCGCTCCACTAAGCCTCAGAGAAATGACTTTCTAGGAAGCTCTCAGTTCCCTTTGGGTTAATGACACTTAGTAAATACTTGATTAAAACTTCCTTTTCTTGCTCATAGGCTGTCTTTCTCCTGGTAGCACTTGGTTTGTGCTCGGGGTTTGTGTTTTGCAGCCCACAGAGCTCAGGCGTGCCCTCCCCAGCCCGGGCTGTCGCTCAGGCGTTGTACTGACCCTCACCTCTTCTGCTCCTAACTCGCAAAAATAACGAAATGACATTTTAGCAACCACATGGTATTTCAAAATCAGCTGGCTATGTTCCTCGCCCTTGCCTTGGAAAGCCAGCTAGCACCGCGAACAGGAACCGGTCGTGTGCAGAACAGCGGCCAGGTCCCGCAGCTCTGCGCTTGCTGCATCCCGGAGCCACGGTCTGCATCGCCGCGGGAAGGAGGGGGTGCGCTGCAGGGGTGCCTCTCCTGTGACGTCTCCTGAGGGTACACACACACCGGTGATCGATCATGCGTAGCTACTTCCAGAAAGAAAAGCCCTCAAAGCTTACATAAGTCTTGAACTGGGAGCATCTCCTTTGCGATCAAGCAGTTGCCAGTTGGAGCGTGCCTGTGAGCAAGATGCTCTGCCCTGGCAGCCCTCGGCGAGGCTTCGCACACATCGGGAGCATGCCTGTGATGTCGAGGCATCCAGCCACGGCCCCAGCCCAGGGCTGGACAAAAAGGTGGAAAATGCCCGTGGTAAAAAATACTGCTGCTCCTCAGCTGGTGGGCATGCTGCTGTCAAAGCTGGGGAGATCTGCTGTGCTCCCAGGCAGAAACAGACACCTCTTTCCCAGGCTTGCACACGGATCGAATGAAAATAATCACCCCTCGGCACAGCCGGGGCACAGAAGGACTTTATTGTAAAGCGGTAAAATGTTCATAAATCTTCTTAAGTGGTGGATAAAGGACCAGATGTGTTGAAAGATTAACACAGTGCGATGGGAAAACCTGAATGCTGGAGACTGCAGTGGTTAAACGGCGTGAAAGAAAAACCCGATCAGCCGTGGAAAGCGGACCGGGCAAGCGACCCTGAGGCACTGCAGACTGTGAGGAGCGGGAACTCCCAGCCGTGAAGCGCTGCTGCCCGCTTTGGGGCCTGAAGAAGTCTTGCTCGGGGCTTTGACCCCCCAGGAAGAGGGATAACCCAGCCATCCTCTCTCTACCCTGGCCTCGGTGCCACCTCCTTCCTCCCATTCTCCCCCTCCAGCCCTGGAGAAGATGTTGGAAAGGAAGCCAAGCTCCAAGGGCCACCTAAACCAGCATCAGTGGAGCAGTGGGTCTGCCCAGTCCCTCGTGACCCCGACGTTATCTGCTGAACTCCTTTCACCGTTGGTTTTCAGTGAGTGCCAGGCGTGCCGGTCAGTGCTCTCTGCCATCAGCTTCGCTCCTTTGGGCTTTCGGGCTTCCCCCAGGGGTGCCCACGGCTCAGGGTGCGGGGCGAGACACAGGGCTCGCTGCCAGAGCCCCATGGGCGCCCACTGACTCCACGCGCATTGCTCTGCACATCGAAAAGACCGCGAGTTTGGAAACAGGAGCCGCTGAGGCTCGGATCAGCAGCAGCCAGCGCAGGTTCCCCTGCTCCCCGCCGTACAGCACCGTCCGGCAGTACCTGCAGAAGCGGGGCTGCCGCAGCCGCCGGCCGGTGCGCCCGAAGCCACCCGACCCTGGAGAGCAGCAGCAGATGGACCTCAAAGAGGACCACAAGGTCGAGCATGCGCTGACCACGGTCGCTAGCTGCAGCATCTCTGAACGTGCTCTTTCAGCGCGGGGAAGCAGGAGGACAAAAGCTGGCTGTTAGGTTCGGTAGCTTCCAGCATTTCCTACGGCAAAGAGAAGGAAAAGCCTAAATAGTGGGGTTTTTTTCTAAATCTACCACATACTCTGGCACAGCTCCTCCCATGACACTCAGGGTAAAAATTACTCATTCCCGTCTCTTCCTCGCCAGAGATTATCTGATTCTTGCCTTTTGTCATGAAACTCTCTTGTGCACACATATGAAACAGTGATGTCTCCATTTTTTATAAACAAATAGACAACCTCACTTCCATGAAAACCTAAAGAAAATTAGTTCACAAGACTCACCCTTGCTACCCTAGCAGGAAATGATATTTTTCTCCTGGGTTTGACATTTGCCAACGAAGCGGGCTCAGATTTAGCTGCTGAAATTTGCACCAGCCCAAGAAACAACCCCAGATCACTCAGACCAGTCCCTGGTACGTCCTACAGCCCCGCTACCGAGCTCTTGGTGAACCTTCCGTCTGAGCCAACCCTCCTCATCCCGGCGGGGCCGGGATTTCCCCCGGGAGCCACGGTGGGGTCACGGCAGGGCTGCTGCCATGGCCAGCCCCTGCTCTCCTCTTCCGCAGTGGAGCTTTGCTGCGTGCTGGGGACGGCGGCGAAACACGGGGTGGCTTTGCACGGAGATCCCGAGGCAAAGCATGAAAATGAGTGAGGGAAAGCATGAAAATGAGCGAGGGAGAGGAGAGGATGGGTTGTGCTGGATGGGGAGGAAGGAGAAAAGAGGTGCAGAGTGGAAAGATAGTCACTGCTTATCATGCCTGAGATGTTTAAAACAATAAGCCGATAATGGCTACTAGAAGAAGAAAAGCTAAACTTTCTCGTTTAGCCTGGTGCTGGGTCCGTGGATAATCTTCAAAGAGGAGCTACAAAATTTAAAAGGAATTAAGCTCTGGGAAATGCTAAATCTGGCACACCTGGTTTACAAAGGTGGTTTTTTGGGTTGTTGTTTTTTTTTTTTTTCCCCTGGATGCTGCCATGTTTTCATTTTTCTGTCGGAGTGCCAAAGGCGATTCTCTCTGTCAGGTGCAGACTCCTGACCTCCTGGTGGGGATGACAAGAGGGTTACCCAGGGTGTGTCCACACCTGCCAGGCACTATTAGCCACAAACCAGAGCCGTCTGTCTTCTTTAGCTAAAGTGGTTTCACAAGTACTTCGTAATCGCCCGTCTCCACAGAGCAGAGGATCCCCGGCATTATCTCGGTGTGTTCAATATTGAGATGGATGACAGCCGGGGTCGCTGGTTAAACTGTCTAATCCCGGCAAGCCGAGGCAGGCGAGCGGCAGGACGGCTGCTGGAAATACCTGCGGGAGAGACCGGTCCCCGGAGCCGGCTGGGCTGGCGAGGAAACCGGCGGCTCTTCGCCGCGACTCGCACGCCGCATCCCGACGTCCGGAGACGCTGCCTCGTGGGCTTGGCTGGGCTTGAGCATCGCCCGTTGTGACATCGGGCAGGTTCACCTCGGCTCCCATAAAATAAAAGCAGAGCCTGCATCTGCAATTACGGCTGTTGTAAAAAGTCCAACGCAAGGGAGCAGCGCTCAGGAGGTGGGAGCCAAATTGCCGTCTAGGCAAAAGGCTTAGCTGTAATGAAGGGCTATTAAACCAGGAATAAATTCTCTTACATCCACCCCCACCACCCCTTTCACCGACTCCGCGTTGCCAAAGGGGACCTGGAAGCGAGCATCTAGCCCATCAACCTACTTCTTTCCCTCCGCTCCGAGCCAAAGGCAAATGGCGGAGGAGAGGAGAAGCTAGCTGACGGCTGGCAGACGTTGGAATCTCGATGCGCGCCCGTTCTTGGCACTCGCCCGACGGGTACAAAACCAGCGCTGGCAGAGCTGCAGCCGCTCCCGCTGGAGACGGCGGCTGTGGCCACCCTCTCCACGCACACGAGCCTTCGCTGGGCTGTCCCACCGCCCCTCACCGCTTAAAAGGGCAAAAGGGGATGATTGGCACCACACCAGAACCGGTATCAGACTGTTTTAAAAGTAATAATTGCCTATCCTAGGCAGCTGTAAGGTGCCTGTTACTCTGGTATTTGTAAACCAAGCATGGCTTTGACTGAACTGGCTCACCGGGGGCGAGAAACTTCAGTGCTGAAGTGACGTGAAAAGAGAGAAGAGAATTGAACAGAGCAAATTGGATAAGAAATTTCTGTAACAACACAAAGAGAACCCCTCCCATGATCGGAATGTCTTTCTCAGAGCTATCTTGTTTTTTCCAGAGGCATCTGTACCAGGCAAAGAAACACCAGAAATTGGTATGCTAACCAAGAGAAGACAGGGATGTGTTAAATGCAGGCTGGCAGGATGTCAGTGGCTGGAGAAGCAGCAAGTGGAAGCGGTGAATTAAAAGGCATAGCATCCAACATTCCTTGCTACATCCAGCCTTCCCCCGGAGTGCCACGGTCGTGGTAGTGGTTAGTCCCCCTTCCCACAGGCATTTTTCCTTGCTTGAGTGCAGGAATTTTCTTGCTGCAAAGCTCTGGGGGTTGGAAAGGGATGACCCTGCTTTAGGGGAGCCCAGAGGAAGGCTGTAAGCCTGGCTCGCGTTTTCAGAACTGAGTCGTGGTCAGTGGATCGATGCACAGACAGCGGAAAGGTGTCACCGGGCAGTTACAGAGAGCGAGCCCACCGGCCAGCCTCTGCTTTCACAGAACCGCAGAACGGCAGGGGTTGGAAGGGACCTCTGTGGGTCACCTGGTCAAACCCCCTGCTGAAGCAGGGTCACCTACAGCAGGCTGTACAGGACCTTGTCCAGGCGGGTCTTGAATATCTCCAGAGAAGGAGACTCCACAACCTCCCTGGGCAGCCTGTGCCAGTGCTCT
>Ga0065711_1050775_pt1 | contig 10665 bp, 10 predicted proteins | sample Hoacrofraction12_FD_59098 | JGI IMG/M metagenome (GOLD analysis project Ga0065711, IMG submission 59098) | Hoatzin crop microbial communities from Cojedes, Venezuela - Epithelial fraction 12 v2 (version 2) | ecosystem: Host-associated > Birds > Digestive system > Esophagus > Crop | place...
AAAGCCGCAGATACGAATATAGGAAACGGTCACTTCGTAGGCTTCACTAGGTGCCTTCAACCAGGTCGCAAATAAGGGTGCTCCAAAGATGACAATTGAACTTAAGATTAAACCCAACACAAAGAAGAGACATAAACAGGAACCGATGATGCGGCCGCATTCTTCTCTTTTACCTGCTCCAATCTTTTGACCTAAAAGGATAGTAGCTCCCATCGCAAAATTCGCAACTAGGCTCGTCACCGTCAACATCAATTGCGAACCGGTGGAAACACCGGAAATATCCATGGCTGTACCAAAGCGGCCGACAACTAATAAGTCAACGGCGCCATATAATGACTGTAATACCAAAGCTATTAAAACCGGTATGACAAATCTAATTAAGGGTTTCAAAATAGGACCCTTCGTAAAATCTTGTTTCTGTGTCTTATTCATCATTCCTCCTTAAGTATCAAAGGACGACTAGAGCCGTCCTTATAATTGATTATTTGGCGATTTCGTTCGCTCTGACTTCTCGGATAACAGTTACCTTTATCTGACCAGGATAAGTCAATTCATTTTCAATACGATCTTTGATTTCACGGGCGATGCGATGAGCACTATTGTCATCAACCTTTTCTGGTAAGACCATAACACGAACTTCGCGTCCCGCCTGAATCGCATAGGATTTCTCAACCCCTTCGAATTCATTGGCAATCTTCTCCAGACTCTCAAGACGGTTGATATAATTTTCAATCCCCTCATATCTGGCACCCGGGCGAGCAGCACTTAAAGTGTCAGCAGCCGCTACTAAATGAGAAATCAAGTGCGTAGCTTCCACATCACCATGATGGGATTCGATGGCATTGATGACCACGGGGTCTTCACCATATTTACGAGCTAATTTAGCTCCCAGTTCAACATGGGTGCCATCCAATTCGAAGTCGACAGCCTTACCGATATCATGCAGTAAACCGGCACGCTTCGCTAAGGCCTGATTTAAGCCTAATTCGGCGGCCATCATGCCGGCTAAGAAGGCCACTTCCATCGAGTGCTGTAGACCATTCTGACCGTAGGAATAGCGATATTTAAGACGACCTACCAATTTCACTAACTCCTTATTCATGCGGCCAATCTGCAGTTTGAAGATCGCATCCTGACCTGCCTTCATAATGGTATCATCCATCTCCTTGCTGACCTTTTTGACGACTTCTTCAATACGCCCCGGCTGAATGCGTCCATCGCTCACAAGCATCTCTAAAGACTTGCGAGCAATCTCTCTTCTTATCGGATTAAAACAGGATACCGTAATCGCTTCTGGGGTATCGTCAATTATTAAATCAACACCGGTCGCCTGCTCAATTGCTCGGATATTACGACCCTCACGACCGATAATTCTGCCCTTCATATCTTCGGAAGGAATCGAGACGACGGAAACCGTATGCTCATTAACTTCTTCCTGGGAATAGCGTTGAATCGCCGTGGCAATGATTTCCGTAGCCCGCTGTTGAGCGGTCTCTCTAGCTTCATCTTCCTTATCGCGGATATAAGCTTCCATCTCATTAGCGATTCGCTTTTCAACCGCAATCATCAGCTCAGCCTTCGCTTCTTCATGCGACATGCCGGCTGTCTTTTCTAATACAGCAATCTGGTCATCGATCCGCTGCTGTAATTCAGCTTCCATTTTATTCAGTTTGGCGTTTTTCTGTTCCGCTGCTTCATGTTTCTGACGCAGCGAATTCTCTTTCTCATTTAAGTTCTTCTCTTGAAATTTCAGGGACTCTTCCCGTCTTAAAATTTGATTCTCTAAATTTTGAACCTCATTGCGACGTTCTTTAATCTCTTTTTCAGCTTGTAATTTCAAATCATAAACTTGCGTCTTACCATCCAGAACCGCCTGTTTAACAGTATTTTTGGCTTCATTCTCGGCTTCTTGAAGAATGGCTTGCGCTTTTTGTTTATCCTTGTTTAAACCTAAGTGGCTGAGCGTCCACATGATTAGAATTCCAATCAACAGACCAACCACACCGAACAAAAGGGAAGTACTAACCTGGGGATTTGGTACTCCTGGCATAATTACCTCCTAAATGTAGTTTTGGAATTACTTCCACTATTATGATACACGAAATTTTTTTAAAAATATATAGCTAAAAAAGGCTCATTGAGCCTCTTCGTTATTGAATAGTTTCGCTTTGACTGCTTCGCTGATCTCTTCCATAATCTCAGGATTTGTCTCTAAGAAGCCTTTGACAGCTTGCGAGCCTTGGCCAATCTTTTCACCCTTATAGGAGAACCAAGCACCGGCTTTATCGATAATGCCATACTCTACCCCTAAGGTAATCAGTTCCGCAACCCTTGAGATCCCTTCACCATAATAAATTTCAACCTGGGCACTCTTGAAGGGTGCTGCCACTTTATTTTTGACGACCTTGACATTGACCTTATTGCCGATGATTTGGGTGCCGTTCTTGATGGCTTCGCTCTTACGAACTTCAACTCTGATGGTGGAATAGAATTTCAGAGCCCGACCACCAGTGGTAACCTCAGGATTGCCATAGATGACACCAACCTTTTCACGTAGCTGATTAATGAAAATAGCAATACAGTTATTGCCGCTGATGGCCCCAGCTAATTTACGCATCGCCCTCGACATCAGACGGGCATGGAGACCAACATTTTGATCGCCCATCTCCCCATCTAATTCCGCCTGGGGAACTAAGGCCGCAACTGAGTCGATGACAACTACATCGATCGCCCCGCTCCTTATTAATAATTCTGTTATTTCCAAAGCCTGCTCGCCACTATCGGGTTGGGAGAGAATCAACTCATCGATATCAACCCCTAATGCCGCAGCATAAGTTGGATCAATCGCATGCTCCGCATCGATGAAGGCAGCCTTGCCACCTTTCTTTTGGCACTGAGCGATCGCATGTAAAGCTAAAGTGGTCTTACCACTGCTTTCAGGACCAAAGATTTCAATAATACGCCCCCTGGGGAAACCACCGACCCCCAGACAGACATCGATTGCTAAGGAGCCGCTGGAGATCGCATCAACATCGACTGCTGAACGCTCACCTAACTTCATTACGGACCCCTTACCGAATTGCTTGCTTATTTGCTTGAGTGCATCATCTAATAGTCTCTCTCTATTTTCATCCATTTTTGATAACCTCCTTAATCATTATTATCAAAAACCCTGCTACTCCTTACATCGATTCAAAAACAAATTCTTTTACTTGTGCGAAATAATGATAACCACCCGCAATTGAGACCAAAGCCGCAAACCAGATTAAGATCTCAGCTACCGGAATGCCATATAATTCAAATGGTAGATTGCATAATAAGACGAAGATAATCGCAAACATCTGCGTAAAGGTCTTGAGCTTACCCACAAAGGCAGCGGCAATGACAACCCCATTTTGAGAAGCGATCATCCGACAACCATCAACGATAGTATCACGGGCGACCATAATCAAAGCCGGTACTACTGGAATCATATGCTTATATGCCAACATAATCAACATCAGATTAACCAAGAGCTTATCCGCCATCGGATCCGCAAATTTACCGAAGGTCGTCACTAAATTGCGTGAACGCGCAATCTTACCGTCTAAATAATCGGTAAAAGAGGCGATACAGAACAACAATAAAGTGATTAGATTACTACCCGGAACTTCCACATGCCCCAAGGTAAAGCTAAATAATTCGATATTAAATTGGGCATAGGGAAATAAGAAAACAATGACGATAATCGGAATCAAAAAGATTCTTAAAACAGTTAGTTTATTCGCAAAATTCATATTCTTCTCCTAACGATACAATTATACAAAAAAAGAGAGAGCTTTGTCTCTCAAACAACGAATAATAAGCCATGTTCTGTCCCCCTAAGGGTGGCAATCATTTATCTACGCCAGGCGTCCCAATCGAGCTTCATTTCGCTCTTTCAAGTTCCTCTACCAAATTTGAGTTTCTCGCTTGCGGGGTTTATCGCGTTCCACTTCTTAAGTTTCCCTAAGACTCGTCTCTATGACACTTTTATAGATTCCATCCTTAGTTACCCTTAGGACTTCCTCAGCCGTTAGCTACTGCTACCTAAACTTATCTCTTCGTTTAGCACAAACACTACCTTCATCGCAGAAGGTGCGAGCATGGACTTTCCTCTACTTATTGCTAAGCAGCGATTGCCTCTTCGTTACTTGATTACTGCTTCTCTATACTCTTTTTTAGTTCTCACTATTTAATTTAGTTCTTATTCTGGAAAACTTCTTCTTCCAAACGACTGACGCGCTTGAGTAGATCAACGCTGCTATAAGCCGTGGTGTTGGTCAAATCCAAAGCCTTCTGCTTGCCACGAAGCTCTAAATTCTCATGACGATAAGCATCGAGCTCCAGCTGCAAATCCGCAATCTGCTTCTCCAATTCCTGCAGATTCTCTTCAAATGTCTGATAATCCTCTAAGACCACATCTAAAAATTGATCGACATCCTTTGCTGAATAACCCTTAAAATCAGTCTCAAATTCCTTATTAAGAATTTCCTCAGTTGTATAATTTAATTTCTTCATCTTTTATCACCTCCCCTTTATTTTATGCATTAGCACCCTTATGTGCAAGGCTCATATAAATAGAATGGTGGGGCACTATCCCCACCCTAGATGGACCTGGGACCATTATGACCAGCCCAATTAATTAAATGAATTGTAGCACATTTTTACTTTGTTACACTAAATGACTTATTTAAAACCGTACTGCCCGGTTCTAAGGAATGAGTTAACCAGACATTACCACCAATGATGCAATTATCACCGATGATTGTATCACCGCCTAAAATCGTCGCCCCCGCATAGATGACGACATTGTTACCGATATCGGGATGACGTTTAATGCCTTTAATTAAGGAGCCATCGGGATTGATATCGAAGCTTTTCGCACCTAAGGTTACATTTTGATAAAGTTTAACATTGTCGCCAATGGTACAGGTCTCGCCGATTACAACGCCACTGCCATGATCGATAAAGAAGGATTTACCGATGGTCGCACCCGGATGAATATCGATACCGATCTTCTGATGGGCATATTCACTAAAGAGACGGGCACACATGCTAAAGCCTTCACTATAGATGATGTGGGCTAATCGATAGATACCAACCGCCTTAAATGATGGATAAGCTAAGACGATTTCATTGCAATCCTTAGCGGCCGGATCACCGCGATAGCAGGCTTCCACATCGGCTCTGATGACTTCTTGTAAGTCTAATAATTGATCCTCTATCAAATCAATTAAACCTTCACTGCCCTTAAAGAAAGTACAGATATCCCTAAATAACATCTCAAAGTATTCAAGCTCCTCTAGACGGCTATAACCCCTCTTACCATAAGAGATAAACAACAAGGCCAAAAAGCTCTCACTAGCCTTTGCGACCAGCTCCCTCAAACCGCAATAAGTACATAATGAATAATCGTTCAAATCTAATTTTTTTACTAAGTCTTCCTTATGCATCATAAACCCCCATTGATAGATAACGCATTCCTGTATCCGGTAATATCAAAACTATTTTTTTATTTTCTTGCTTTGCGATATCAACTGCTGCTTTTAAAGCAGCTCCAGCAGAGATACCACAGAGGATACCTTCCTGCTTAGCTAAAAGATTACTATATTCATAAGCATCCGCATCGCTGATTGCGACCACTTCATCGATTAAATCCCTTCTTAAGATAGTGGGAATAAAATTAGCACCGATACCTTGAATCTTATGGGGGCCACTCTTACCTTCTGTTAATAAAGGTGAACTCAAAGGTTCTACTCCCACGACCTTAATATTTAAATTTCTATCTTTGAAATATTTAGCGCAACCGCTAATAGTTCCCCCGGTTCCAAAGCCGGCCACAAAGTAATCGAAATTATTTAACTCAGTTACAATCTCCGCAGCTGTATGCTCATAATGGGCATCGACACAAGCCTCATTATTAAATTGATCAGCGATGAAATGCTTAGGATATTCCTTTTTTAATTCCTCAAGCTTAGCTAAGCAGCCTTGCATTCCTAAAGCGGCACTAGTCAAAACGAGCTCAACGCCATAGGCTTTTAATAGTTGTCTTCTTTCTAAAGACATGCTTTCCGGCATCACTAGGATCAAATGATATTTTTTAACCGCCGCATACATCGCTAAAGCGATACCGGTATTGCCGCTGGTAGCCTCCATAATGACAGTATCTCTATTTAAGAGGCCTTCCCTTTCAGCCTTTTCCATGATAGCGATGGCGACTCTATCCTTGATTGAAGCACCGGGATTAAAGCTTTCGACCTTGGCATAAAGCTCACCCTTCAGATTTAAAAAAGCTGCGATATTATTTAATCTCACCAAAGGAGTCTCTCCAATAGTTTCTAAAATATTATTCTTAATCATTTTCATTTCCTCCTAAAGAAAAAAGCCCTTAAGGCTTACTTCTCCTTCTCTGAAACGAAGGCTACAACATCAAGCATGATATCTCGACAATCAACTCCCGTCATCGCCAATAAGTCATCATGGATTTGATTTTGTAGGTGACCGAAGACCTTATTTAAGTTGCAGCCTAAGCGTAAACGCAAAGCGATTGAGATACTTAAATTATCACCCATTACCTTACAGGTAACATATTCATTATCCTTCTTAGCTGGATAGACATCAGCCGTCTCATTGACAACCTTTCTAACGATGGCTTCAACCACATTCAAACCCAAGAGGATTTCACCACCACTATTTTCCGTATTGATATGTAAATATTCCATAAATAGCACTCCTTAACTTCCCAATTATAACAAAACCCTTAAACCTTTAGGATATTTATTTTTAAGTCGGCCCTGACTTCCCTTAGCTAGACCTAAAGGATAACCATGATATTTAACTAAGAGATAACCCTCATAATCAGCACTGAGTTCTAAACCGCCGAGATATCTTTTATATTCTTCATCATTTAATTCATAACTATTTAAATATTGTGAGAAATGATTGCTTCGAGCCAAATGATGTTCCGGTTCAAATCTCTTTGATTTTAAAGTACCAGCTAAAATCCCTCTCCTCAATAAGGGAATTCCCAAATCCACAAAGGGTCTGTTGTTGATATAAACATAATCATTGTTGATATCGATGTAGACTTCTTCAAGATTATGCTCATCAAAAAAGGTATTAACTTCCTTATTGGTCTTCGATTTTAAATAATTAAATTTAGTTTTATAACGATTACCTTCCTTACGCATCAAAGCTACATATTGCCCTTCGCTACCATCTAAAAAAGAAAATTTCTTTTGATAAGTATCATAACCTTTCAAATTAAAAGGTTTCATATCCTGATATTCATTTAAGAATTCACTGATCAATAATTCATCCTCTTCCGGGGCAAAGGTACAGGTGCTATATAAGATATACCCGCCTTCCTTGCACAGGTCATAGGCATTCTGCAACAATTCATTCTGTCTTTTAGCACAGGCTTTAATATTCGCAAGACTATAATCATTTAAAATAGCACTCTCTTTACGTAACATCCCTTCACCTGAACAGGGTGCATCCAAAATAATCAAATCAGCCTGGCCCTTTAATTTCTCTGCAATATAACTTGGCTTTAAAGAGCTGATATAGACATTGTCATAACCTAATCTTTCATAATTAGAAACTAAAGCCTGCGCCCGCTTAAAATTAATATCGTTGCTTAATAATAAGTAATCACTTATACCCAAATTTATTAAATTATTTAAGATACCGAAGCTCTTACCACCGGGAGCCGCACACAAATCAACGATTAAATCATAGTCCTCAAGCGGACATAAATAAGCTGGTAAAGAGGCGCTGGGCTCTTGAGGATAGATCAGGCCTAATTGATAAGCGGGTGTCAGAGAAATCTTTTCAACATTGTGAAAATAGGCATTAGGATTATATCGATATGGCGAATAATCAAAATCAAGCTCCTTTAATAAATTAGCTCTGTGACCTTTACTTAAATTGAGAATAAAACCTTCTCTAGCCTTCTCTTTAAGTAGCTCAAAGAAATCATCCCCGTAACCATAGCTTCGCAATCTTTCATTTAATAAATTGGATTTCATGGCTGCTCTCTTTGATTTTCTTTTTATCTTTTTCTAGTTGCAAAGCTAATTCATTTAAATTATTAAAGGTTATTTCCCCACGCACATAATCTAAGAAATAAACCTTTAATTCTTTACCATATAAATCACCTTCGTAGTCTAAGATATGAACTTCGAGGCTAGGACTGGTTTTGATATGTAAACTGGGATTATCACCATAATTAATCATCGCTTGATGATATCGTTCATCAATAATAAGAGCTCCTTCATAGACTCCAAATGAGGGTAAAAGCTGTTCTTGATCAATTTTGATATTGGCTGTTGGGAAGTTGATGGTCCTGCCATTCTGTTTACCATAGATAACTTCCCCTTCCACATAGAAGGAATAACCTAATAATTTATTGGCCATCAAAATATCGCCCTCACGCAAAGCTTTTTTAATTCGTGTTGAGGAAACCTTTTCATCTTCGATGCTGAATTGTTCCACACATAAAACTTCAAAGGGACTGTCCTTTTTTAAACTAGCGTAATCACCCTGTCCCTGGTAGCTATAATGATAATCGTAGCCACAGACTAAGCTTTTTAAATTTAGAGATGTTAAATAAGTTACGAAATCTTGTTTAGAAAGTTTCATCATCCGTGCATTGAAATTAAGGAAATAGACGTAATCCAAACCTAATTCCCCAAGTAGTTCTAAACGGATATCATTGCTATGGATATGTTGATGCTCAATCCCTTTAATGACATCTAGAGGATCGGGGTTAAAGCTGATTAAAATGCTTGGTAAATTATAATAAGCACTTCTTTGTTTAACCTTCTTAATCAATTCCTGATGACCTAGATGTAAGCCATCAAAATAACCAATGCAGGCACAGCCTAAAGCTAATTCTTCTTTTAGTTCTAAATCTAAATATTTAACTTCCATCAAAATAAACCTCTGACACAGCGATATATATCTCTTTCCTTTTCATAGATGGCTAGAGCTTCTTCGCCCTTATATAAGAAAATCCTTTCAGCCTCACAATCAGCCTTAAATTCCTTGCCACTACGAATTGCCTTTTCATCTTCCACTTCGAAGCCTGGATATCTTTTAATTAATAAATTCTTTAAATTATGTAATTGATAATTACCCTCTTCAATATCGGATAGCGTACAACAGTCTTCCAACTTAACCTCATCTACACTTAATCTAATTAAGGATTTTAAAGTAGCCAGATTGTCTAATTTATAAGCGATATCTCTAACCAGAGAACGAATATAGGTACCAGAGGAGACTTCGCATTCAAAGCTAAAGCCTTCTTCAGCAATGCCCTTCAATTGGATATCAAAGATTTCAATTTCCCGGCTCGGTATGTCAACTTCTTTACCTTCACGCTGATATTGATAAAGCTTTTTACCCTTAACCTTAATGGCAGAAGTTAAAGGGGGTATTTGTACACTTTTACCTAAAAAGGAATTCAAAACATCTATTAATTCATCTTTAGTAAAGGGTTTAATGTCCTTTTTCTTGATAGCTTCGCCTTCAATGTCCAAGGTGTCGGTCTCTTTGCCTAAGATGACTTCCGCTAAATACCGTTTCTTGTCATGCACTAGGAATTGATTAGCCTTACTCGCCTTACCAACCAGTAAAACCATCACCCCTTCCGCATTAGGATCTAATGTACCCGTATGCCCAACCTTAGTAGCACCGGTTAAATATTGAACCCTTTTACATAAAGTGAAGGAGGTAAGCCCCTTTTCCTTCTTAACATAGAGAATACCATTCATAATTACCTTAACATTCTATCACTAAAAGAAAAGAAGCGTTAGCCACTCTTCTTTCGTAATTCATTAAGTAACAACGCAAGACCAACAATAGTTAAACAGCTACCTAAATTAAGTCCTGGAATCTGATAGTCCATTATTAGTTCATTATTTCCCTCTTCAAGTTCAATGATGATGAATTCACTATCAAAATTGGCTCTGATCTTTTTCCCATTAAGTTTAATTTGCCAGCCATCGGAATTAATAATTGGCAAGAATAATTTATCACCCCGCATCGCATTACAGCTTATTTCTAGATGACCATTTTCATAAAGATAATCAGCTTTTCTTTCATTTAGGTAGGTGCTGATATTTTTCATTACCTCCAAATCGACATAATAGAATTGTTCATCCTTAAATTCGATGTCTTTCTCAGCGCTCAAAGCCAAATAATAATCATTTGCCCCCTTTGAATTGAGATAGATAACCGTTGGCGATAACCAACAGGAATAACTATGGCTATTGATACCATTGATATCGAGGTTAATCTTACTTTCATAAGTCCATACTAAATTGGCATAAATGGGATTATCGCCTTCATATGTAAAGCGATAAGTAATATTTTTACTATCATTTATTTCTTTTTCAATTTCAGTTAAAGGCTTATAAATCTCAACTCTTCTACCCATCAGATAACTATAAAAGGCATTAGTATATGCAAAGGGATTATTTTCAAAGTCACGCAATTGAAGCGTATTACTATTAAAAGTAAAGGCTAAAGGCAAGGTATAAGGATTCTCATAGACATTTTCAATATTTGTCTGCTTATAGCCCTTAATCTCATATTGCGATAAAAGATATTTGACACCTAATAAGGAATCAACAGGCAAAA
>Ga0065711_1050774_pt1 | contig 10664 bp, 7 predicted proteins | sample Hoacrofraction12_FD_59098 | JGI IMG/M metagenome (GOLD analysis project Ga0065711, IMG submission 59098) | Hoatzin crop microbial communities from Cojedes, Venezuela - Epithelial fraction 12 v2 (version 2) | ecosystem: Host-associated > Birds > Digestive system > Esophagus > Crop | place...
GGGAATGGGGATGGGTTTCTCCATAGTGATTTCAGTCTTTGTGTATGTAGGTGGCTTTTCTGTAGACAGAAAGTATTCCTCTGCAAGTCCTTGGGTCAAACGGATTCAGTGAGGCATTGCACTTTATCAGGTACCTTTAAAAAACAATTTTTCAGTATTCACAGAGCTCCTGCCTAAAAACACACACGCTCTACTTGGTTAGGCACATTATTAACACATCTAGCTCTAGTGCTTCAGTCAGTTATTGACTTCACATGAACCAAAATTTATTCTCACTATTTATTCATGACTTACATGTCTTTACCAAAAAAGAACAAATATAAATAATTTTCTTATTTCACATTAACAGTACATTAATTTATTCACACAGATGAAAAGGAGAAAAAAATATTCCTTAGCTCTCCCAGTGCCAGATTTCAGGCTGAAATAAAACAGTTCTCAGACACCTCAGAGGCTACATCTTTTAACAGATGTCATCATTTTTGCCAGCAGCCTCCGCATCAAAGGTGGCACTTGCATTCATACTATCCTCCAATGTATCAGCACAATCCAAACTCTGTATTTCCACCTCAAATAATACAATAAAGAGACATCCTCTCACCTCCTCTTCTTTCCCTCTTTATTGTGCAGGCAGCCTCTGGTTTGTCTTGCATAAAGCTACAAGCAAAGCAAGTGTGGAAACCCCAGCTGGCTTAGTACTTGCACCAAGAATACAGGTTGCTTAAAAACAGACCTTCCCTTGAAGTCTAGCAAATACATAGCATCAGGGCACTGGAAACCTGTTTTCTATTGTACTCTTTTCGTATGACAGATTTTTCATGGATCAATGGCTGTATTAAACACAAATATTTCAATCGGGAAGTTAATGCACTCCACTCCGTGACATGATGGACCTGGGGTGATGGGTGCCTGTGTCCAGACGGACATCCAACCAGCTATAGGCTCCAGTACTTTCCTTACCCTGGACATTGGACTGCAGTTCTTCAGTGTCAGTGTTTCTCTGTATGTTCTGTGCAATGCCCAGTACAATTAATGTCCAAGTTTCACTGGAATCTCAAAGTACCAGTGTCACACAAATAACAAACTAGAGTTTAAGGTGAGAACAGTCTACTAAACCATGAATTTTACGTAGCAGTTCGTAGCTCAGAGACTGCCTTTCCTAATACAGTTAACTGACACATAAAACACTTTCACTTTGTGTTCCACAACTTCCATTCTTAAAAAAAAGTCAAACCTGAAGAGTTTGCAGCTGATTCACTGATGTCTCCCTACCCCAGAGCAGGTGATGTCATATGAATTCAGTTAAACCAGACACACAGTTCTCAAAACTGCACGACCGTAACATCTCCTTCCATGTGTGTTAGCAGCGACGTAGCTAATATCTACACTTTAATAAGGAAAAGGTAACTGAAATGAAATTTCTTCTAGAACTGATCCTTCTAAGCACTAGCTGAACAGACACATGAGAAAGGAGTGTCTAATTCACACCTCTGTCAACCTCCTGATTCAGGTCACAAAAGGCAGGTCTGACTTTTTCCACATATGACGTGAGAAGCTTAACAGACACATGTGACATAGCTCCCAAGGAGGAGACACCCAGCAATGTTACTGCAAAAGCTCAGCAGAGTCATTGCTGTCTAGTCCTTTTTCCTGTTTTGCTGCCCAACTTGCACAAAGAATATTTCTTCATTATCTCCTGTCTGATTTATGTTTACATACATGTACAACAAACTCATATTACCCTTTTGTAATTAGACACTGTGCAGCCACCTGCCAGACTGTCGGTGCTCCAGCATCTCAGCATGTGCTTGTGTAACAGAGGTACAGAAATCACTGGAAGGCTGCACAGGGTGACAAACTGCAGTAAATATCTCAAAGGGAGGCAGTCTGTTTACTCACATCTAGGATATAAAACTCTACATGCAACTCAAAAAATAATAGCTAGTGGCAGAGAAGATGAACAGACAGGTAATGTTCTTCTCTTTTCTTGGTATATTCTAGACTTGTTTTCAACCTTATTTTACCTAGGTTACAACATTTTTTAAAAATGTACTTTTCAGTCTGTGGACATTGTGAATGTATCACCACATTGTGGGTGTTTACACTCATTTTATAAACAGGGAAATCAAATAGGATTTGATCAGTTTCCAAACTGATCCCTGATATGGAAGTGTTAATCTTGAAGAGCATTAAAGAGGTCTTCTTTTCAGCATACCTGGGGGGGAGTGGGGAGGGTGATCAGGCCCTCCCACCAGCATATTCAAAAAGCCCCAGAAATCACTGTCTGTCCTGAAAGCAGGCTTGCATATTATGTCCACCAAGGCATTACTGAAACATCAGTGAGACTGCTTCTCAGATAGGTCTTTTCTGATCTGGAGCAAGAGTCAGAACTGCTGAAAGCACCGCAATCACACTGAAATCAATGAATCCCTAAGATTCAATTCAATTCAAATCAATTGAATCCCTTCAATCAAGAGGATTTAAGCACCTGAACAACACTAAAGTTTTGGCCTCTATTCCACAATTTTGCACAGAGCTAAGATGGCAGGCTCTGCAAGTGCTCCATAATAAGATGACCCTTATAACATTTTTTTAAAAAGCATACTGAGTATTTTCATTCTATATGCAAGCACATATCATTTTATATTTGGGGATAGCAAACAGAGAGCAAACAGGAGCTGAACTCAAGATTCCCAGTCCCCAACATGACACATTTTCTGACCATGTTGCATCTTTGGCATAGCAAGCTAGTAGCAGCAAACGCACAGCAATTCCATTAGAAACTAGGTCAGACCCTTAATACCAAAAGTGGCCTTCAGTGAAAGATGTACATTGCCACTGGCTGGCAACATCAGGTGCTGAACAGCATCATTTACTAAAAGTTAGAGATTCATTCTGTAAGAAAGGACATTGGATTTCACTCTGCAGCAGAATGAAAGATAAACACAAGAAAAGGCAGAAGGGAAGCCTCTCTCTAAATCCTTCTGGTTAAGACACTGACCTGGAACATGAGAAATCCAACTTCACTTGCTGTTTTCACCCACCTGAAGGAGGCTCTTGAACCAGCTTTCCTCAGTGTTTGAGCAAGAGCACTGGCCTAGCAACTGTTGCTCTAGGTTGGACACACTTGTTTCAGTAGGAAAACACCACCAAATAAAAACACCCAAAGCAAAAACCAAATCCACACTACTCTAAAGCTTAACAACAAACCTAAACAAAAAAACACCATTAAACAAACACCCACCCCACGTCCCAGTCTCTCATCTGAACGGAGATTGTTTAGCTTTAAAATTATTACATGTTGAAGTAACAGTTACAGCCCATACGCAAATACATATCCAGTAGACCCCTCCAACTACTGCACCTCCACATGAGGGAGCTTTTCAGCCCTACAGCAAGAAGTGCTTTGTCCTTTGTCACATCCATTTTCATTACGCATCTGTCTATCGATCCATTCAAAGACTGAGTTCCTTCTATAGACAAAAATAGCCTCTTATTTCTGGCTGAAGTGTAGATAGGCTATCTCGGACACTAACAGAAAAACGTCAACTTATCTATTATACGCAAGCAGTTTGTCTTCATAAAACAGTCCTAGTGCAATGGATTTCCCCAACATTCATTTTCTCTATCCTGCTTCTAACTAGTCAAGTCAGAGGGCACAAAGCACATCTGGTGTGGCATGTAACAGCAAACAAAGCCCAAAGAGGACAGGTGGCTAAGACAGATCGCACGCTTACAAGAAAAATAAAGAACAAACAGCTATCTACAATACCTCCTGTACATTAATTGCAACCACAGTGCATTCGAATAAAAAAAGAGAACCTGCAACAACTGCCAGTCACATATACATTCCCATAAGTAACTGCTGTTTCCCAGTGAAGATTCAACAACTTTCAATACTGGCTTATCACATCTCCTTCCCCAGCTAAGGCAAACCGTAACCCAAACAGCACTTCAGCTCTTCCACATGGATCCAATGATTTCCCCTCATCACCAGTTATTTCCATATTCTTTAGCACAAAATATACGGATAAATATTGAATTGAAAAATAAAAATTTGTTACAGAAGAGAGACAGGCCTCTATACAACCTCAGTGACAAGTGTTTGGATCATGCATGATTTGTAAATGATGTGCCACTCCAAGACAGTGCTTGTAATATAATATGTGCATAACAAAAGCAAAAGCTCTCTCCTGGACAACGTTCATGAAGGCTCTCACCCATTCCTTTGAAAAAACAACAAAACAAGCACGTAAGAAGGCAACTGGCACCTCATCCAGCACATCTGAAGACTCAATTTCAGTTTGCTTACATAAACCTTAAAGAACTGCAAGTACTTGCAGTGTCACCACAGGCAGCAAAGTTCAGGGGGCTTTAAGAGACAGCTATGCAGGCAGGACATCAGTTACAAGATACTGTTAAAATCTGAGTAATAAGCTCCAGGAAGAGAATAAGCTCAAAGGTATGAACATGACAGTTTTAGACACAGCCATTATTCAAATAGCTTTCTGCCACCGAGGGAAATTTATTAGAACTTTCAGTGTGATCACAGCAATATGTAAATTGGATGGTTCGAACGGGGATATATGGTGTCAATGTGTGGTATGAGTCACCAGCTAAGAATTGGAAGTAGGGATGAAAAAATGATGTGATTACTGTGGTCAGGTGTTCTGAAGGCCTTGGTTAAACAAATTGAACAAGATGTACTATATCAACAAAAACCTCTATAGTTGCTCAATAATAATAAAGCATCTGTCAAGTACTGAACTGTGAAATATAGTATATCAAAACCAAGTTATTGTAGAGACAGAGACACAAAAAGACAGTAAAAATAGATGAGTCTTATGGTCAATGAAATAGAGATTCTGTAAGCAGTATAACTGAGCCAGAAAAAATTATGAAACTATCAGATTCATGTTCCTGAATTATCACTGTTTCAACAGTATTGCTGTTCAGATGTGAAGAGCTAGAGATTACACATTTGAAAAAAAACAATGTTAGTCAGCACTACACTACTAGATAGATCATTGGGCTCAGTTTATTTGTTCTTTTAAAACACTTTTTTTCAAAATTTTCTATGAAGAAAAAAAGCAGAGTTCTCTTACAAAGCAAGTTCACTTTCACCTTACTAAGATTTTAAGTCTACAGCATGAGAAAGCAGATTTAATGTCCTTCAAATTTTAATGGGGATGTAATACATGGAGTCACACCCATCCAGGGACTATCAGGTCATCTCGTGTTATTAGTCAAACACCTGAAAAAAATCCTCTGTTTCCATAAACTGCCAAGTATTCTCACCCTCAGAACAGCCTCAAAATCACCTGTGATGTCCCTGTATCAGCATCTAACCTTACACACAAGAGGAGTGCTGACCGCCACTCTTGTACCTGTGCACGAACAGAAATCACACTGAACAAAGCTACATGCTGAACTGGACAGATACTGCACTGCGTAGGTGCTTAAAGACACCCAACAGCCAGGCAACTGTAACCACAAGGAAAATGCGTTGCAAAAGTCCCATGGGAGTTACAAAACAGATATTGTACAGATTACAGAACACACTTAATGTCTTGCAGAAATAGTCACTTTACAGGCAAGAACAAATCTTTAAGAAATGGAAGAGGCATGCTGGAGTACTATCAAGTCACCTCAGTCAATAAAAGAACCAACAGATTTTAAGTTACAGCGAGAAAATACAGATACATCTCACCAGTTACTCCATGACTACGGCCCTTTCTGCTGCATGCTTCCCTTGTCATCTAGGTCACATTTCAGCTGGCCACTTTTGACCCAAATATGTGTGTCAACAACACATGGATCAAGCAAAACAAATCAAGCTGAGTTTTCAGCATACAAATACACTGCTGTTCAGATCACTTCATAGCCTTGAAGAACAGGGATGCCAACATGGGTTTCTATCCCACCACAGGAGACTTAACCCTCAAGGCAGATAAGCAGTCACACAGCAACTTTCATGTTCTTGAAGTATGAAAAACAGACACACTTGAGGGCATCTAACCTATCCTCGCCAGGGTCCAACAAACATATCACTTCCCTATCACCAGAACCAAGATCAAGGCTGCAGGTTGAGAATCAGCATTGACACCTGGTCTGTGTCCACAGCAGGTAAGGGCATATGCAGCACAAACCTCTCCAGCAAGCCTGACCTCCACCTGGATCCACTACAGGAAAGGAGGAGCTTGAATCATCTACCTGCAGTAGCTCACTGAAGAGCTATTCATGATAGCTGGAAGCGACAGTGACAGTTGTGCAGTAAATAACAGATGTCTTAAGATGAGAGGAACTAGTTATCTTTTGGAGTAAAGTTGGCACTGCCCTTTAAAATGCTATGTCTAAATATAGAAAGCAAGTGAGACTTTCGAATGTTTGTGCCATAAAAAAATCCTATGTAACAGGAAAGTACTCATTTCAGTCTAACATTTTAAGCTAGAAAATAGGGGATATTGTTATAGCATCTGTGTATTCCTCAAACTGCAATTAGCAAATTCCGAAGTCTGGTATCCAGCTATCTGGTATCTAGTTCCACCTTCCAGTGAGGGCAGAGGGTTTATTTTGGATACGCATCAGATTCAGTCTTCAATGGCTTTACAATGACAGAAGCATGAAAGAGCAGAGATAATGAGAGCGCTTCCAAGAAAGATCAGGCAGGATCTGGTATGGGCCAGAAAGAAAGAACCTGCTGTCTTGGGAGAAAAAAAAAAAAATTATTAACTACAGTAACTGTTGGTATCCCTACAAAAAGACAAAGACTTCAAGATGCAAATAACTTGCAACCCTGTTTTCCTGCCTTAACAAAAAGGGTCCTTTTAAGGTACCTCACACAAAGATGACTAAAAGAAAAGAGACTTTGCAGTATCTACTGCTAAAAGAAGAAATTAGACTATATGCCCTGGTGACTGGCGTAAGTCAAAAACCCCAATTACAATAGCGGACTACCTTACAGGACTTCTTCAGACAGACATATGAGAATTTAATGCAGCCTAGGATATTGTGATACAAGAAAGCTATTCCTGGATTTGGTATTTCATAGTGACATTTGGCACAGTTAACCTTGACATGATACAGGTCGAGAAAGTAACTTCTATGAACAGGTTACTCCGAAGGCCATATTTACACAACCCAAATTACACTCAAGCCTCTGTACTTTATATTTTCTAAAAATGGACCATGGTTTAATAACATATTTCAGTCCCATGAGTTGCTTTTTTCAGCAGTTACTCCATCAGTGGCTCTGTCACCACTGACAAAACACCAAGAACTGAACTGATTTTAATCCATCTCTTCATCAAGTTACACGATGGGACTTCTGGCATCATCTTCTAAACATGATGCGCAATGACTACTACTGCACTACTGCCTAGTTGCCTTTCTACAGTCTCCAATAAATGCCTTTTTTTTAATTATTTCTCTGAATCCCTGTCATCAAAAAGAAAGATGCATAAATGTGTATTCCCTTTAGAACACAATTAAGCAGAGCCTGTACCCTCTTGATGTTGAGATCTCAGTAGTGAATCTCCAGAAGTATCACACCAAAGTCTTATCTGTTGCATCCTAGGGCTGAATGGGGGGAAAAATAATAATAATAATAAGCAGCACCTTCAGCTTCAATCAGCAGCACATTCCAAGATCGCAAATTGCTACTGGGTATGAAGAAAGACCTGAAATGCAAATGATCAGGAGGCCATTAGAGACATTAAATATCTAGCAGACGTATGTTCATCCTGTTCTTATTGAGGGGGGATAGGACCATTAATTCCAAAGAAATAGATAACGAAATACAGTTATCCTTTCACAGAATAGTTATGTGTCTCATTAAAAGTATAATTACTGTCCAATCTTTAACGTTTCATGTGGGCAAAAAATATTAAAAATAAATATTCCCCATTCAGCTCTAATTTTAATAACTTATTTAAATCAATAATTTTGCTTATAGGATGGAAAGCTACCCCAGAGTTGTCTCACTACAGACCAATCTACAGGCGACCTTCCATCCGACTTGGACTGGACATACACTGTCCTCAGAGCGAAAGAGGCTCTGAGACTCTTTTGCTGTCTACACTAGCATAGCATCAGGACTGAACAGGGTGATCTTGCAATACAGATTTTGCAATTTGAAATCTCCAAGGCAAAAAGAGATCTAAACCTATTCTTCTTCTAAAGGGCATTCCTGACACCTACAGCTGCAAAGATGTAAAAATAATCCTTACTCATAAAGGCATCCAACAAACACTTACACGTATGTGCGAACAACTGGTCAAGCTTTCTTGGGATTCCTTTAATTTCCATATCTAGTCACCTTTATGATCCATGTCAAAGTTTAAAAACCCTACTTTTCAACTAAAATTGGACCTAGAAGCTTCTATTTTCAGTCTGCAGGATTTAGGACTTTGTTGTCACAGTCACATCATGTTATTTCCACCAAAACAGCTGGAGGTTTGCAGTGTAGGAAGCAATTATTATGAAGAGTGTCAATGTGTCATTCTCCCCAAGTCAAATGTTTAACTTCACGTTATAGCATTTGACAAGTATCCAGCGTTCAGTGTCCACCAAGGAAAAGGAAAAAGCAGAGAGAGCATACGCGCGAGTCACAAGAGAAAAGAACAGTTTACCCACTGCTACGCAAGCATATTTTGACATTGCTGACTGATGCCACAGTTGTGGTGCATTTCTAGAGTTTAATTGCTTTGGTGGAAGGCAGGCTTAGGTCTATACGCATGAACGAACACACTGTTTGCCTTAACCCGATAATGCACACGCAAAAGGAATCAGTGTAAAGCAACATGCTAAATAACTACATGTTCAATAATTGGTGCAAGCATTTTAGGAGGCAATCGTCACAATTCATGGCGTGGACAACAGAAAATATCCTGCCTGTCAAATGCACAGCAAAGAAACAGAGTTACTCTGCGATACCTTTCAGGCCTGAAAGGTTCACCGCTAGTACAAGGTATAAAGGACTACACACATGCCTGAAGCTTCCCGGCACAGTGTCTTCCCAGGCTATGTCTACACAGAGAAACAAAGGCATGGTTGTAACCTCAAGCAGGTATATGTATTAGCATATTGTATATCTACTAGCTTAACCTATGTAGTCTGAACAGTTGTATCAGTAAATAATAAAGCACAAAACTAGATAATAACAAGCCAACAACCTGGCTACACATTCCCAAAAGCAAGCAGAAGTGCTCTCCTCTACATCCTCCCTACATTTGCTGGCTAGTAGGCACATTCAGCCCGCTCCAGCATGCCAGAGCACACCGCAGTCTGACACCTCGCTCAAAGGCAGACATAACCTTGATGTCTTTTCCATCAGAGGCAGCAGGCCAGCCCGCTCTGTGTGACCAGACAAGCCTTGGCTCATGCCGAAGTCAGTACATCCCAATGAACAGTTCTCTGGTTCACAGTTGCAAACTATTGACTCACGCTGCCCACACAGGTCCTGGCCCAAACCACAAAGCTCTGTGGACGGACTTCCTTTCAGGAAGTCGGACTGCATATCAAAGAATGGAGCCCACAGGTAGCAAAAACCACTCCAACCATTTGGAATGCCAGTATCTCTTTCTCCCATTACACTTTGGCACCATAAGGACCATGCTATTAATTTTGAAGCTAGCAATTTGTGAAAGTATTTAGAGGGGAGGCAGAAAAAAGGGGGAGTGAGGGGGAACTTTATCAAAAAGCATTTCCATGCTTTTAAGCTGGAGTCAAGACAAGGAAGTGATACAGAACATATGAGATCCCGAATCCCAATTCTGCTTAGAGCAGCAATCTCATGTTAGTGCACTATATACACTCCAGCTACGCATCATATATTAAATTAATGGAAACTCTGAGCTTTAGCGTATGTTTAATAGCTCCAGCCTGCTTTTTTGAGCAATGATATGACTTTCTTAATGTATACAAAAAACAACACATATGGATGTATTTATGTATGTCAAAAACACCCATGCAGGCTTTGATATTACTCAACAACACATACTGTCCAGTCAAACAGTGCTTTAGACTGTATTACGCAACATAGAAGCAAGCTCGTAAAAAAATAGTGTCCCAGTGCCTCCGAACCCAGCAAAATCTTAAAGAAAAAAAACATCATCAATCAGGAGAAATATGTTTTTACCACAATCACCCTGAGTCCAATAAGCCTTTGCTCCTCCCACAGTAGGGCCAAAACATCCTATAACCCAAACCCTTCCACACCCACAGAGCTGTAAAGGGCTATGGGACACAGCAGGACAAGAGGCACTTTTTCAGCTGTATTCCAGACTATACAAACTATGCGTCACTAACTAGATTAGGCATGTTAAGCTAACCCTTGGTGACAAACCCTCAATATGTGCCACCCAGACGGATGAGGGAGGCATCATTTGCACATTTGGAAGGTGCTACATATTGAAATATAGCAATAGAATCATAGAATGGTTTGGGTTGGAAGGGACCTTAAAGATCATCTGGTTCCAATCCCCCTGCCATGAGCAAGGACATCTTCCACCAGCCCAGGTTGCTCAGAGCTCCATCCAACCTGGCCTTGAACACCGCCAGGGAGAGGGCAGCCACAGCTTCTCCGGGCAACCTGTGCCAGTGTTTCACCACCCTCATGGGGAAGAATTTCTTCCTAATATCTAATCTAAATCTGCCCTCTTTTA
>Ga0065711_1050776_pt1 | contig 10664 bp, 12 predicted proteins | sample Hoacrofraction12_FD_59098 | JGI IMG/M metagenome (GOLD analysis project Ga0065711, IMG submission 59098) | Hoatzin crop microbial communities from Cojedes, Venezuela - Epithelial fraction 12 v2 (version 2) | ecosystem: Host-associated > Birds > Digestive system > Esophagus > Crop | place...
GAGTGCTGGCCTGAGCATCCCATGGGTACTCGAAATTCTCAAAAGCCGTTAGGACTAGCCTGAGGGAAAGAGGGGGGGGCGAAAGAGTGGGGGAAGGTATCCCCTTCAGTTTTCCCCACAGATTGGGTTTGATTATTCACAAATTCTAAGACATAGGATCCGAGGTACGGAAATGACCGCAGTGCTGCATGCAAATACAAGCCTAATTTCATGCACAGTGATGTTATCATGTCATAAGTTGATATCATACAGTACAGCAAAATAGTCATCCTGATCTTTTTCCCCGAGGTAACAAACAGCACAGCAGTGAATACATACTACAAGTAAGGATTGAGATACCAGAGCCATCTGAACAAAGTCGGAAACATTTTTACTGGCGACTATTTAACACAGAAAAATGCGTATAACAAAATTTAACAAAATTTAAGAAAGCTGTTTTAACACACACTGCTCCGTTATCCCCGCCCCACGTTTGGGCGCCAATTTAATGTTTTGGTTTCGGCTGCCGCCAGCAACAAAAAGCGCCACGCGGCCGCTCCTCCCCCTGCTGCGGTGCGGAGGAGAATGAAAAGAAAGAGGCAGAAACTGGTGGGTCGGGATAAGGGCAGTTTAACAGAGGGAACAGTAACAACAACGGTACAAATAAGGAGAAAACACAACAACGAACCGCACGACCCAGACAGCCGCTGTCCCGAACAGGACCGGCGCCGCGCGCTCCCGAGCCGTGAGTGAGTCCCCGCTGCGCCGTCCCCCCACACCGGAACCCAGCGTGACGTCACAGGGTATGGAATATGGAATACCGGGCTCTGTTTGGCCAGGTGGGGTCAGCCCCCACCCCCCGGCTGTGCCCCTTCCTGGAGTCTGGTGAAAATTAACTCTGTCCTGGCCAAACCCAGGACAAGGCTAAAATTCTGTGAATGGTAATTAGGAATAGCTCCACTATGTATGTTGTATGTCAGAGACTGCTGGTTAAAGGCGTAAATGAATCAAAGGAGAAGCTGCAACTCTTGTGTAGCATGCAACCAACACTTTGCCATGGATGTGACTGACTCTCTGACTACTTACATTTCCCAAAGGAAAGACTAGGGAATAGGAAAGGACTGATTGCTAAAAAGGTTAATAGGAAAAAACAAATGCTGTAGTTCTTTTGTCTGTGATAAAAGCACACTTACTTTTTTGCTTCTTCTTGCATTTGTTCTACTTGTTGTTTTAATGCCTCATTTGCCTCAGCAAGAGATGCCATTTGTTCCTTATCGAACTGTAAAGACTTAATAGGAAGGAAAAAAACACCCATGAGAGTGAGAACAAAAGCATGTTTACTGTATGTTGGGTTATAAAAGAATAAGCATAACATTTCAAAATTATTGTCATCTCTAAATATCAACCGTCCCAAGGTTCTCGATCTCCTTTCTCTTTCCCTTTTATATCTTTAATCCTTCCCTCTGTGGCCACCACCATAACATGTACGAACAGAGTTCAAGTGTGGTCCTTGCTCTCGGGTGGAGTTCACTTTGGGACCAGTGAAACTGCTTCCACATCACACCTCTACCACTCCTGTAGCATGCTTCTCCCCACTGACATACATGAGATGTTAACAAGTGGTCATGTATTTACAGAATTTTGGTAGGTATATACTCAAATGTATAGACAATATTAAACATGTAACCAAGAACCTTAACGTGCAGGTGGTCATTCTGTTTCTTTCCAAATGTAATAGAAATACCAATGTATCCTTGATATAACACTCTCAGAATCCAAAGCTTAACATTTTCCATACCTGTAGGCGTGTTTCCATATCGTCTCGTTCTTTCTGCACTGACTGAAGATGATTTTCTATTTCCACCATCTGGCGGTGAACCTGAGATACTTCCTTCTGTAGTTTTGAGTGTTCGGATTCAAGCGACTGTTTTTCAACTTGAATTTTCAGTAGCTCTCGTTTTAACTCTTTCACTTCTGAGTCCAGCTGCTTCTTTGTAGCTTTCAGCTCGCTAATCAGCTGGTCCTTAGAACTTGCATCTCTTCGATAAGCTTCCACCATTACCTTGGACACAAGAGTTTCAAGAGAACAATGTCACCTCTGTTACAGCTTTACAAATTTAAGAGTAATTTACTACAAAGTATTTACTCATATTCTTTTAGTTTGGGGGGGGCATGTGTGCGTCAAAGAATACAAACCAGCATCATCTTCTGTAACATATTTACTCTCAGTGAAAGATTTTTATGTAAGCTCAGATATCAAATGCCACTATGTATCAGCAGTTCACCAAAAAACTCTGAGTAAGAGTGTTTATAGCAGTATGGGATACTCCTCTTCACATTCTTTATGGAACAGCACTAATTATGGGCCCTTTTTTAAAATTAAACATTGTAAAAAATTAACCAGCCCATGCACACAATTAATAACTTGTGCCATGACAAAGGGGCTTAACTGTGACTGACAGTTTAAACAGCCCTACCAAACTTAAACTTAACAAACTAAAACAATCTGTGGCATTAGGTTAACAAGCAATCAAGCAGTAAATTAATGATGCCACCCTATACATAAGACATATATGTGCAACACCAATGATATAACAGTTTCAAAACTGTGTAAATTCAGAATAAAATTTGCAATAAAGCACTTATTGATTACTGCAGCAACTATCATTTTTCAAAGCTGAGGAAAATGATGACACTTGAAGCTATTCACAAGTGCTTCTGCAAAAGCAAATCTAGAATCAACAAACCAGAGAGATTTTATAGAGTGGATCATTTGGCAAACTCCCTGAAGTCCAATGAAAGCATGAATTGGTTGGTGGATCTGCTTTTATGTTAGTTACAGATAAAACCTCAACTGTACAAAATGTACAGAAACTGTATAAATATGTCACAAAGTTCTCTGATACAAAAAATTGATTTAAGTTTCCTCACAAACCCCCCAGGAAGTACAAGCCTTCACTGTAAAAAAGTATATTCTTTGGTTTTATTTCTTTGAAATAGTTTGCTTTTGCTTACCTTCTGCTGCAGGAACTGTTCCTTCACTTTTTGAACCTGTTTTTTAAGGCTGGCATTTTCTTTTTGCAGATTTTCTACCTGCCAGAGGGGAAAAAAAGAAAAGCAAACATGTTGCTTTACATGCCAAATATAATATTTCTATGTTATTTCAAGCAGTGACGGTATCTTTTGCTGTACTTGTACCAGTTGCCTATTCTAATGAGGATCCTGTTTCTCACTAGGCATCTCAATGGCACTGTCAGATAACACAATGTTTTATACTGAAATACATTCACACAGGTCAACACACAGTGAGCCTTGAACCCTCAGGAATGCACGAAGTCCTCTTATCCTGCCATTCAAGTTTTAATATGCATCATTAGTGTACATATGTTGTATTTGGATGGCACGTGTTCACACATACATGAAGATCAGGGAAACCAGCTGGTTCATTGAAGGGAAAAAACTCCTCTATGTTAAGTATATTTCCATAGTTCCTCAATACTTCCATTGGTAATACTAACAAGTCCCATTATTATCTTCAAAACAATTCTCTAAAGATTACCAGGAATGCATCATTACCAGGATTCGAAAAGAAAGCTCTTGCTATGGAGCCTGGATGCTCTAAAAGATACAGCACCTACATGACTATCAAACTAAGGTGTGAAAGGAAGAGTCACAATAATTTAAAGCAGCCACAAAAAGAATAAGCATATGCATTAGGCTTGGTCTTGTAAAATAGTTCAGTGACTAGAAAAGAGCCTCAGTTGGTATACGGCAATATGCAAAAGCAAACCCTGCTATATTGTTTCAAGAGAAGGGCATAACTAAACATGACCAGGTTACTGCATAAGCAAGATGTCTGGCCCACAGTGCCACAGAAAAGCAGCACACTAAAAGATTACTCCCAAAAATGTGATCTGTACTCAAAATCCTTTCTTTTTAAAACTGATAGATTTTAGAGAGATGGTGGCTCTTGCAAGCAGACAGAACAAGATCAGTTAACCTCAGCCTCCCATCCCATACCACACAAATGCATAAACCCATATTGATACCAAGGGAAATTAAACTGTAAGCTCACCAATGATGTAACAGGATGTAAGTGTCAGAGAGTCTACCAACATGGAAGAAATGAGAGAATTGATCCCACTATCTGAATCTTGCAACTACACATGTATACAAACTCGCATGTACCCATCTCCTCTCATGCAGCTGGCTCTATCATGTGCCTGTGGCAATACTTCCCTGCAACAGCTATTTTAAATAAGATACTTCTAGGGATTCATCACCTGGCTTGATTTGATTGCCATTTCTTGCCTCAGTTGATCCAAGATTTGTGATGCTACTTCTGTATCTTCTCCAAGGCGCATTGCTTCTTTGTCAAGTTGTTCTTTGCTTGCTTTTGCTGCCTGCAGAGCTACTTCCAAGACAATCTTCTCATTCTGCAAATACTGAATCATGTCATCTTTAGAAGTAGCATCACTTTGGAACTCTTCTAATCTGGCCTTCAGTCCATCATACTGTGTTTGCAGGTCATCCAGTGACTGCTCTTTGGTGTGCAATGTCTCTTGGGTCAGGGTGAATTGCTTCATTAGGTCTAGGTGTTCTTGCTGTAAAGATGCAAGCTGCAAGTCTCGCTGATGCAAAGTCAACTTGACCTGAGAAGAAGTATTTTAAGATTAAATTGACACAAAATGAATGTTATATTTGCAAATGCACTCCAATCAAATTAAAAATTTTAACTAATATTTTACCTTCTAGGAGAAGACAGCAGAAGGTGAAAATATTTTTTAACTTTCGTAGGCCACTTCTATTTGCTTTATTAATTGCATTGATTGCCTTCTGCAGCATCTGTAACCTTACAGGCTAAGCAATGACCAGAACGACAAACCTAAAATATTCTTAAGTAAGATTCACAGTATTCTAAATTTTTATTTGAAAAATGTGTCCACAGTAGACATACTGGTTAAATTCAGTGTTATTAATGATAACACCATATAATTACATGGAGTATAATACTCAACTATCACACACTTCATCTCATTCCAGCCCTTGACATGCTGCCTTTGTAATGTTACAAGGTTAAAGCAGGATTCTGTAGCAAAGTGCAGATTTATTACTCTGTAAGTGTATATAATGATATCCTGGCTGCCTAACAACTTTAAACTTGGATCTATACTTCTTATGTATATTTAGACTAATCACATACTGAATTCACTAAAAAAAACCACAAACCCCTAACATCTGCAAGACAGTAGTTCTGAAATTTCAAAAAAGTACTGTTACTGAGATAGCTAAAAAAAACCAGAGCTTTTTCACCTGGGACAGAGTGACTTTGATATGGACTTTATTTTTGCAGCACTCTTCCAGGTTTTTAAAAAAAGTTCAGAGCTCAGTATTTATTTACTGTTGCCGTTTCCAGCCAAGTAAGTATTTCCCTTCAAACTCTTGGGAAGTTGCCTAACAACAGTCTCACCTGTTCCAATTCTTGCTCCAATGTTGCTGCAGAATCAGCCATTTTCTGAAGCTGTTCTTTCTCATCCTCAAACTCCTCTAGTTTTCTCTGCAAGTCTTCTTCTACCATGTTTTTAGCCTCCTGGATCTGCATGAAGGCAGCTTCTTGATCTAACATGTCAGCCTGCACAGAAAAAATGAGGAATTAACTTCTACCATTTTAATGGAGGAGGAGGAGCAGGAAAAACAAAAGAAAAATAAAATATCAAGAAAATTTCTAGATAAAAGACACAAGCAAAAACAATTCTGATGTCTGCCTTACACACCTGTATGTCTTTACTGAAGTCACCCATTCATATACTTGAGACACTTTAGAATAACAGTGAATGTCTTGTATACTTGTGACAATCTGAATTCCTCTTAAATAACACCATGTCCTATCTAAATTGATGAAACAAGATGTGAAGAAAAAGAATCTTTATTAAAAACAAGCTATTGGGAAAAATTCGGAAACAAAAGAGATTCCTTGGATGCTGTAGCTACATCATGAAATAGCAATTCCTGTCATTTACACAACCACTATTAGTAACACCGTTTGGTCATGGCCTTGCCGGACTTCTCAATGACATGCTTGGACTCAGGAGCAAAGAGCCGAGGAGTTAACAAAGGGAGCAATTGACTTGTGCTTATCTTACCAGACAGAAGAAAAGGGGGATAGGCCACCACTGTAAATCAAGTAATCTCCGGGATGTGACGGAGGCTGCACAGCCAGATGTTGCTTAAACATTTGGCCCCCCTGAGCACATACCAAGATGCCTGCTCCATAGGAGTCTCGCTTCTGACAACACAACATTCCATGCCAAGAGCAAATCGACACATAGTAATAGACTTAGTCCCACCTCGCCAAAAGATTTTCAAACGTATAAAAACTGGCACTTGAAAACTCTCTTTGGGAGGAGAAGCCAAGCGAGAACATTACTTGATGGATGGGTCGACGGTCCTGAACCTCTCTCCCCCCCCCAAGAAGGGATGCCTTTTTGGTAAGAGTTGTGCCTCTGACTTTGTCAGATGTATCCCCAGGAACACATTGTTAACTAAAGCTCTAAACTATTACCTTGACCTCAACTTTTGTAGACAGTGCATTTATCAATGGCAATCCTGAATCTGTGATACCTGTTGCTTGAATAAATTACCTATTGTTTCACCTTTGGGAAACTGTTTCAGTGAAAGTCCTTGGAGAGGCTCCGACAGGCAAGTTGAGTCTGATAAGTGGCTACACACTTAACTCTTTAGACATAAACCGCTGACCAAGTCTGGGACTAGGAGTAGATCCCAGCCGCACCTAGACTCCTCTCCGAGACAGAGTTTAGAACACAAGGGGGTCTGCTCTGAACCTCGTGACTTAATGGGAGGGCTTTCCTTTTGCCGCTTATCAGACTCCTTTATCCCTTCTAATGCAACACACCGGAGATGGGGTGCTTCCACTTACCTGCTGCTTTACTGCTCTTTGAGACTTAGAAGCAGGAATGTCACTGAAATTCAATGGGATTTAAGGTTCTATGTACTTTGAAAGTGAGCTTATTGCACTTGAGATTTTGCCCATCTTTTCTTACTGGAGGGCAAGAAGCAAACCTGAGTACTAAGCAATTTCACACACTTAAGAAGCACTTTATTGACTTCGTTTAACTTCCAGTTAAGTTTTCTCTTGAAAAAGTTCATGAATGGGCAAAGGAGAACATCTACATCCACCTTTAAAATTCAATTAAAAACAAACACCAGAGCTGAAAAAGCAAGTATCACCTTGGAATGGGAAATATATGACCTTGTTCCCTCCCACTGTTTGTAATGTCATGCAAATTTATTTGCTCTGAAATATTTCCTGTTTCTATAATGCAGCATTTGAATCAATTCGTAAGAATTCTATGTTACTTTGCCTGAATATCCTTGAGTTTGCAAAACCTAAAAACACAACCTAGGCAGAACATAATTCACCAAGACCACCTACAACCGTACCTCAATATTTTGCAGCTGTGCTGCAATACGTTCCTTTTCTTTAATGGATCTGTGCTGGGTTTCCGTCAGCTGCTGAGACAGTGCCACATTCTCTAGTTTGAGATGTTCCAACATACCTGCTTGGGTCATTTGCCCAGCCTAAAGGAAGGAATTAAAAAAAAAATTCACAGATTAATGCCAACAGTCAAAATTTGGCTAGCAAGTTTAAGAGTTTCAGAAAAAAAATAATCACATTGAATCTATCTGTGCCTTATCTCAGCTACTACTTTCATGGCACTACATCTCTTCATCCACAGAAGGCCAAGTGCTTTGGTTGAACTGATGCCTCAGCATTAACGTAAACTAACACCTCATGATGAAAACCAAAACACCCTCCTCGCCTGCTCTCCACCTGAAGAACACACAAATGAGACCGTCTCCCTTGTCCAAAATCATAAACAATGTCCTCTGGATAAAACTAACATAAAAAAAGAACAGATTCGCAGTCCTCCTATATGCATGTAAAGTGTAATACCTGTATATTGGCCATCTCGCTCTGCAGCCTGACACGAGCCTCCTGTGCTAGTACAAGCTGCTGCTGGTACCACTGCCGCACATTTTGGAGTGATGTGATTTCCGTTTCAGATGCCTTTAGCTTATTGGTCAGTGTGGTCCGTTCCAGCTGCACCTTCTGAAGCTGGCTCTGCAAGGAAGCCAACTGCTGTCGCAGATCATGAACTAGGAAAAGAAAAATAGAGAATGTGGACTAGCTCACTCCATCGTTCTATTTTTATGCACACATTTTCATGGCTTGTTGCTATATTCATAGCTTTTTCTTTTTTTTTTCTCTTTCTTTTTGAACAAGAACGTATATGGTTCCTGGTATCAGGTATATGGTACCTGGTATCAGGTCATAAGCAGGACAAAATGAAAATAATCACTTTAAGCATTCAAAGTTCGTTAAGTGGCAGAACATATGAACTAATTAAAAATCAGGAAGCAGGCATCCTGACATGTAGAGTCATCATTACAAACTAATAATTGTACAATTTTCTAAAAACCATCAAGCGGTTACTAGACTATTTATGCCTCCCTCCCCAGGCTGGCAGTGGCAGCTTGCAAACTGTGGCACATTTGTGACACAAAATAAAAAACAATAATCTTAAAATTCAGACCACTTTTATTAGTATGACATCAATGAAACACAAATTAAAATTCCTTGTTGCTTCAGGACTTCAGAATTATGTTGAAATAAAATAATTTATGGAATAACAAATTTTAAAGATTGACATTTACGTCATTCCCACCTGTGCTGTCTCTGGTGAGAACATTTTTTTGCATATCTTCAACCTTCAGCAGGAGTCTTTGGTACTGCTTCTCTGCTAACTGCAAATCATTATTTGAAGAAGCCAAACTAGCATTCTTTGCTTCCAAAGCACTTTGCAGGTCAGCCATTGCTTGTTCCAGATCCCAGCAAGACTGCTTTAATGTGGCCACTTCTGAGCTCAGAGATTCCTGCTTCTGCTGGCTGTTTTGGCTGTGCTCCATCTGCACCTGAAGCTTCATGTTCAAAGCTGCAAGTTGGGCTCGTAGCTCAGTCTTCTCTTTGAGAGCCTGAATGTGTCCCAAAAATGAAAATACAGAAGTCTTAAGAGAAAATACATTAATTGCTGACTAAAGAAGATGCCCAGCAAAATGGCTTTGCTAAGGCTTGTAAAAAATTCTTTTTTAAAGTGACATCTCACCTGGCAGGTATTTCAAATAGTCAAAGAAAATACAGAGGAAAGCACAAACAAGATGTATAGCGTTATATGCCAGTAACCATGTCAGGATTTTTCCTAAGACACGTGTTTCCACACCTTAAGGAAGAATGCTTTCTGTTATATTTGTTATATCATCAATCAATACAAAGAGAAAATACAGCTATTATAGACATTGCTAATATTACTCTGGATTTATCATCTCTCTTAATTTGCCTTAATTTGACTTTTTTTTTTAAAAAAACATATTTTTTAAAACCCTTTGAAGACTTTACTAACTTTATATTTATCCTCTTAAGCATCCTTGTAAAGTACCTTGTAAAGTTCTATGTTAGTTTCCTAATATATAACCTGATTCAACAATGTTTTTACAAAACAATTCCCACAAGTAAGAAGTAGGAGACTCCTGAAAATTAATTAACATATTAATATGATTTGCTAAATACAGAAATTCAAATTCATTTTCTACCTGATTAGCTTCTAGCGAGAGCGCTTCTAGTTGCCCTTCAAGTCTCATCTTCTCCTTCAGGACCTGCAACATTTCGTCATGAGTTCCTGCGACAGAGCTTTCCATAGAGACACTGGAGACAGAGACATCACATACACAGTTAAAGGGTTAGAATACAACACTCAGCTAGCTGAAGAAAGGTGAAGCTGAAACTAAGAGACACTCAGACTCCACATGACCTGAAATTTAGGACATTTTTTCTGGCTTTATGATGGACCTAGAACACAGCAAAACAACTGTTGTCATCATCCAAAGATACAAAGAAATTATATTCACGCGAAGGTTTTATACATTAGTTGCCTGTATTTGCAGCAACTAGAATCTAGTGTGGCACCCATATATTGTTATTTTACCAAAGTGCCATTGCTGACATCACTATATTCTGTATCTGCAATATCTCTTTATAAGCAGACAAATGCACATAATGGGAGGACAGAACCTCCACAACTATTGTCCCTCAATTGTCTGCTTTGATGTGAAAGTGCCCAAGAAATGCCAACAGCTGCTGCAAAAGAAGGAAAAACAGGTATTCGGTATAAGAGATTCCTTATGCTCCTTCCCTGATGTACAGCCAAGGAGTCTAGAGGAAAAGGGCAAAATCTTCTCTTCTCTCTCATTAGTGTAAGAATTAAGTCTCAGCTAGAATAATTGCTGACAACTGATTTCACCTTAACATCTTGGGGCACTACACTTTATTCCAATGAAGGGGAAAAAAAGAAGGTAATTACAAAATTAGGATGTATAAAACACACGTGCAGACAACTGATACAAACCACAACTGCATTGTTATATGCCAGTAACCATGTCAGGATTTCCTGCTGGAGAGCAGCTCTGTGGAGAGGGACCTGGGTGTCCTGGTGGACGACAGGTTAACCATGAGCCAGCAGTGTGCTCTGGCTGCCAAGAAAGCCAATGGGATCCTGGGGTGCATCAAGAAGAGTGTGGCCAGCAGGACGAGGGAGGTTCTCCTTCCCCTC
>Ga0065711_1050777_pt1 | contig 10664 bp, 8 predicted proteins | sample Hoacrofraction12_FD_59098 | JGI IMG/M metagenome (GOLD analysis project Ga0065711, IMG submission 59098) | Hoatzin crop microbial communities from Cojedes, Venezuela - Epithelial fraction 12 v2 (version 2) | ecosystem: Host-associated > Birds > Digestive system > Esophagus > Crop | place...
CTGAGGGACGAGACTCCAGGTCCAGCCTTTTTGCTGCTTCCACAGCAAAACGTGGTGCTTGGATGGGGAAGGGTGATGCTCTGATTTCTGCAGCCTGGTTCCCAGATGTGCTCTGTAGAAGTGCCAGTACCTGCAGCCTATGGGGCAACCTGAGCCTGTGCCACCCTAATTTAGATGAGCTGGTGCAAGGTGAGATCATCTGGCCTGTTTGACCATGCTGTGGGACTTCTCAGGCACTGGGTTTCAGAAGGGGTGGCCTTTTTTTAAGTAGACACGTGAGCAGTTATAGAATCAGAAGGGTTGGAGGGGACCTTAAAGATCATCTGGTTCCAACCCCCCCTGCCATGAGCCATATTCCACCGGCCCAGGGTGCTCAGAGAGAGCTCCATCCAGCCTGGCCTTGAACCCTGCCAGGGAGGGGGCAACCACAGCTTCTCTGGGCAGCCTGGGCCAGGGCCTCACCGCCCTCATGGGGAAGAATTTCTTCCTGATACCTAATCTAAATCTGCCCTCTTTTACTTTAGAGCTGTTCCCCCTTGTGCTATCACTACACATCCTTGTGAAAAGAATCTCAATCTCAAGCCTCCCCCCAGCAGATGTTGAAGATCGTGCTTTTGTCAGCTTTCCTCCTGCTCAAAAAAAAAAGGGAAGAATTTGAAAAGAATATTAAATTTTGGAAGGGTGCGCGGGAGGGAGGGGAGCGAGTTTTCCTCTCGCACATCAGAGCCCCGTGTCCCACATTCCCCTCCTCGAGGCAGATCCTTTGCCTTGATTTCTCTTCTTTACCTTTTTCCTTTTCTTCTGTCATGACTCCTGGAATAATTAGTTAGTAGCAACAGTGTGCTTGTGTGGTTTTAAAGGCGTCTTTTATATCAGCAGGATGGGTTCCCTTTGCCACAGCTCTCTGCAGTGGCTCATCCCCTTGAAGATATGCAATCAATACTGCTCCTGAACCCACTGATATACTTGGCCATCACTTAAATATCATTACAGGAAAGATTTCAACGAGATCACTGCACATTATACTTTAAAGTTTGACTTTAAAAGAATGCCTGGGCTTTGCTAAAAGGCATTAGTAATGGGATTCTCTATCTTTGAGCTTAATTTATTCTGAAGAGAAAAAGGCCATTATCTTAAATCTTTTTTTTTTTCCCCTTTTCCTCCTCTTACAAAAGAGAAAAAAGGAAAAAGCAGGCCTCTGAAGTCCAGTACTTATGGCAAAATCGTTGTTTAATTACTTGCTGTTTTAACCCTTTGGAGGAAGGCGAGGTTAGAGAGAGGCGGGGAGCCAACTGCGTCTTGGAGCCGCATCTCCTGTTGCTCCCCAAACAATGCCAGAGTTGGTGTGTTTTCTAACCCCTCTGTGTCTCAACCTGCTTTGCTCTAGGATTAGGAAGTTGTGGGCTCATCATCGGCGAGAAAATGGGAGCTGTTCGTGTTACACGGGGTCGTAGCTTTGCTGTGGGTGTGCCCCGACTAAGCCAGAAGGATGGATAGCAAAATCCCGGGCTTTCTCAACGTTAGCCAATAACTGCAGGGTTGGAAGGTCCCTCTGAAAGGCTTTCCTGTGACAGGCAAATCCTCCTTTGCAGAGTTCTTGTTAGCTATGCCACAATTCAGAGGTGAGTACTTGTCCAGGGATGTATTTTATGGGGCTGAGAGCGTTGGGAACAGCCGTTGGGTTCTCGAGGATTTAATTTCCATCAGTACTGTCAGAGCAGAGAGCCTCTGAACCTCCTGTTATTAACACTCGGCCAACCTCGAATTTGTTGGCGCATCCGAAGCCTGCGTTGTGCTCACGGTTCAACATCGAGCAAGAAGCCTTGCCTTGGGTTTAATTCCACCCGAGGATAGGTCTCACCTTGGATGAAAGCAGACACAACTCCCGAGTTAGGTCAGAAACAGAACCTGAGCTCAGCTTTCAGCAGCAGAAGGGTTTTATTGCAAGACTGAGGAGCAAAACCCAGGAAAGCTTTTTTGAATTCAGAGCGAAGCGTGGTTCCCCAGCACGCTGGGATGCGAGCCTGCGTTTGCATTAGTGTACTTAACTGCGGAAGAGATCTGTGGGGTGCTGGAGCAGAGAAGAGCAGAGGCTCTGCCCCGGGGCTGTGGGAAGTGCATTAACTCCAGATGTCCTGCATCTTGGGCTGTGACTTTCCCGTTTCACTTGGGTTGGTTTCTACTCTCTGGGGCCCTGCTGGGTGGAGGCAGGACTCTCTCCCTTAGAGCTATAGCTGCTGGTGCCGGAGGTATCGTACAAGCTGAGGATCAATTATACATTAGAGACCTGGTAATGATGAGAATTAAATGAGCTTTTGCTGAAGCGCGCTGTGCTTCTGTTCACCTTCGAATGGAAACTGCTCCGAAGAGCACCAACATCTGCACAAGGAATCTGTTTGCTGGGAAGTGCGTTGATCTCCTCTTTACATATGGGAGTGCTCTCCCGTTGTCTCTCCCGGGACAGTGAGCTCTGCGGACAGGAGCGCAGGGTGTGATGGTTTTCCAAAGAACCGTGCCTGGTATATGCACGTCACCTCTGCGTCCCAGTTATGGGGAGCATGGAGGCAGCAGCGTCCTGTGCACAGGGCTCAGGCTCCTCCTGGCAAGGCTTTTCCATGTAGCGGTGTGGAGTACATCTGGAGAAGTATGGATGCTCCAGCTGCTCCTCCACGGATCTATAGGGAGTTGCCAGCTTTTGTCGAAGGTGCACAATGGTATTTTTCCTAAAGCACTGCTTGGTGACCCCAGGAACCCGCCTCCCAGGACTGATGGATTGAGCACCTTTTGTGTTGGCATTCATCTGTTGTTCCTCCTTTCTTCAGCACTTGGGTGAAGTCAACCACGGTGGCTTTGGCATTTTGCTTGTCTCAGGCCTGGGTGGTTTTAAATGAGGCCATAACTGTGGCCATAACCCAAGGGTGTGTTGAGTTATTCCAGTTTTCTAGTGCTCTGAATGTTTTCTTGCAGTTTTGGTCCTAAGCATGACTTAAACGTAGCTCTCCTGACTTAAGCAAGTGTCACTGGGCGTCTGTAGCATAACCTTCAGTTTGTGCAACTTCTACAGGTTGATGTAGGGTCCTCATGACCATCCAGTCCAGTGGTTAGAGCAGCATCAGGTACTGTTCTTCTGCCAACCGGATCCCTTTGAATCCGTTTCTCCCTGTGGTAAAGCCGTATTAACGATGCTTACGTATTGCCATGCAGTTCTGAAGGTTAATTTATTTTTTTCCAAAGCACTTAGCAAACATTAAGCGTTACATAAATCTGAAGTATTCTTATCCGCAAGGTGCATTGATTTGCAGCGCGTGGTCAGATTGTCTGGTTTTCTTTTTTCCTTTAAAAATTTCAATCCATTAGAAAGTGGAGGCAAAAAACCCCGTAGCTATTATACAAGACCAAATAGTTACGTAAACAAAGAGCACAAAATGTCTTAATTAATGAGAAGGCAAACGGGGACGATTGCGCATCAGCTCCTGCCTCCCAACCATGGTTCGTGTGGATGGCGCTGGAGAGTCGGGGCTTGGTAGGCCCGATGCTGCTCGGTCCTGAGCTTGCGGTGCCGGTGCTGGGCGGCAGCTCCCCAGCTATGTGCTGCCGTGTGATATTTCCCCCCCTTTTTTTGCTTTATTTCCACACACTGTGCTGCTCCGTGCTGCCTCGAAGTTACCCTTGGTTGTTAAAAGGAGTGGCTCACGTGTCATTGGGAAAATCAAATTCTTCCAGCAGAAAGCAGTATTATTTACACACCTACCTGTTATCTCTCGCGGGACAGACGCCAGACCAGCGTTTTTGGGGGTGCCGAATGCAACCGCAGGGAATTAAATCATCAGGGAGCAGCGGTGAAGAGCAGGGTTGCTCCTACAGCTCCTCGAGGATGCTGTAATTTACCCGATCAGGAGCAGCAGGACAGGAGAGATAACTGAATGCTTTCTGTTGGGGCGGGGGAACTGGCAGGAACGGTGGGGTTTTAGTTTTATTTTTGGCTGAGTGGCAACGTGATGGCAAGCGTTGTGTTTTTCTTCATTTTTGCTTGGCAAGCAAAGGTGGAGTAAGCAGAGACTCTCTGGTTTTTAGCCTCTTCGGAGCCATGAAAGGGGTGCCCTCCCCAGCTCCGAATCAATCATAACTCTTAGACTCGTCGATTTACAGGCGGCGTGAACCACCTGCTCCCTACTTCCCCAGGTTGTTTTCTTTTTGTGAGGAAATTCTGAATTTTGCATTACTGTGAGGTAGCGAGGGGCCGGCTGGTTGTAACCAGGGGCTGAGCTGAGCGAGCTGCGCCTACCTTGACCTGCTCCTGTGGCTTGCAGAGCCCAGCTGTGGTCTTCCCAACTGAGCTGAGACCAAGCAAACTCGCTTCAGGAAACCTGTAAAACCATAAGCTTAGGAGTTAATAAGACAGGAGGTGATGATCCTGAGGGAACCAGCTCTTCCCAGTGGGTCTCTAGTCTGGTGTTGATGGTTCAAGCGTTGGGTTTTGGGTAGAGTCATGCCAGCTCCTTCCTGATCCTCTTAGCCTGCTTATTTTTGCTGGAGAGAGAGGATGTGTGGCGGTTCTACCAGGCTCTTGGCCTTCTCTCGCGTGCGGTAAGCACTTGAATCTTGCCCATGGTACACCGGTTTCTGAGACACGGAAAAGCGAAGAAGCTATTGCTTTTCAGCAAGCCAAGAAGCGAGGGGGCTTTGAAGCTTGTTTGCTGCTGGATGGGATTCGTGTTCGCAGAAGTGCTTTGACATTGAGGCAGATGGACCCCGACAGAAGCGCGAGGCGCTGCTGTTCCCCTCCGAAGACGAGAAGTGAAAGCCGGTAACAAACTTCGCCCGGATCTGAAGTGTGTCGCGGGTTTCCAAGCTGCTGGGCTCGCCGGCCCCGCTCTTCAGAAGAGTGGTCCTTCGGAGGCAGTAGATTACAGCGGTAAGCGGTACCGCTGAATGGGATCTTTCTCCGGCGGTGCGCGCTTTCATTGTCCCGACCGCGTTTTGGTATTTGCCGTAAGCCCCGCGCTCTTATGAAAAACCATTTGCAAGATAAGTGAAGGAAAATGTAATCCCCGAGTGGAATGAAGGGTGCTTTGAAATGAATGGGGGGATAATCCTTTTGTTGTCTGTTACAAATGCACTTTATTTCTGCATTATCTGAGCATGAGAATAGACTGTTCGCTCAGCCGGCAAATCCACTGCAGCACCCTCTCCCCAGTGCGTCAGACGCGAGTGGCGGGCGGCAGGGCAGCCTCTGAACGGCCTCAGGTCGGCGGCTTGCAGAAAAGGTGGTTTCTTTTGCATTTCAAAAATCCTGCTGGCGTGATGATTTTTGGCGCTTGCGACGTGCGGAGTCTTGGCTGAAGTCTCGCTAAAAGACGGGGGTCGAGATTCACAAAGCGGCCTGAGGGATTTAGCTGTCGACCTCGCCCTTGATTTCCTATCAAGACGGGCAGGGAAATCTGCCTAAATTGCTTTTAAAATCAGAAAGCCCGATCTCTGCCCTGGGGAGCTCGGAGCCTGCGTAGAAGAACTGCTTCTTTCTGCTTTCAGTGTGTTTTCCTTTCTCTTGTTGACAAATTTCTCATATCAAGTTCAAGCCTGTTTTATGCAAGGAGATGTTTGCAGCCTTCGCAGAGCGTGGACTTTCTGACCCGCGTGGCCAGCAGCCAGGCGTGATCCATCCGGCCACACCGGCCGAAAGTAAAGCTCCGTGCTCGAGGACTGAATGCTGCGTGGTCTTGAACAGTAGCAGCTATTTTCAGCTAACGTTGAAGTCCTTTAGCTACTGCAGGCATTGATTCTTGGGGCCTGTGAAATGAGTCACAGCATGGCTTCTCCTTGGGTTTTTTAGTGAGTAACCCAAGTTCAGTAGATAAGTCATGAGATGTGTTTTGTTCACTCTGGTTTTTATTGCCTGCCATACCCAGCCTCCAGCCAGCAATTCAAAGCTTCCTCGTGTTCTCCCTCACTCCTGGTTTGGTCCTTAGTTTCCCATCATGGTTTCCATGGTGTGTCGAAGAGAGGATGTGGATTTCTTTCTTGGTTTTGCTTGAGGAAAGTCCTTGGAAGCAAGGTCTGTCCTAGGTTAAGTAGTGTTGCGCAGCTTGCAGCCTGGGCAGTGTCTTCTCCTTGCAGCAATGCTGGGTGCTCCAAAGCACGAGATCTAATGGGGTCCCATCAGGGCGCGGTTGTGCTGGGGCCAGCGTGGCTTTCCCTAACGGACAGGTCCAAGCCTGGAGCTCGCAGCGGTCCCACCGCCTTTAACACGGGCGGTATCAGCCACGGAATAATCCAGTTGCTTTTAGTAAAACAATTATAGCTGGTAGAATTTGTCTTTGCAGGCATAGTAATTAGGAGAGAATAGGAAATTAATTAAAAAGCTAATTAGAAAGCCTGTGCAAGTTGGTTTCGAATCTTTAAACGAATTTATTTTTCCTCATTGCCACCTTTTCTGGTTTATTCAGCTCTGGTGGTAGGTGCGGGGAAACTGAGGCAAGCAAAACGTCGGTTCCTGACGCAGCGTGGTGCTGTGCCGTCTCCTAAGGAGCTTACGCCACGTATGAGCAGAAGGACCCAGGAGCAGTGCTAAGCTGCCTGTAAGCCTGTTGTCTCCCAGCTTTTTCCCATTACAAAGCACAAAGGAAATTCAGGTTTTCTGCCTCCTGGAGTCTGACGCCATTCTCAGCTGAAGCTAATCCCCTCGAACAAGCATGCTGGTGGCCCTTGGAGCGGGGTTCGTTGTGGGGTCTTGCTTTCTTGGGAGCTCCGAAGCGCTGCAATTAATCTGGGTGTTCGGGTGGCTTCTCCCAGACCACGTTGCGCTCAGCAGTGATTTAAACCAAGGGTCCACTGGTAAGTGGTAAAAACCACCCAGGGAAAGTGTGTGATGTTCCCATGCATAGCAAGTGTCTTCATTAGCATCAAAGCTATTCCACGGAATACCGAAAATGACCTTGCAGTCATTAGGAGCGAGGTGTGTTACGACTTAAGTTTAGAGGGACTTGCATTACAATGTAAAATCTAATTAGTGTTACCTCTACTAATTGCTACATATTGCTGAGGTATATAAAAATAAAAGCCTGATTGAGACCAGGTACCATCAATGCTAAGGCCAACCCCTGTTTTTAACCAGGAAGACATGTACTGTGATAATGAGTAGCAGTGATTTAGTTGCCTTCATTGACACCTCGTTAATGTCTGTCTTGTTGCCTGCCTGAATGTAAAGAAGGTTTTTGTGTGGGGGTTGTGACCGTAGGGTTCACCAGTGCCCTTGGTAAGGCTGAGCTGGACTATAGGAGTCTGTGGGTAGGGTCGGTGGGAGGAGTTGGTGGGGAGGTATTGGCAATCACTGGTGGCGGTGGGTTTGCCAAAAAGCTGGTTGAAGTGCCGCATGTGAGGCTGAGGATTTGGGGTCGGAGCCTTCATCTGCGTTGCTGCCTTTAAGCAAAGGGAAACGGTGAGGTTTTTATCCCTAAGTGCCTGGGTGTCCTCCCCCCAACGCTAAAACTCTTGTTCTTGGGGCTGAAAGATCTTGGTGGGAAGTCTCTCTGAATAAGCAGAGCATAGGTGATGGGTTGACGGAGGAATCGTTTCCGCAGGAGGCTGTGCTCCGCGTAGGCAATGTCTGTATTTGCATCTATACAGGTAATCAATTACTGATTAATAGAGAAAAAATTTGACTTCAACATGCCTTGCTGGTGAACAGCATGCATAAAGTAAGGCAAGCTTGGAGTTAAGAGAACAGGCTCAACAGTAAAAGCGTCAGAAGCAGCTTTTGCTTCTCAGCTTCACGATGCTTTTGTTTCCCAGCCGCCTTGGTGAGGTTTTTTAGGATTTTTTCACTTGTGGGGTTTTGTTGTTTTTTTGTTTTTTTTTTGCAGTATCTGCATTATGAAAAATTGAATGGCTGATAATTAAAACAAAATCTTTGTTCTGTGTGGTCTCTAGTCCTAGGAAGTCATCATCAGAGCCAGACAGTGGTATTTTGATACTCTAGACTCTTTTTTTTTGATATCTGGAGGGAAGTTACAAAGTGGGGAAGGACGGCAGGCCTAGCAGTTTTATAATCGCTCCTTCTAATGTTGCAGTATCATGGGATGCCTCTTAGATATCTGTCTCCACCGTGGCTTCTGTGTGCTTCAAACACGTGTGCTGTTAAATGCAGAAACCAGCTACTGAATTAATGAACGTGGCTTCAAAGGGCCCTCCCCCCCTTTCCCAAGCCGGAGATCTGAAGGCGATCTGGAAGTGGGTGACGTGCCTTTGAAAATTGTGCAGCGCAAACAATAAACCTCATTAAATAAAGTCAGCAAAAGCGGCACAGAAATCCAACGCGGAGAACGGACACGGGGGGGACCAACATGGGGCTTCCTAACCAGGTCCAAGGCAGTAGGACAAACTACGTGCTGCCTGGGGAGCTGGGAGCAGAGCCCATCTGAAAGCCCGTCGCTGTCAGGTTGTAGCGTTCCCTCTGAGGAGCTTTTGGGTGTAGAAGTCGAGCAGAAAGAGCCTGAGGGTGATGCCACGGGCTGACTCCATGGGCAGCTCTGCCAGTGGAGGGGTTTTGATGGATTTCTTGTCTACTGAGAAGGGTTGGGCAATGCGAGGTGGAGCACCTTACCTGCTCCTTCATGCTGAGGGCAATGTGGGGAAGATTTCGCTAACCAGGCTGAAATTAGAGCCTTGATGAGCTGTGGTCTCGTTTATACTTTGCTTCTGTAATGGCCTTGAGTTGCATCAGGGGAGGCTTACATAGGATATGAAGAAAAATGTCTTTACTGAAAGAGGGGTCAGGCATTGGAAGAGGCTGCCCAGGGCAGTGGTGGAGTCCCCATCCCTGGGGAGGGGTTCAAAAATACGTGTAGTCATGGTTTAGCGGGCACGGTGATGTTGGCTTGATGGTTGGACTTGATGATCTTAGAGGTCTTTTCCAACCTTAATGATTCTATTCTATGATTCTTCACATCTGAATGTCTGATAAAATCTGGTCCACCTCGAAGGGGAAGAGCTCTCTGCTCCATCACCACCACCATCTCCAAAAACGGCCCACCCTCCTGTCGGGCATGGGGCCAAGCTTTGCCTGTCCTGAAATGAGGATTAATGAGCTCTTCCCTCTGATGCTTGTTTGAGATTTGCCGTTTGGGTTCATTTGAAGCTGATTTTATTCTCCGTGTTGCTGGCAATTTATGCATCAGACGCAATTATTGGAGATGAACGGCTGCTGCAGCTGAAGGCTACGAGTGCCACTTCCTTGGATGCAGGAGGAGCGGAGAGCTGGGGAATTGGGGCGGAGGGGGAGGAGGGAAAAAGAATATTAGGAAAATAATCTTTCCTCACAATACTCTCAGAGCTGGTACGCACACCTTCATAAAAAAGTAATTTAATTTTCCCAGTGCAGTGCGGAAAGGAGATCTAATTATCCACTTCTAAATTGCTTTCTTAATTTTTCAAAACATGCCTTTTTGTTTACGCCTTTCCCTGAGCCCTGCTTAGGGGCTGCCATGGAGCTCACCTCCATACGGAGGTCAGCGATAAAGCCACCTGGAAACGTACTTTTCTCGTGATAGCGGGTGTCGGGAGCTCCTGATGTTCCACGTGGGCCTTTTGTCCGCCGTGATGATGCTCCTCTGCAGAAGACATCCTCCACGCGGTGGTGCAAAGGGCTGGTGATTTAGGATACGGCCCCAGAGCTTGGCTGGGGAGGTGCGTCAAGCTCCTGATGATATTTTTTTCGTGAGGTTTGCTAGCTCGGAGCTCTGGTTTCTGCGTCGGTGGGACTTGCTCGGAAGCGTTTGGGCATCATCGTGGTCTGTGGTACATCAGTATCGAAGACCGTAATCCTCTGTAATGAAATTTCTGGCGTCTCCTGGAGACTCCCACAGGCGCTGCCTTTTAGGCTGTTTATTTACCTTGTACCCGGACGATACTTTCCACCGAGTCCCCGAAGGGCCCGTGCTTCTGCAGAAAGCTCTTGTAAAAATCATCAGCCCGTGTTAGAGCAAGGAGAAGCGTTTGGGGGAAACAAAAAAAAAAACACCCCAGCCTTGGTTTTGATCATATTGTGTAGTGCCCCTCTCCACGCTTCATGGATTCTTCATGTGGATTTCCCTAAAGCTCGGCTAACGCGTTTGCCTTCTGAATTTAAAATGATCTACAGGCGCACAGACTCTAATATTTATAGGCTAAATGCTAAGCTGTGTTTTAACGATGATCGTGGGTTTCTGGAAAGCAGATTTTCGACGTTGGCGATGACATGACACCTTTAATTATTTACCGGTAACTGTTTGCAAACTACTGGCTATGATTTGTTAGCATTAAGGTATTCCGAGGCTCCCAGCGCAGTGCAGACGCGTGTTATCCGTGTTTTGAGCCTTATTTTGACTATTTATCGTGCTGTTGAGCTCGCCTTCCACGTGCTCCCCTGCCTTGTTGGGACTGGGCTATAGGTTTTGCATGGAAAGCCTCAGAGGTGGGTTTTTTATTCCCTGTTGGGTTTTACATTATTTTTTTGCATTAATTATTTTAAGCTGTTGGGTTTTAAATTAAATTTTTACCCCATTTTTTTCCCCCCACCTAATTTTACAGGCAGCTTAGGTTAGCTTGTTGTTGCGACTGGGCTATAGGTTTTGCATGGAAAGCCCCAGGGGTGGGTTTTTTATTCCCTGTTGGGTTTTAAATTCTTT
>Ga0065711_1050778_pt1 | contig 10664 bp, 9 predicted proteins | sample Hoacrofraction12_FD_59098 | JGI IMG/M metagenome (GOLD analysis project Ga0065711, IMG submission 59098) | Hoatzin crop microbial communities from Cojedes, Venezuela - Epithelial fraction 12 v2 (version 2) | ecosystem: Host-associated > Birds > Digestive system > Esophagus > Crop | place...
AAAAGAGCTTGGCCCCATCCTCCTGACACCCACCCTTCAGATATTTATAAGCATTTATTAGGTCCCCTCTCAGCCTTCTCTTCTTCAGGCTGAACAAGCCCAGCTCCCTCAGCCTCTCCTCGTAGGGAAAAGAGGAAAGAAGAAGTATCCTTCTAGAACAAAGAAAAATTTGGAAAGTATAGGCAGTGATAAAAATTAAAAAGTGAAAAAAATTAAAAAAGGAAGTTGTTTCCTTATATTAAATGAAGTTTCCTATATTGCTGTTTGAGTCTATTGTCTCCTGTCCTGTCAGTGGTCACCAGTGAGAGAAGTCTGACTCCATCTCCTTCACTTCCCCCTATCAGGTGTTTTTAAATATCAGCAAGATCCCCCTGAGCCCGCTCTTCTCCAGGCTGAACAAGACCCTTTCTTGCAGTCTCTACTCCTATGTCAGATGCTCCAGTCCCTTAATCATCTTTATGCCTCTTTGCTGGACCTGCTCGAGTATTTCCATGTCTCTCTTGTACTGGGGAGCCCAGGGCTGCACCCAGCACCCCAGTCGTGCCTCATTAGTGCTGGACAGAGGGGAATGATCACCTCCTGTGGCCTCAGCTGTGGTCTTTAGAAGCCTTAATACTGATCTTTTAAGCTTAACAATCCCTTTTATTTTAGATTTCAAAAATAAGTATTTATTTAACCACATCCAAAGTGATTTTCTTCTTTATTAGAAAGGAAGAATTATAGTAAGGGCAGAAGAAAATAAGAGCTACACTGGATCAACAAAGCTACACTTACACTATGAGTGTATTGGAAGCATTTCTTCATGTTTTTATGAGTAGCTGTAGAGACATTGAGACATTTATTTATTCCATCCCATACAATGTCTGAGGCTGAATATGTTTGCTTTAACAATATTTCTATGGTTAGTTGAACCTTAAAGAAACAAGTATTTCAGTGCTGTTCTTCACCTAGCTTCTTCAGCTAGCTTCTACATACCACTTGAAGATTATACTTAAAATGGTTGAAGACCTAAAGTAAACATTTTAAAAACGAATTATCCATGAGATGCATGTATAGCTACAGAACTTCAATGGACATCTTTAGAAAAGCCAAAAAACCCCACAGCACACTTAAGTATCTCAACATTATGTTTCTCTTTCAATTTTAATGGGTGTTAAAAATTAAGTATTCCCTCCAAGACTAACTGCTTCCTGTTTAGCTGGTAATTAAGAAATATGAAGACCTGATTTGATTTTCTTGGTCTCATGCACTCACTTGCTGACAGTGCTTTTCACCACTTCAAAGAAAAAACATGAGTTCTGCTCCTATGTAAGTACACATGACTTCTCCTGGGCTAATTGGGCTCTTATTTCCACTTGTGCAAAGTAAGATGTCTTAGGAGTGACTATGGGCTCTCTGAGATCACAGAATCACAGAATCACAGAATGTTCAGGATTGGAAGGGACCTCTGTGGGTCATCTAGTCCAATCCCCCTGCCGAAGCAGGGTCGCCTACAGCAGGCTGCAGAGGACCTTGTCCAGGCGGGTCTTGAATATCTCCAGAGAAGAAGACTCCACAACCTCCCTGGGCAGCCTGTTCCAGGGCTCCGTCACCCTCAGAGGGAAGAAGTTCTTCCTCACGTTCAGACAGAACTTCCTATGCTTCAGTTTGTACTGAAGATACACCTACAATCAGAATTTGGCTGACTGACTTGAGAAGCAGCTATGTCCTTGTGAAAATGATCTGATATTTTATCCTGTACTTATAAGTAGAAAATATGGGGTTTAATTCTGGGAAGTTTTAAGAAGCTGGAACCTGAATATCCGATTCAGTACAGCATTTAAGCACATGCTCAAGCAGATCTATTCAGTTGATCATTTGATTCCATTTATGTGCTAAAGTGCTGGATTGAACTGGTCTGGCAATTCTACAACTAGGCCCTGCCTCGACTTGAGTACATGGTGTTTCTGTTATTAAGAGTTGCCTAAGATAGAACAACAAGAACACCAACAATAGTTTTCCTCACAGCTTTTCCCACATGCACAAAATGCTCATGTGCAAAAGTGATTTCTGTAATAGTATATACATGTGTCTTTGGAAGTCCAAATAAATTTGAAACAAAATTGCTGTTTGAAAGCAATAAAAAATAAAGCATCATATTAAATTAAGTCTGGTAATAGAACTAGCAGTAATCAATATAAGCTTATGGAAGGATGATTCTATTTAATTAATTTGATATCTTTTGGTCAGATTACAGAATAGACTGATAAAACATAACGGAGTTGCAGTTCTATGTTCAGCCTTCTATCAGACTAGTGTTCATGTTAAATATTATTAAATCATTGTAACATATGTCAAAACATTAAACAATTTTGGAGTAAATACTTTTCCAAAGTGGAAGAACTCTTTGAAGTCTGGAAACCCATGTTCACAAGCCTCTCAGTCCATGTGCGACATGCTCTGTCCACTTCTGCTCCTTCATCCATCCAGTGGAGAACTGTGGAAGAGGAAAGAAGTCACTACAGAGCAAACACACGAGTTAGAAGTCCTAGAACAGTGAATGGAAGTCGGATGAGGCTGAGAGGTAAAACAGTGTATATGATGATGTGTACATCGGAATGAATACTTAAATTCAGCAGGTCTGTATTAGTTCTATGGCCTGTTCTCTTGTCATTAAATACCTTTTAGGAGTCATACCACAAGAGACAAATTCTTATGAGGCTCCTCTAAGTGAGGAGCGGATAGGTAGTGATCAGTGAAGTGCTATCGCTTCCACCTGGACAGAAAGTGTTTTTTGTGTAAAAGTTCCAGAACAGAAACTTTTTGTGGAACAAGCTCGCTTTTAACCAGCTTGTGAAAGAGCATACACTGAAGTGTGGCTAAACTGGGCTCACATCAGGATATGCCAGAAATCTTGCCATTTCTCCATACAGCTTGCCCACCTGGATCACCTTGTCTTCTTGATTCTCAAGCAAGCTATCTCACCAGGTTCCTTTGCCCCTCTTCCCTTTTTTTTCGTGGGAAATCTCAGCTGGGAAGATGGGTGCATGTGCCCCGTAACACGAGCTGGGTGTTCAGTGTGTCCAGGGCACAGAGCTGCTGCTGTGCTTCTGCTGCTCTTACATGGAGGACATACATGGTCCTCTGCAAACATCTGTCTCACTGTCTGCATACAGTTGAGTCAATTTGTGCCTTGGTCATGAGTCCTGCACACCTTGACTGTTCATGCACAGTTGTCAGTTCTCTGAGCTATCCAGAAATACTGGACAAATGGTAAAGTTATTTGTTTGTCCAGATTTCATTTGCAGATGATAGCAGACAATATATTTGGCAGAAAATGACTGTACCTTGAGTTCAGGGGACTGGAACAGGTCAGTGAGCTTAGTAATTTGGAAACTAGAGGGAAATCTATTGCTGCTGGCTAAAATTTTCTCATTTTTCCTTTACAATGTGATTGTCTACCAATGCCTGGTGAGTTTCACTGCTGTACTTCAAGATTTGGTAGCTTTGCAACAGAGAAAGTTAGGTAGCCAGAAGTCATGTTTCCAAACCAGTCTGCTAAAAATATTAGCAAAGCCAAAAGCCAGACATAATTCTAAATCAAAATGGCTTTTCAGCACTGTGAATATGGATCTGTCTAGGATGTCTTGAGGTGATGTGACTTGGAAGAAATTATTTAAATACAGATGATATTCAGAGGACTGAAATTTGATATACTAACCATTTCTGTTACATTCTATAGTATGAATATAATTTGAGTTTATCTGGTTTAGGTAGTCTCAGGTCCTTGCCATCTACTACTTCTGAACTACTCTTTCAAGATCCTTCTGGAAGCCTTTTATGACCATGTGTTGGAAACAGAAAAAAATAGCAATCACGTACATTTCTCTTAAGTTGTAACTTTAAAACTTAGAGAGTTGTGCTAATTGTAATCAATGAAGAGAAGTTGTAGCAATTTTGAGTTCATGTATCATTAAGATGTTCAACAGAATTATTGTGTGAGAAAATTGAAGAAAATTCTTGTTTTAAACCGTCATCAGCCGAAATCCTGATTATTTTCTCCAACTCTCCCCACACAGATACTCACGTGCACGTATCACACACATTTGTGAGGTCATATTGCATGTTTCATATCTCTCTTGTTTAAGAAAAATGGCACTGGATTTCTGTTGGTATTTATCACTGCTATGCCCCTAATCATTAAAATTGGCCAGATTTGGGTGATGAGTTCAGTCCTCATACCTAAACTTTTTACATATTCCTTTTTTCTTTCCTTTTCTTTAAAACATTCTGTAATGTACAATTCTTGAAAGACATGCCACAGCTAATGAGAAGAATGCGTGAACTACCTGGCATAATTTCAGCAGGTTGTCAAACAGGATTATCCACCACACAATAGTTCAATCAGACACTTAGGACTAAAGCCTTTTTGCTTGATTACATGGATTTTTTGCATACAATTAGACCCTAATCTCATGAAAAATTGTCCCTTGGGAGATGGATATTTGACTGTTGAGAATCTTTTTCACAGGGCTCTCAGTCATCAAAGTAAAAGAATGTCTGACTTACGTCCCCTTTGAAACAGAGCCCAAGTCACAACACAGAAAATAATTGACAGTATTTTCTCTGAAACTGTACTGCCAAACTATTAAACAGTACTATGTGCTGAAATGATGTTAAACTCCAGTAGTCATGGTGGACAGAATCCAGGCTGACAAAATGAAGCTGTATCTTAGCCCGAATATAATAACAAAGCTGATAAAACTCTTCTTGTAAATACAAAATCTGTTGATAATAAATTAAAATCATTAAAGGTAATTCATTTTCACTGTCATTTGGATTTTACCACTGGCAGCAAAAAGTATTGTCTCTTTAGTCACTTATAAAAACAAGTAATTTGAAAAAGAACTGCATCTTAATTTTTGTGAATATCATCAAAATTCTTGGCCTTACACTATGAAAAATTGTTCAAGCCTGGAGAAAACTAAGAAATTCTCATCCTAGGAGATTTCTCAAACAAATCTTAAAAATTTCAAGAGAAATGCATGAGGAATAGTCCCAAGTCCATGCTGGTCTTGGCTCAATTTCACAAAAAATATGGCAAAGAACACTATTTATGTACTCTTATAGACATCCCTCAAACAAGTCAAGGGTCTGAGTGTAAAGTGTGTTAATCTTATTAAATAAAATCACTAAAGTGAAGTCCTGCGACAGTTTGATGTGGCTTGCTGTGAAGCAGTTTACCATAAATGTGAAACAGACTGTTTCTTTAAATACATAGAAATACTTATTTGACATATAGGAAACAATAATATCTATATATAAAAATCTAAATATAAAGCTCACTATCAAGACGTCAGAACAGGTAGTAAGTAAGTAGTTATTCCTGTCCTAATTATATTCTGTGCTATTCAAAGGAGCAATCTGACATCACTTGATTATGGCTGAGCCAAACTAAAGAGAACTTGATTATTCTTAAAAAAGTTCATATTTTCCATGGTCAAAATCAGTTTTTGAAACTCATGGTTTACTCATTAAAATGACGAATGTGACGAAGGAGAATCTCAGCTTTTCTCATGAAGGTGTAAGTCTATGATCTTTCTCCTTGAGAAAACAGCCTGGGAAAAATTAATGAACTGTCTCAGACAGAGTAGTGTGGCTGAAGCATTATTTTTCCTAACTGCTATCTGATTCCCTTTACAACTCTCCAAGTGTCTCCTTCCGTATTAAAGAAAAATATATCTCCAGTTCTCTGCTTCGGCAGGAAACACAACAGTTCACACTGCTGGAGGGCTGGGATACGCAGTTGAACACAAGGATTATGGAAAATGTTCCTGACCCATGGCTGTACATTTTTCACAACCCTATTTATAGCTTTGATGAAAATTTAGTTTGTCTAAGTGATCTTCAGCTTTGTGTTAGCACAAACTCTATTTCTGCACAGGGAAGCAAAATGGGCATCTCAGGGAATTTTGCAGATTATCGCTTTATACATTAAGTTATGCAGTATTTGAACCTGTATCAAACAGGCCAAGAACTCTTTTCTGGCACTGAGGTCCAGTGTTACATCACAGTTACATCTCTGAAGTTACACTTGCTTGTCCCCTGACATACGGTGACTATACCTAATCTGTGTAGCGGGAAAGATTTTTAGTCTACACTAACCTCCATACCCTGCCTGGGTTTTGCCTGGACAACTCCTACTCAACACAGTTCAAAACCATGCCTAGCATTACACTAATATTTTGAACAATCATGGGGCAGGGCTCAGGCCTTACGCATTAGCCCTGTTTAGTTTCTGAGTAGAGTAAAACATAAAATGAATTATTTAGAAGTGAGGTTTCTCCTAACAAGCTTATGACGAATATGGAACTGATTCCTAAAGCTGAATCGTTGCGAGACTCATTGAGAGATGGACAAGCTGAAAAACACACATTGCACTCCAGAAAATCTTCTTCTTGTTGTCTTGTTTTAATACTCTTTCAAAGAGGATCAGTTTCCCCAAATGTGGTGCTTATTCATTTTTCTTCATTACATTAATTCATTCAGGTAAATGATTGTCTATAAACTGATCAGCATTCATTAGTCCACATGTTTAGCTGTCCCCAACAGGCAGATACTAAGAGTCTCAGCTAGAGGTCTTGAATAAAGTTCTATTCATTTGCCCTGGAAAGTGAAGTAACTGGAGTTCAAGCATGACAACACTGAATTTGCAACAGAATTCCTTTTTTTTTCCCTCCAACAGTATATCTGCACTTCCAAATTCTTTATGTATAGCTACTGCTATGATCTCAGTGGACAGGACTTCACTGTATCTGAAGGACTATAGCATATCTGAAGAATATCCAAGACTTTTAAAAGTCTTTCATTAGAAGTGTGACTGCCCTACATCTTTGATTGGTCATCTGTTAAAATACAAAGCCAGACATCTGCCCCTGTTGAGTAGTGCTGTCTGGGGTGATATAAATGTGTAAAGCAGCATGCCAAGTCCCTGCTGGGGTAGCCTCTGTTACACCAAAGAAACAGCAAGGAGTACATCTATTTAGATCACTAGTATTTCCCCTGCTTAAGCGTGTATTGCTTGAAGATATCATTGTGAATCTACCTTTTGGGCTTTTCTCCAAGGATTCTTTGGAGTAGAAGTCTTCAGAAGACCAGTTCTCCATCTTTCTTCCTGCTGTTTGGACAGGATTCAAGATCTGGACCGCAAACCTCCAGGCAACTAGAAATTCTTTGGAAAACCCCAGACAACATGTATCTATTCAACAGTGTCTGATAAATGCAATCTCTTTAAAAATTATATTCAATAAATCCTGGCTGCAAGTATCAGGTTATTTTTTTCATCCTCTGAACGGGTGTCCCCCTAGGCCTTAAAAATGATACAGAAAGATTTTACATGATTCATGTATCATACTGAGTTTGTGTAGGATTAATTTGTAGAAGGTGAAATTGCAGGCCTTCTCTGAACTAGAGGTCATTTCAGATGAAAACTTATAGCACAGTGCCCAGATATGAGGGCTGCACAATTTTTATGTTTAATGAACACACTAGATTCCAAAATTGAGCTCAGCAAGAAGAAATATTTTGCACTGATTTCGAAAGTGATTGCACCTCTGTGTGTTAGCTCACATAAATAACTATGCTCTTCCTGCAACATGGCACATCTCTGACTAGTGCATCATCTCTTATGTGTGCATAGCACTCTGGCACCATAATTTGGTAACGTAATGTAGTTCTGAGCTGTGTCAAGCAATTTTCTGGAGCTAATGAATCTTGGGCCAGAACTTTACTGATGCAGTGCCTTCAGCCTCTCATGTCCAGAGGCATTACTCCTATAGACGCAGCTTCTTTCTTATCCCAGCACTAACTGCAGAACTGGGAATCCTAGGAAGTACAAAGAGACCCAAGCTGACAAGGCATAAATCAGGTAAGTCCAGATGCACCTTGGCAGTATGAAGTTTATGTGAGAGGACATGCCCTGCTGATAAGCTTGTGTTTATTGCCTCAGTACTTAGGCCTCACAAGCCAAACTTCTAACTCCACTCACTTAGCACTGAGCCAGGTGGACCTACCATACAGGACCAATATATGTCTCTTCTCTCTCAGACACCTTTGCACCTCTATACGGAGCGAGTATAGCCAGCTGGAAAGCCTACAGGCTTTTGAGCTAGCAGGTTATCAGGAAGAATATTAATTTCTGAGCCTCTCTGACACATTTTATGTTTCAGTCCCTGCACCTCTTCTCCTTTCTGGGGGTACAAATCCCTGTGATGATCATAATCACCTTGGATCTGATGCTTCATCTTACTGAGCTCCCACTTCCCCATACTTCCTTTCAGGAGTCCCACTTCATCTGTTCTGAGCTTCCTAATTGACCCAACCTGGCATCACAATAGGCTAACAGGAGGCAAGATTTATGAAGGAAGTTTCTAAATTACAGTCATTGCTGCTTTTAAATACATTACATAAGTCTTTGAAAGGATCCAGCCTTGACTTCTACCCTGAGGCAGTTCTTACCTCTTTTAACAGTCTAAGGTAGAGGCTGATTTTTCTGACAATGAAAGTTTCCGCTTCATCATCCTTGAGTACTGAAGCAGCTAGTGGATGTTACAGCAGCACCCCTCCCAAATATCTGTCAAAGGTCTTGGGAGTCTGGGGAGGTCGTTGCTGACTGGAAGCTAGCCAATGTTATTCCAATCTACAAAAAGGGCATGAGGGACGCCCCAGGAAACTACAGACTAGACTGTTAGTCTAACCTCAGTTCCTGAAAAAAATGCAGAGAAGATTGTACTGGGTACTACTGAAAGGCATTTAAAGAATAATGTGATCATCAGGCACAGTCAACATGGGTTCACAAAGGGAAAGTCCTGTTTAACTAATTTGATATCCTTCTATCATAAGGTCACCCACCTAGTGAATGAAGGGAAGGTGGTGGATGCAGTTTTTCAGGATTTTAGTAAGGCTTTTGATACTGTCTCTCACAGCATCCTTTTGGATAAGTTGCCCAACTATGGGATGAGTGGGTTCATGGTGTGCTGGATGAAGAACTGAGCTGAAGGGCAAGGCTCAAAGGGACCTTGTGAATGGGACTACATCTGGCGGGTGACTGGTCACCAGCGGTATTCCTCAGGGCTCAATCTTAGGGCCTGCTCTGTTCAATATATTTATCAACAATCTGGATGCAGGAGTTGAATGCACCATTAACAAGTTTGCTGATGATACCAAACTGGGAGGTGCTGTTGACTCTTTTGAGGGACGAGAGGCCTTGCAGAGGGATCTAGATAGATTGGAGCATTAGGCAATCATCAATGGCATGAAATTTAACAAGTCCAAATGCTGAATTCTGCACCTAGGCCAGAGTAATGCTGGACACAAGTATAAGCTGGGAGAGGAGTGGCTGGAAAGCAGCCTTGCAGAAAGGGAACTGGGGGTAGCAGTCGACAACAGGCTCAGTATGAATCAGCAGTGTGCCCTGGCAGCCAAGAAGGCAAACCACATCCTAGGATGCATCAAACACAGTGTAATCAGATGGTCAAAAGAGGTGATTATCCCGTTGTCTTCAGTGTCAGTAAGGCCTCATCTTGAATACTGTGTTCAGTTCTTGGCCCCACAATTTAAGATGTGAAGGTACTTGAATGTGTCCAGAGGAGGGCAACAAAGCTGGTGAAAGGGCTGGAAGGCATGTCCTATAAGGAATGGCTAAGGACTTTGGGCTCTTATAGTTTGGCGAAACGGAGGCTGAGGGGCAACCTTATTGCTCTCTACAGCTTCCTGAGAAGGGAAGTTGGAGAGAGAGGTGCTGACATCTTCTCCCTGGGATCCAGCAAGAGGACGCATGGGAATGGTTCAAAGCTGCATTGGGGGAGGTTTAGACTGGACATTAGGAATGCTTTCTTTACCGAGAGAGTGGTCAAACACTTCAACAGGCTTCCTAAAGAGGTGGTCAGTGCCCTATGCCTGTCAGTCTTTAAAAGGCATTTGGACAATGACCTGAATAACATGCTTTAACTTGGTCAGCCCTGAAGTGGTCAGACAGTTGGACCAGATGATCGTTGTAGGTCCCTTCCAACTGAAATATTCTACTCCTATTCTATTCTATTCTATTCTATTCTATTCTATTCTATTCTATTCTATTCTATTCTATTCTATTCTATTCTATTCTATTCTATTCTATTCTATATGCCAAGAAGGCCAATGGCATTCTGGGGTGCATTAGGAGGAGTGTGGCCAGTAGGTCGAGGGAGGTTCTTCTTCCCCTCTACACTGCCCTAGTGAGGCCTCATCAGGAGTACTCTGTCCAGTTCTGGGCTCCCCAGCTCAAGAAAGATGATGAGCTACTGGAGATAGTCCAGCGGAGGGCTACAAGGATGGTGAGGGGACTGGAGCATCTCTCCTACGAGGAGAGGCTGAGGGAGCTGGGCTTGTTCAGCCTGAAGAAGGCTGCGAGGGGACCTAATATATGCTAACAAATATCTGAAGGTGGGTGTCAGGAGGATGGGGCCAGACTCTTTTCAGTGGTGCCCAGTGACAGGACAAGGGGCAATGGGCACAAAATGAAGCATCGGAAGTTTCATCTGAACATGAGGAAGAACTTCTTCCCTCTGAGGGTGACGGAGCCCTGGAACAGGCTGCCCAGGGAGGTTGTGGAGTCTCCTTCTCTGGAGACATTCAAGACCCGCCTGGAC
>Ga0065711_1050779_pt1 | contig 10663 bp, 6 predicted proteins | sample Hoacrofraction12_FD_59098 | JGI IMG/M metagenome (GOLD analysis project Ga0065711, IMG submission 59098) | Hoatzin crop microbial communities from Cojedes, Venezuela - Epithelial fraction 12 v2 (version 2) | ecosystem: Host-associated > Birds > Digestive system > Esophagus > Crop | place...
CTCCTTCTCTGGGGATATTCAAGACCCGCCTGGACAAGGTCCTGTGCAGCCTGCTGTAGGTGACCCTGCTTCGGCAGGGGGGTTGGACTAGATGACCCACAGAGGTCCCTTCCAGCCCCTACCACTCTGTGATTCTGTATAAGTGCAAAAAGGCAAATATAGACAGAAATAGAATTTAGAAACAACATAAAAAATATTCTTTTTAACTATTTGGTACATTCTCTGTACACTAAAGTTGGTATCTGAGCCAGAATTTGAAGCGCACATATATTCTGCACAGTCTGTGTGCTACAGTCATATCCAAGGATTCTACTGTAAAAGTATCTTACAGTTTCTAAAAAGCTTGAAATAAAATCAGAGAAAAACTGCATCCATTAGTGTGCTGCCTCTGTAATCTAAGAGAACATGTTAAACATCAATTTCTTACTTGAGTCTGCATCAGAAATTGGGACACCGTTTGGTACACATCTGAGATTTGCTGAGGAAGGCCTAAATAGTGCTGTGAAAAGGATAGATAGCATTGGGCTTAGCGGAGGATTATAAACAGTTCTGGGGAGTGTGCAGCTACTTCCTTTTCTCACCTAGTCCCCAATCATAAGAGCTATAACTTTATACATTACTCTTTTGAGATCACTGGTATAACCCCCAGGATCTTGAGTACATGAAGAGATTATGAAGGGAAGCCATCTAAAACTTCTAACCACCTGTTTAAAATATTAAAATAGACTTAAACCACTTCTGGGACCTTAATTTAGTCTCCAGTTAGCCTTTTTTCCAGTTGTTGTTAAATATTTGAATAGAATTTTACCAGGGAGACAGTTTGAACTGAAAAGTTTGAACTTGCTTCAAAGGCAATTTTTAAGAAAGCTAAATTCATGATGATAAAACGCAACCATAGCCACTAGCTCCAACGTAGGTCAGCCAGAAGTGTTGCCAGTTTTTCAATGTAAAATACAATGTTCATACTTTCCCTTTCTCTCTAGGGATTTTAGAAAGCTCCTGTTTCTGCAATAAAAGCAAGAGTGGCTATTCTTTCTTTGTGATGAGTTCTGGAAAAAACATTACTTTTCTACCATTTTACTGAGCTCGAGTATTCTACTGCTGTGGCAAAGTTTACAAACGTTCCTCCAATTTTCCCCAAGTATAAATCCAATTAGGGGTGATTTCGAAGTTAATACATGAAGTCTTGACTTAATTTAAATATTAATAGTGGTGGCAACTTCTGTAGTGTCAAAGAGCCATGAAAAGGGGTTTTGTTAGTCTGTGACGGTTTACTCTTTTTGTGGAGCTTTGACTATTATGACGTATATAACCTGTACTAGTATTGTTGTAGAAAAATTTTTTTAGTTGGTAGTAATAAAATGTGGGTTTCCCTTAAATTCTGTTGAATATTTTCAGAACAGATAATTACTGGAGTACTTCGGAAAAGTGTTCTCTCACTTTTGTTTTCTTTCTTACCTTTAAACATGCAATACTGAATTTCACCAGTACAAAATTTTGTCTAAAAATTTGTTTTATACTTCTGACCTAACTTTCTGTTGCCATTGGTCTAAGAATGCTTTTTTTGTTTCCCCTGTGAATTCCTCCTTTCCTTGTGTAGAATAACCTGAGTCATCCACCACATGTGAAATCAGAGAGCAACCAAGCAGTTGCAATCTGGTTTTGTAGCCGATGGGGTTGGTCAGAACACAGCAGAACACAGGCCACCTGTGCTAAGGGAGATACAAAATGCTCCATGTTTGCATGGGAAGTGCTCCAGCTTAGGCCAATCATCACCAGTCTAGGAGAATTTTTCTTAAAGGCAACTATGTAAAGCCTGTGGAGCCCTTCTGAACTTTAATTATTTTATGTTTTCTTCTGAAAGGTAATGATTTATTTGGCTTGCTTGTGCCAGCTGCTGCAGATTAAATGTGTATTGATTAACTTGCATTGCTGTTTCACTTGCAGAGCTGATTGGAAAAGCTTTTTATTAATACAGAATGGTAATCTTCTGGCATGACCCAAAAGTGCCCAGTTCACTTATCTTTCAAGAACTCTGATCCTCATACAGTAAGGCAAGGTATGGAAACTATAATCTAAATTCTCATTGATTCATATAGCTGCTCAGGGAAGAGCAGAAAGAAGGAAAGATACTCTCTGAGGAACGGCAGGTCACTGTTCCCAGGATCTAAAGAGTTTGGCTGAACACATACTTAGATTCATTTTTATAATGTTTTCTGGTTTGGGGTATCTTCTGTGTATTGTGCATTGGTAGTGTTACCTTTTTTTATTGCTGTTTAATTTCTGCTGAATAGCATTGAGCTGGAAAATTAAATTGCTCTAACAATGCTACTCAAACAGAACCCACCCAGCTTCTGCGAGGGAAGTAAAAGTGCTCTCGATCTCACTAGGATGTGTAAGATTAATCTGAGGTCTTTCCCTGGGTGTAGTTCTTCTCTATGCTTGTCTTTATAAATGTTTTGAAATCTTTTCTAATTAGTCTTGGATAATCTCCCTTGTGGATTACAGTAACTTCTGGCCTTCATGATACAAACCTGGTTTCCTTCCAGGCTGCCAAAGTGTTGCTGTCAAACTTCTTCCTCTCCTGCGCGTTGTTCACACTTCCTCTTTAGATAAAGTCCTCGTTGGCTGCACGTTGCTTTACTGAGCAAAACCAGCTTTTGTTCTTTCATGGTTCTACACAGCTTTATTGCTACCTCTAGCTCATCTCTGCTTTAGTTACACAGCTCTCCTACCCACCACGTCACTGGTGGGTTTTTTAATTTTTTTCTTAAAAGGATTTTTTTTTTCATCTTTAATGTGGCATGCCTTCCCTTGTTACATCTGCACCACAACTTTTTTTTACTTCCTTCAAATTGCTGTTCAAAACCTACTTTTATAAGTCCTTTCAACCATCCCACAGAGCACTGAGTGTGTTGACACAATTGAATGTTTGGAATTGTATGTTATTTAAGCATTCTTCTAGCCATGCTCAGTGTACTTCAAGTTTATAAAGCCAGAAAACATTTTCCTAAACTACTTTGACCTTCTGTATAAAATGAAGTGTTTGGTTAGAGTCAATTGTTTTTGATATTTAATTCTTTAATTGTAGACATCAGAAGTGGTCAGAGTATTGTAGCACTGGTTATATTGTACCAAATATAGAGGTGAGATTACTCCATCCATATTTGATAATCCCTTATCTGTACAGCCTTTATTTCTGTTAATCTTTTTGGCTATGATATTTGCTAGGCAATGATATATGTCCATTATGTGAAGCTTTCTTTGGAATATATCTTTCCAGAATAGAGTCCTTCACTTCTGGTCCTTGCTTTATGAATTTACAGTTGGCCACATTGAAATAAATATATTTCTGTCTTTGTCCAGCTTACAAGATAGCATCCTGTTTCATAATTTATGACAACCTCAATCTTTGTGTTGTGTGTAAACTTTATTAGTAATGATTTTTTTCCCACATTTTTGTTGTTATAAATATTTAAAAACATCTTGCCTAAGCATTAATTCCTATCGGGCTCACCAGAGAGAGAAATGCTTCTTTCTTTCTTTTTCTTCCTCCCCATCTCCTTTTATTTAGTTGCCCCTGGACATGTCTTCCCATTATATTTAGAGTGTATGTAATGGAGAGCAGAGATTTAGTCGTATAGCTTAATTCTCTGAATGATCTTAAGAATTCAAATAGAGTGGAATGGAAAAAAATATCAAATGCTTAAGATATATTGCAGGAAAACATCCTAGTTCCCATGTAGATGGTGTTCTTGGAAAAGATTCAAAACAGAAACTGGAAGTTGGATGTCCTTTGGGCCTCTATCTGACACATGATTTAGACTACAGAAGACTTGCGTCACACTGATCTAGTGTTTTCCAGAGACACTAAAGTGTCTAAAGACAGTGAGATTCACTTCAGGCAATCATAAATGTGAAGATTATTTTTTGACACATAAAAAACCTCAGAGTAGGATGGTGGCAGAAACTGCATCATCACAGCGTGATTATGGAGATTTAAAATCACACAGCTTAAGTTCAGATTTTGTCTGGGCAGACTTCTTTTTCTACTGCAGTGCTGGGCATAAAACACATAAACTATCTTGATACCAGCATTAACAGATGTTCCATGCTTCTTTCTTTCTCCTTTGAGTCATAGTGGAACTGAGGAGTTGCCTGGAATAGGTCATCTTCCCTTCATATTTAGGGTCAAAAACTTCTGAGGTTCACTGCGCTCAAGGACATAAAACTTACTGATTTTCTTAGCAAGCCTTGAATCCCATGTTTCTGGGCTCTAGTCTTTGACACTGCTGGCCTACCTACTGGGGAAGCTGGTAAACCACAGACATGGAGATTTTGCCACATTCCTGAGATCTGGTCCTTCAGCATCTCCTCTAAGCATCATGACTGGAAGGTGAGGTTTTCCTTCTTCATAAGGCTCTGAGAGGGTAGTCTGTTAAACAAGCATCCTATAGACTGACCTTGGAAGGAGCCTGTGTCACAAGAGACCAGGCTGCCATATTTCTGTCCAAAATACAGCAGTCCATACAACCACAAGCTAGCATCTGAAGATAGTGCTGGTTTTTCTCTCCCTGTGTATGGTTGCAAGGGCATTCATTCCACAGTGCCTAAGACTGTGGTCTACACCCCAGGCATAAGATGTAATTCTCTACTGGGGTGCTTAAGATGAGATGTGACACTTTCTTTCAACCCTTGTCAGTCTTCTCCTACTGAAATGTCATTTAGCTCTGAAGTCATGTATTTACCCATCTAGCAAAATTATTTCATGTGCCTAAGCCTCTTTTCATGAGTCAGTAGTATTGATTTTGACTGAAGTGATTCCAAAATAATTTTGAGCTTTTTTTACTTCCCCAGTTTTGAAATGACTGCATACTAAAAACAGTTTCTAGCATAAATTATAATTTCTAGAATATATTGGCTGCCAGTGGCTGGCGTGGGACATATTACAGATTTCAGTGGTTTCTGGGGCACTCGGAACTCCAAGTTCTCCTTCCTGGATGCCTGAGAAGAATTTTGTTATACGTTTCCCTTCCATCCAAGAAATGCTTACGGAAAATAAGATTGACTTAAGAAATATACAATGTTATACAGTTAGGGGCGTAGAGTAATTTTCACATAGGTAAATGGTGATCATTAATGCTGTGAGCTATTTTGAAAAAAAAATTCTGATGTGTCCAAGGTAGACTGCAATTTTTCATGTTTTTTAACTGTAGAAACTTGAAATTAAAGCCAGTAGTTGTAGAACCTACAAAAAAATTCTCTTGCAACCTACTTTCTCTGTCTTGGGGAGATAAGAGGAGAGACTCAAAGAACCAGTTTCTTTACCATCAAGTACCATGAGAGTATCTTGTCCCAAATGGCTTCTCAAATATCCTTGCTGAAGTCCCAGCATTTTGTCTGATCCTGGCAATTCTCCATTGAAGTTGATCCTGGAATAAATGTAATAAAGGTAAATCTTTTCTACACGGTGGAATAATAGCTCCAATATGACATACAGGGATTTCCAGTTTGAGGTTTCATATATAATCGAGATTACAGCGCAAAGGCAGTGTAGCATGCCGTGTTTGCTGTGAAACCATTGTGGAAGAAGGAAATCTGTTCTTCTGACCAACCCTGTGATATGTCAGGTACCTCCAGCTTGAGGCACCTGAGAGACTTAAAAGCACCCAACCCCTCACAGTTAGTGTGGCGTAGAGAGACAGTGAAGTTATAGTAATCCAGAAGAGGGGAAAGCTGAAGGATGCTTTAGAAATGTAGCTGTTCTGGTTTATATGTATACAGAAGAAAACCCTTCCCCCTGCCCCCCTTCAGTTAGTGCTATTAAGACCAGCTTCAAGTCTAAGCATGATGGAGTTACTGATTTTGTGTACAGTAAAGGGCTTTCCTCATAATTATAGTATGGATCACCTAGATCCAGTTCTAAAGACATTAATGTAAATGAAAGTGGGTTTGGCACTGAAAAACTAGCCAAATTCTATCCTATCCTAACCTCATTTTCATTAAGTCTCATTATTTACATACAAATTATTTGTCACACTGCAAAATTTTCTTGCCTAGTTGGAGAAGAAACAGGTCTTTGTGTCATGTCAGGTATTTAATGCTCTACACATTACGTGGTTAGATTTTATATCCATATTCACTTGGAGTGCTGTATCCAGCTCTGGCCTCCCGTGTATTGGAGAGAGATAGAGGAGAGTGATCACTGAAGGTCTACGGAAATGATGGACGGGAGCATGTCTCCTGCGAGGAGAGACTGAGATCTGGGGCTGTTTAGTGCAGAGAAGCAGCAGCTTTGAGGGATCTCAACAGTGTGTTGGAAGGGAGGGTGTAAAGAGGACACAGCCAGGTAGCTTAGAAGTGGTGCCCAGCGACCCTGCTTCGGCAGGGGGGTTGGACTAGATGACCCACAGACGTCCCTTCCAACCCCTAACATTCTGTGATTCTGTGACAAGACAGGAGAAAATGGACAAAAATATTGTGCTTAAATGTAACAGAAGTTTAAACTTAAGAAAAAACCTTTTTTACTGTGAAGGTGACCGAGCATTGGCATAGGTTGCCCAGAGAGGCTGTGGAGTCTCTGTCTCTGAAGGTAGCCAAAAGCCGTTTGGAAGTGGTCCTGCACAGCCTGCTTTAGCTGACCCTGCTTGAGCGGGGAGGTGGATGAGATGATCTCCAGAGGTGCCTGCCAGCCTCAATCATTCTGTGATATTCTGTTATAATCAGTTCCTCAAGCCAAAGAGCATACTGTCTAAATAATGCTTTGGAAAATAGTAAGCTCCTTTTTCCTTAAATTCTACTTTCTCCATTTTTTTTTGTCTAGCCTTCAATATGCTGCTTTTCTCACGTGTCATTTGTGTTGCAGGTACATAAGATATTTTAGTGCCTTAAAAACACTATCAAGAATTTGAGGAGGAAGAGCTGTGTTTCATAAATGATCAAACTATATAAAGATTATGGAGTGTATTTAATCTGTCGGTAATATTTTAAGTATTCCTATTACCAGCTCCTCTTTGACATTTCTGAAAGGTCATTACTACTTTGTCTTTTAACAGTCAAGGTGAAGGCTGTCAGTGGTGGAAGCGAGATTTCCATCTGTTCATTATACCTTAACTAGCAGGGGAAAAGAGCACATGTGCTGCCCCAGGCTTTGTACTAATTTGACTATCCAACTGCATCTTTTATTTTAGGGAAAATCTCTATAAGCTTATACAAATATAATCAAATATGTGAGCAAATGCAGGCATCTCATTTAAACATCCTAAAGCCACTTAGCGATCTTTGGGATCTGGTCAAAGATACAACATATTTTCCAAAAAGGCATTGCATTTGCTATAAATCACTCAGGCTTGATTCAGTAAGGCATCAAAGCATGCACTGAAGTTAAAGCACAGGGATAATCTTGTTGACCCAGGCTGGAATTCTCATATGTTTAAGTAAATACCTTAATGAATTAGACTGTATTGAAGTAGTATTTTTAAATGCTATTAGACACAGTTAAATAAATACAACTGAAAAATTATTATAAAACATTCTGGTGTAAAATTATCAGCCAAAGATCTTTTTTTATTTCTGTTGCTGTCATGCAAACCCTCCTCCCTCTTTGTAAAGTGGTGAAAAAGAGTGTCTGGGCAGTGAAAACCTGAAGGTTCATTCTCAAGAAAGTAAGATGCAGCTTGTATAAGCAAAATGCCCCTTTAAAGTACACGCAGTCAATGCAAATCTACTTTGTGTAGTCAAAGGGGAATCTTTACCTTTTCAAGTGCAGTTCTCATTTTAATACAGAAATCTGAGAACTTGCCCAGAGAAATATTTCATGTCCAGATATAGGAATCCTGGCTTCCTGGAATAGGTGGTTCCACTAATCACAGTAATTATGAATAATGATATATATAACATAGCATCTTTCATCCTAGCAGCTCTAGAGAGGTCTTCCCTGTGACAGCCCTATGCTATTGTTGACCACTGTTTCTGCTGCTGTAGTTATTTCTTTCTGATAACTTGTCAAAATTTAGAACGTTAAAAATCTTATTTGTAAAATGTGCAGGTGCATGCCAGCCCAGGAGAAACCTCAGAACTATGGCTTTCTGATGCTTTTCTTGGCAAAGTAAAATTCCTAACAATCTAATACAGACTGTAATAATCAGTGACTTTTTAACAAATGTTTAGAGATTGCAGTCATGAAGTGACCAGGAAGCACCCATTTGAAACCAGATGCAAATGATTTAAGCTGTGAAGGATGACTTATCATGAGGTGTGATATATTTTATATGCTTTTTCTTTGATAATGACAGTTCTTTTTTGGTTTAGTGTAAAGACATTTAATTAAAATAAAAAAGTAAGCTTGAAAGGCTTACTGAGTACCACTCTATTTTGGGAGGGCAAGATGTGACACACACCTTTAGGTACAGCTAAAGGTTTTTGAGGAATAAAGCTACTCACTATTTCCAGCTGAGGTGGGTTTCTTTCTTGATTCTCTGTTTTTCTGATTTAGCCTGCTCAGATACTTGACCAATCCATCTGTTCAGTACCTTTCCCTCCCTCAGCCAAAAGTCTTGCTGTGCCAAGTCTCTAAAGAAGAACTGAAGAGAATGAAAAGAAAAAAAAACAAACTCATATCATCTGTCTAAATCTACACTCATCTCTTTAAGTGAATATAAAACTGAAGGTCGTTTGAGATTGTTCTTTGGTCTAGGTCATAGTTAAAGCAGCTAAGCAGTAACTCTGGAAAAAGCAATAGAATAGCTAGGAGAGGTAGAATTACATTTTCGGGCTCCTGGTGTTTTACTTTTGACTTACATGGGGTCAGGATCAGGTAACAAGAGAATCACTACAAATTCATGAGAAAACATCACAGTAATTCAGTTTGCCATTTACTTCAAATCTACAAGAAACGGGTGTTTTTTAAGGAGGAAAACTACCAAAATTTACAATATAGTTTTCTTCCTCTTCAGATTTAACCTGAGCATTAGCCAAGCCTGCATACCTCTGTGGTTGTGGAAGTCTGCGTGGTATGTTTTCTCATGGCAGTGATCTAGTCTGCTGGGGCTGATGTTTGTGTATGTCAAGAACTGACTGTAAGAGTTTGGCTCATGTCTGACTCTGTGAAATTTCAAAAGTATAATTTATTTGTATAAACTGCATTATACCATATCTCAGTACTGTGTCATCCAGCTGCCTTCCTGCTAGAGGGAACTGTGTCACAGTGGAGAGGAGGCAACTTGACACAGTCTACCATAGGAAATTAATTTGACAGCATGCAGTGCAATATCTTGTGGAACAGAGAGGTGGTTTTGTGTTACAAAATCTCTAAACAAGTTGGTTTTACTCAGTCTCACACCTGCGTACTCAAAGCATCAGGATGTATGCGTTCATGTGGTCTGGCCAGGGTTGCTCATGTGCGACACTTAAGGCAAAAGGGCCTTAGCTGTCAGGCCCTCAGTGTTTTTTCTAAGCTCCTGATGATGAGTGGTGATAAACTTCATTTTATTCGGGTCTTTTATGCCTTTAGGATCCAAGGGCTATGCTACAAAAGTCATTTTGCCTCAGGGTTTTTCTTATTTTAGCCTCTATCAATTTTAGGCAAGTCTGCTGTCCATTTGTCTGCACATCCCCATGTTGAATTTCTTCAGACTGTAACATGACTTCTTGCTGTGCCCATAGCATAAGGAGCGGCACATGTGATGTGCTGTGACAACGAATTGCTATTGTTGCTCTTCTGCTCTTCTCAAGGTGCAGGGTCCTTGTCCAAGAGCTGGTTGTGCTGTGGCCTTACCAGAGCTCAGGCCTGCTCGTCTTGATGCAAACAAGACAGTTTTTAATTTTTCTGCAGTCAGTTTTGTCCTTTGTTATCCATGTATGCCACTGTTTTTACCTCTGTGCTGCTGTTTCCAGTGGTGTATACACTTCCATTCATACTTCAGTCATACCAGCCTTCCTATTTCGGTTCTAAGACTCTACAAGTCCACTGGAAAAGTCAAAGTTATGATCCAGCCCAGTTCCTCTCAATATTTTTGTGTGAAGTACTTTAGAACAAATATCTAAATACAAAATTAAATAGGAATATTTTTGCAACAAGAAGAAATGAATCTTTACAATGCTGGTAATTTACAGTTGATTATTTCACAGCCTTTTATTTTATAGCCCTGAGCCATCTGATAGTTCATTCAATCAGCTATTGAAGTAGAAGAAATCTAGTTCTGGGTTCTCTAGTGCCTGTCAATACTAATCCTTTAATGGCACTTTGAAAATGCACAAAAAGTCAGACAGGGTATGTGTAAAAGCGTTTTCAACTTTGCAATACAACGGACTTCTAAGAATTCAGTTTAAAGAGCAAGTAGTCCTCACTACAGAGCATGATGCAACCAAGCTGATGAAAAATTAAGTTAAAAAAACCAGACCATCTTGTAGCAATTGTTTATGTTAGTATATACCACAAAAGCTTTCAATTTAATTACCTTTTTGCATAAGAGAAGCCTTTGATGAAAATAGTGCCTGACTGTGGACGGAGAATCTGTTTTTGCCTCTCTGCTTAAGAGCACCAACTTCTAGGACCGCCAGCCACAAGACCTTCCTCATTCGGCACTGCTCTGCTCCTAAGCCTGGGTATTCCTAAGGCCTGCAAAATCCACACATGTAGCAGTGCTGTTGGCTGGGGGGGGGG
>Ga0065711_1050780_pt1 | contig 10663 bp, 5 predicted proteins | sample Hoacrofraction12_FD_59098 | JGI IMG/M metagenome (GOLD analysis project Ga0065711, IMG submission 59098) | Hoatzin crop microbial communities from Cojedes, Venezuela - Epithelial fraction 12 v2 (version 2) | ecosystem: Host-associated > Birds > Digestive system > Esophagus > Crop | place...
CCCTGGGGGACACCACTAGTTACCGGCCTCCAACTAGACTCAGCGCCACTGATGACAACCCTCTGAGTTCTGCCATTCAGCCAGTTCTCTATCCACCTCACTGACCACTCATCCAGCCCACACTTCCCGAGCTTCCCTAGGAGGATATTATCGGAGACCGTGTCAAAAGCCTTGCTGAAGTCTAGGTAGACAACATCCACGGCTCTCCCCTCATCTACCCAGTCAGTCATGTCATCATAGAAAGCTATTAGATTGGTCAGGCATGATTTCCCCTTGGTGAATCCATGCTGACTACTCCTGATAACCTTCTTTTCCTCCACTTTCTTGTTGATGACCTCCAGGATGAGCTGCTCCATCACCTTTCCCGGAATGGAGTTGAGGCTGACCGGCCTGTAGTTCCCTGGGTCCTCCTTCTTGCCCTTTTTGAAGATTGGAGTGACAATGGCCTTTCTCCAGTCCTTGGACACCTCTCCTGTCCTCCAGGACCTCTCAGAGATGATGGAGAGTGGCTCAGCAATTACATCCGCCAGCTCCCTCAGCACTCGTGGGTGCATTCCATAGGGGCCCATGGATTTGTGGACGTCCAGATCGCTTAAGCTATCCCTCACCAGTCCTCCTTGACCAAGGGAAAGTCATCCTTTCTGTGGGCTTCTTCTCTTACCTCTTACCTTGAATCCTCCAAGGGAAGTAGAACTCTGAGGGAAGGAAGTACCTTTGAAGACCTCTGTCTGTACATGTGATCACTGGTGAACTCCTTGAACAACGTAACAGGAATCTTTCCAGAACCTTTTGGAAACTGTAGTTGTGGTTTTACTAAAACTATTTCTTCACACTTCCAGAGCTTCTTGAGCAAGAGATTCCTTCTAATACCCACCAGATTTTGCCTTTAGTTTTATGAAAATTCACTGACATAGATTGTTGGTAGCTAAAAAAGAAAAAAAAGGAATGTCTTTGAGTTTGATTTTCTCAAGTTACTTCTGAGTTAAAGGTGTTACAGTCTGGGCATCTCTGCTCAGTTTAGTTTCCTGTTTTGGTAGGAAATAGTGTTAGAAGGAGATGCTTGCATTTGTCAGGAAATAAATTTAGGGTTGTGACTGTGCCATGCTGAGATGGACCAGGGAGAAACCCAAAAAACAAGAGGTTATGATGTCAAATTCCCCAACTGATTTTGAATTATAAGTAGAAACATGCTTTGCTTTGTAGTCATGATTCAGTTCAACCACCCCAGTCACCTGCCACCCCAAAGCAGATCATATTCATTGTGTGGAAATAAGGAAAACTGAAAATTCATTTTGATATTGTAAGATAAAATAAAAAGGGCTGAAAGATTAATAACAGAATGTCAATGTATACATATAATCCAGGCTTGAACCTGAGGGCAGTCCTTTCAAGGACCTGAATGACATCTGCGTGCAATTTAATAAATGACTGTTGTAACACAAGTGGAGAAGCTCTCAAACACATTGTTTTTGTGTTGAATGCTCAGTTCAATTACTGTAAACAAATAATGTAATGTTATAATAGTCACTGAAATAAATCTAGCCTAAAAGGGTTGGAAGAAGGCTGAAAATATCAAAGCCACGTTTATCCATAATTCAGTGATTTGATGCCAGACTCACCTAAAGATAAAAGGCCATCCTTCTATGAGTATATCAGTATCAAGGTTACCAGTTTCAAGAGCTTAATGATAACTTTTAGCTGATGGTTAAAATAGATATTTTTTCCCAGCATAAATGTTCACAAGTTACTGTACACACAGAAACACTTAGCACCAGGTAGAGGTTAAACGTATTAATTGGTAGGCTTTTATTTCCATTTACAGGGACTCCTATAAAGAGCTGGATTTACAAAGAAAAGGCAGATGAACTAAACTGTAACCTAAAATGAAGCTTTTTTCTTTTTTTTCAGTTTTAAATAATCAGGTGGTTCATTAGATAATAAGCCAAGTTCCTATGGAAAGTCACATTTTGACACTTAAATTTTTCCCATTCTGCTTTTCCCACAGACTACAGCAGCTTTCTTGTGTCAAAAATGTTTTGTTTGCTCAGTAGATCTCCATGTGCCTGAATTTTCATGCCCTTTCACCCAAGATTTATCCCAAACCTCCTTCATAGTTTGGTTACTTCATATCCCCAGCTTTTTCAGCAGCAGCAGCCTTCCCTCCTTCCCACAAGCTAGCCCTGCCCAGAGCTATGTGTTAAGGCTGAGAGGACAGGATGCAGCTGCCTCTAAAAGCCTGTCAATGATGCTTCTTTTTAAGCCACTGAGAACTGCTAGTGCAGCTGCACAGTGAGGTGGATTTACACTTTATACTTTTTTTTTCCTATATGAGGAATTTCTCAAAAGCTGTATAGAATAATGAGTTAATTGCTGATGCATGAAGGCTAATGAAGACGCTGCCTTATACTTAAAGGTATGCTTAATGGACAGCCCTGCATTTTAGAGCCAGTTTTTCTGGGGAGACATTGTCTGTCTCAGATGCTGGGGTTATTCTTTACAGGGGATTTGAGGAGATTCTTAACTTCAAATGTGACAGTCCTAGAGTAGGAACAAATTTGACTTAGCATTAAATCTACAGCTTGTATCTTACTTCATTTCAGCATGCAATTACTTCTGTCTTGGTGGCTCACACAGTACCAGTAGACTGCAGCAAAGTAGTTAGTTTGGGGCTCTAATTTATGACTTATGATGCCAGTACAGAATTTTTTTATACAGAGCTGTAGCTGGTGGCCTTAGTGACCAGTGTGCCCCCCTTTCCCAGCACTCCTCTTTTCCCTGCAGGCTCCATTAGTTACTAGCTTCACCCAGTCTGAGAAAAGCAAAAGGCAAGGGAGCAAGCCTGGCAAGGCTGCAAGCTGATGTTTCTTTCCCTGCTTGCTTCCACTTTCCCTTTTTCTGATTATGAAAGTTGTAGCTGTCATCCACATGGCAGCTGTGCCTGGCTGGAGGAGGGCAGCGAGGGCAGAAGATGACCCAGGCAGTAACAGCAACGAGAGTGGATGCCACTGGATGTTTGTTGCTGTGGTTGAAAATGCCAAGTTAAAAACATATCTTAACATTGCAAATGAAAACATGTTGTTACGGTCTTTCTGTAATTTCCAGCTAGGCTGGTTACAAAAGAATCAAACATATATTTGATGCGATAAAGAACCTCTGTCCAAATGACAGTCAGGAAGAGTGGGTGTATAGTTCGGTAATGACTGACCTAATGACTCGGACATTACCCAAAGCAGATGTGTGGGAAGAGGGTTGAGTTGCCCCTGCCCACATTCTTTCAAAACTCAAGCCATATCTTCAAAATCGAGCTCTCATCTTGAAAAAATAAAAAATCATGGGCATGTAAGTGAGTTTTGCAAGGAATTGCAAGCAAAGAATTGTATTAAATTATCTTAATTCCACAATATTATTACTGTAAGAGAATCTATTTGTATTTCTGTTTAAAAATTTATGTTTAATACATTTATGTTTTTCCATATACATCAAGTGTAAATTTTTCATGATTCGTGTTCTTGTGCTACTGCTTCTGACAGAGGAAATCACCACCTTTAAATGGGGCAACGATTGCATTAAAAAATCTCCTGCTGCAGAGATCAAAACCTTTGCCTTGTTGAACAGACTGGAGAAAACATTCTCAAAATGATTTAAGTCTTTGAAAATGTAATTCTAACAATCAAAACCAAATTAACTACCAGTTAACACGATTATGTGCACTAAAAAGTAAGTATAAAGTGTGAAACCAGCAGCTTCATATGATGCAAGTTCATAAAAAGGAGACATCAAAGAAACCCACAACTATAAAATGTTAACAAAATATTTGGAAAATTAACTTAAGGCTGCACTGTAGGTGATTAGAATTTATTTGAAAATTCCTTAAAAGAGATGTTCTGACTCGGTTTTAATGAAAACACTTACTTTGTTGATTTTAATAAATTGGGATTAGTCGGTAAGAAAACATGAAATGTCATATGATCTGACATGATAGAAAATATCACCTTTCAAACACCCAGCGGAATTTCAGAGTAGCTGCTAATCTGTTACTTTGCCAGTGCTGGGAAGTGATTGCTGTATTTCCAAATGTCATCAGAGTAGTTTGAGTCATGCCATACCCAAGTGAATTTCTGAACATTCTTATGAGCTTTTCCAAACAACAGAGTTCCTCTGGCTTTGGCAGTTGTCTAAGCCATAGGTTAAATACCCCATAAACACATTGAGTGTTTTGGGCTAAAGGACTTCGATCACCTAAATCACAGATTATGTGGGTATGTTCAGCACTTAAATGAGAATGAAACTCTGAAAGCTCTTGAGAGCTACCATTGTGTTGAAGTCCTCATGTGCCAAAATATCTGCTGATAAAACCTCCAACACTGCTGCATCAATATATGCATACAGCTATTGATGCACTGAAGCTTCTGTTTTGCCAAAAGCCCTGCCTTTTGCATGTGGTTATTTTCAAAGCAGGTATTGTTCCTCCTGGGCCCCCTTCCTGTCAGCTTTCTCAAGAGAAGAAGACAGACTAAGCCTCTACTCACCTGTCCAGAGAGCCTGTCACTAGAGCCCCTGCCCAGGACACAGTATGCATGCTTGCCTGGAGAGTGAGAAGTAGCAAGAAAAGATGGCATTCCCCATTCTTTAATTTTGCTTAAGAATTAAAGACATGAACGTGACTCCTTCTCCTTTTGGAGCCCTTGACTCCAGAAGGGGGAAGGAGTGTGCTAGGAGGCACTACAACCTGAAGTTAGGTGACATACTACCTGAGAGGTGGGAATTATGCATCCCCTTCTCTTCTTCCTTCTGATTGCTTTCTGCATCTCCTTGTTCAGGCTGCTGGCTTTTGCAGAGTTATTCTCAAGCACTTAAAGTGCAAGGAGAACCTGACAACATAACACAAACCTACCCAATCCTGCAACAGAGTGCCAGACAGATATGTCACCACTGAGTGTTGCAAAGGCTTAGTCCTTCTTTCTTTTATCCTGAGCTAATTAGCACAGTGATTAGAAGAGTGGCTGCAGGCCATGACTCATTCTGCTGTTACCAGTGGTGGAGTTAGACCAATATAACAAGAGAAAGTGTATCCTTCACCATGAAGCCTCCTGTGAAAAAGGCAGGTTTTACTGGCATGTGATAAAAAAAAGCAGTGTCCCTTTTCAAGGAACAGCATTGTGTGTTGTTCTGGCAATGTTGGATCAGATAGTGAACCTGCTGAGAAAGCACTGAGTGGTATTTGTTGAGGCAGCTGCCTTATACAACTACCCAGGTATAAGCGAAATGGTTAAACCTTTCATGTTTGGTACACAGGATTCCCAGAAGGAGACAGCACTAGGAAAAATGCTCAAGCTTCATATACATCAATTGTGGATTACTTTTTATTAATAAATTAGGTGCTCAATAGGTTGAAGTTTTTTCTTCTTTCAAGTAGCTGGCGTGTACTTTTGTTTGGAACAGATTAGAAATGTGATTTCACAGAGAAGATGTAATCTCATCTTAAATATTTACAGAATGCTAATTTTATGCTTATATGTTGGCAGAAAAACAGAACAGCATTAATTAGTGTGAATTATTTTCTAACAGAAACATGTTCTCTCCCTTTGGCTAGCAATATATTAATAAAAAACCCCAAACATTCAGGCCCATTCTTTGGCCCTCAGATAGTACAACACAGTTTGAATCTGTATGAATAATTTCTCCCCTGTTCTTTAACCCTCCTCCAAAAGAGGATGGCCTGCTTTGTACTGCCGGGTGGAAATTGCTCCTGATTCCTCCAGTTTCATATGCAATACTGAGGCATTACCTGGGAGATGCCATCTGGCATGACTAAAGAAGTGAGGATTGACAATTGTGCTCCAGTGCTTGATCCCATGTTTTTTTATATTCTAACTTTCGAGAGAGCCTGTGGAAGATGCCATACAACCAGCACACAGGACTAATACCGAAGGAATAGTTAAGTACTTCTGCTGAATACAGAACTTAATTCAATTCGCTGGTTGCCTACATAGATATTCGATATAGCATTATACCATACTTTTAACTGAAAAGACTCTCTGAGCACTGAGATGTGTTACGCAGGAGGCTGTGAAATGCATATTTCTGCAAGTTTTTAAGTGTAGGTTAGGCAGATATCTACTAGATAGGCTTAATCCTGCCTCACATTAGGGAGATGGACAAGCTGATGTCCTGAGGTTCTGTCAGCGGTAGCTTTCTGTAATGCTGTGATGTTAGGATGTGTCTTTGCTGGCAGTTATGGCATGTGTGGAAAAAAATTTGTAAGTGTCTCTTGTACTGAGTAAACAGTTCCTCGATTTTTGTGCTGACTGGCATGGACTTCCAAAATAGTGATGATTTTTTTTTTTTTTTTTCCATCTCAGAAATACTGATGTTGCAAGAGATTCCTTTGGGTATTTTGGTACTGAGACTTGCTCTATATCTAGAAACTGATCTATAGCCGTGGATGCAGATTAATTTTTAAACATCCAAAAAGAAATTTAGAAATACACGTACACACTTTTCTTTGATGGCTTCAGACTGCCCAAAGGAGTATTTCCTATTCACATAAAAACCTTAAAAAGATAAAATGGTCGACGAAGCCTTTACCAGAAAAAGCTGTATAAACATTTGAGTTCACTCATATTCAATATAACTGTTTCTGATCCATAAATTGAAATCCCTTAATGTTAATCTCTTATCTCCTCTTCCTGCTTCCCGCCCTCCACAGACACATGGGCTTTCACATAGTATTGTCTCAGGATACACAATTCTAGGAATTTAAACAATGTTGCTGTCCCCTCTAAAATTATCGGTGTTTTGGGATACGAATAATATGAAATCAGTTAAATTTTTTGGTTAATCATCATGATTTATGTTTTTCCCTTTTACAGAAAGATTGCTTGAAAACTCAGTTGTAGACTTGATGAAAAAAAATGGGTCCTTCAACTCCTAAGCACCAAAATCTTATCCAAAATCAGCGTTAAAAATGAACTTTCATTTTTGTGTAAGTTAAACATCTGACCCATTCTCTTGCAGTTTTCATTTTGCAAGCATGAAAAGTTAGAAGCTTTTCAGATGCTGTTTAATGTTTATAATGCATTTGTCTGGGCAGATGTACTTGTAAAATTACCAAACCATTCAAAGTTATAACTGTAGTTCAAATAAAGCTTGTTTTATCTGTGTGAAGGAAACTGATTCCTTCCTCTCCAGACTTCCTAGAACACAAACATTATTACTGCAGTTTAATGGATGCCACTGTCGTATGTGGATTGTCACTGCTGGTTCTCTCTGCTTTTTTTGTTCCTTCGTATGTTTATTTATAGGGGAGTTATGAGACTGTGATTGAAGTTGGAAAAGACGGTCCCCTTGGGCTTGAAAAGTGACTGACCCCAATCAGCAGGGCTTGTTGTCAGTGATGCTGGAATCATTTCATGAGTGAGTGGAAAGTAGTTTCCTGTCAAGTTTAGTTAGGATTGGGTTTTTTTCTTTTCATTTTTTTTTTTTCTCCAGCATAGACAATCTTTGTTTTTATGTACAGTGTGATTCCCGTGCTGCCTTAAAGATACAAGGAAGAAAGTCTGTGTCTGAAATAGGGAGACTATTACAGCTAAATTTTGGTTCAATGAAGTTGTCACGTAGGAGCTTTCTATGCATTGAGATAGGTTATTCCAACCGCGAGTCCTGTCAGGGACCCTTAACAAGCACAGACTTATGATTGAGTTTCCCATCACTGTCCGATCTCCTTTATCTTCTGCCTCTGCAGTTTGGAACTAATGTTGATTGTGTGTTTGCACAGTATGTTGTAGAGGCAATATGTGAGGCAACACAGGTAGAGAGTAGAGATGTGTCTGATGATGCGATGGTTGGATGAAGGAGTAAAGAACATGCCTTTGAAGAAGGACATTTTCTTCAGTCTTCAGTGAAGGAGCTGAAGGGAAAAAAAAAAAAAACAAAAAAACAAAAAACACCCAAAATAACCCTTCAGTTTTCCACACTGGTCAATTAATAAATGTGAGTTCAGACTTGTGGTTTGCTTTTTTTTTATTTGTTAAATAAGCTTACCAAAAAATGTACTTTAGTTGAGGGGATTGGATCCATGTTTGACAAGACATTATTACCCATTTCTGAGAGTGACTTCTAATTTCCTTTAGACGTTCCTTCTGTTAAAAATCCATTCTTCTTTGCAATATTTTTCTCAGTATAATGGTCTCGCATTGACCCTTTATATTTGGCCAAACCAAGCAGATACATTTCTTAAGTAGCCATTTTATTTCTGGATGTTGCTGGCTATTGTTCCTTTTAGTGTTCCAGTGGTGAATGACTTTAACTCCTGTCATTTTCCCCTCTAACTTCTGCTTTAGAGAAAAAAAAAAAAAAAGAAAAGAGAGAAGGAAATTACTGAAGAAGAATGACATTTTTCACACTTACTTTTGATGGTCAGAGAATTTACTAAAGTGCTGTTCTTGCCAGGATGGTTTCAATTTCGATTCAAGCCTGGCCTCAGATCTGAATCAGAGCCTGGATCTGAGTAGGACAGAGGGGCTTTTGCCTAAAACCTTCTCGCAGTTCTAACTACATCAGCTACAATCGCATTTCCTGGTTCTGAAGATTGTTGTCAGGCTTGGTTATTAGATTAAAGTGCTCCGAGACAAATGGTGACCTGTCGTAAAAGTGCCAAGTGTTATTGTTATTAGTAAAAGTAATTATTGTTAGTAGTAAAAGTATTTAATTAGATACCACCCTGCTGGTAGTGATCATGTGCAAATCTAAGGGGCAAGCTCTGAGATGGTTGGTATAAAACTGATTTGAAGCTTTTTTTCCAGGATTTTGGCCTCTTGTCACCAGGAATTGTGCTGCCTTATGAAAAAGCCAAAATGCTACAGTATGTCAGAGGATTGCTTTTGTTTTCTACACATCTCAAAGCAACTGCTTCCCTCTCCCTTTGTGTGCTACCTTTTGACATGCTTACAGTGAGGAATGATTGAATATCTGATTAACATCACGTAAGAAGGGTTTTTGCCTAGTTTTCTGACGATATGCCAAACCAGTCCAAATCCCTTGAGTCTTATGCGGGAGGTAATCCCACGATCCAATGTCAGCATAATCCCCCCAAGACAGCTTAAATATTTGTAGTTCTTTCTTAAATCAAGAAATCCCTTGAGGTTTATACAAATCCCAATTTGAAAAAAGGCTTGACCTGAAAACCCTAGAGGAATATTTGAATGAGGTTGTCTTGCCCCTGGCTTCTTGACCAACTTACTCTAATATGATATAAATAAGATATACAAGGTCATAATTTATAATATGATATGAAAATTATGCATCCAGTGAAAGGCTAGGGGGAAAAATAAGGGATGGCAATGGTGGTGCAGACAGCATTTATTGTGATTACTAGAAGGGGGCCTCAGTGGGCTGGGATTATTGTACTTTAAGTGAAATTGATTTTGTTCATGATTTGATTTTAATCTAGTTTAGATGAATCAAATTCTACAAGGAACAGATATTTAATTTAGTACATTAGGATGAAAAGGACATCAGTTCAGAGAAGTTTAATGCATATGATGTGATAAAAGCAGTATCTGATTATGAGAGGGTTTTTTATAGTAATTCCTTGTTATTTCATTACTTCTTGGATATATTTTTTTCTCCACATAGTATTTTTATTAAATCCAGCCAAGATTCTAGTCTCCTTAATGATATTTAGGCTGATTGCCTGAGTAAAAATAATAATAATACTGAAAATTAGAGGACGAAAGGGAGGAAGACAGAATTCCAAATTTAGCACACTGATTTTTGCTAGAGATCTACTATTGGAACAAACAGAAGATCCTCTCTCACCTCTGGGGCACTTGCTGCAGGCGAGCTCCTTTGCAGAACCAGTTATAGTTGTCTTGTTACAGAGTGCAGCTGTAAACAGAGAGTCTGTAGAAACCAATCTCGTGCAATTTTCCAGTCTACTGTTTTCTAATCTAGGGGAGCTGGAATGCTTTGCAATTTGGAAGAAGGTTGTTGCTGTTGAAGAGAGGTCTCCTACACGTTAGCAGTCGGGACCAGATGGATCTGTTTTTTGAGGTTAACACCAGGGCTGGGAAAGCCATCCATGCTAAGAATGTAAAGTTCAGCTGAGATATATATATATATATGGGTTTCTTTTTCTTATGGAATAATTTAAGTGAAACTATTCCTATTTCTTTCTCTCTTCCCTGACATCCGATCACTAGTGGCCTCGTGTTGGAAGAAGGACATACTGTTGATGCACTGGCTTCCTTGCTCCTTTTTAGCACTGTTCTTTGTGTTGTTATAGATAAATCAGAGAACTAGTTTCCTCACTGAGAAATGTTTTCTGTTTGGATGTTTAATGAACTAACCTTTTATATGCTCAAGGAAAAGATTTGCTGTGATGGAAGGGACTTTCTGTTACCACCTACATTCACGGTGATCTGCATGGGAAAATAATAAAAAGGAATAACGAAGGAGAATTCTTACATCATAGATGCAGGGCAGGAGTTGGCAGAAAAGCATTTTAATACATCAGGCTGGGAATGCTTGATTAGATGTCACCTTACTGCGCTTGCTTGTGTTGAAACAAATTACAAGTGCTTTTGCCCTCTTTATAAAAAAATATAATTAAAATTTTTCATTTGCTGAAATGCTTTTCAGCAAAAGGCAAAAAAGGGGGGGG
>Ga0065711_1013950_pt1 | contig 10662 bp, 11 predicted proteins | sample Hoacrofraction12_FD_59098 | JGI IMG/M metagenome (GOLD analysis project Ga0065711, IMG submission 59098) | Hoatzin crop microbial communities from Cojedes, Venezuela - Epithelial fraction 12 v2 (version 2) | ecosystem: Host-associated > Birds > Digestive system > Esophagus > Crop | place...
CTGGGCAAAGCATTGGGAGAGCCCAGCGAGGGCCCCCGGGATGCTGCAGGGCTGGTGCATCTCTGCTGCGGGGAGAGGCTGGGGCTGCTCAGCCGGAGCAGGGACGGCTCCGGGGGATTGAATCCACATCTGCAAACCCCTGCGGGGAGGGAAGGCAGGGGAGGGAGCCAGGCTCTTCCAGTGATGCCTCTCGTGCCAGGACCAGAGTCACAAACTGGACCACAGGAAGTTCCCTCTGAACATCAGGAAACACTTTTCAGCGTGAGGGTGACCGAGCGCTGGGACAGGTTGGCCAGGGAGGTGATGGAGTCTCCATCTTTGGAGCTATTCAGAAGCTGTCTGGACATGGTCCTTGGCAACCGGCTCTGGGTGTCCCTGCCTGGAGCAGGATGCTGGATCAGGGGGACCCCAGAGGTCCCTGCCAGCCTCAGCCACTCTGTGATTCTGTATGGTGTGCATTCTGGAAAAGACTTGATTGTACAGAATGACACACGGGGATCCTGTAAGGAAGATGAAACTGTGCACACTCTCATGTCTGTGTTCATATGTAGGCCCTGGAAGATGCTTTCTTAGCCATAGATGCCAAGCTTACCACTGAGGAGGTGATTAAAGAGCTCTCTCAGATGGCTGGGCGACCCCAAGATGATGAAGATGATAAGGAGAAAGTTGCTGATGAAGATGATGGTAAGTCAGATGCCACTGAACAGACAAAAGGCACCAGCTCCAGGACAGGGACTGAGAGGAATTGGGCCAGGTCTGCTTTAGCAGAAGGTTTTCTGTCCAAATTTCTTGGTTAAATTTCAGAGGGAGCTGAACTGCCACCCCTCAGCACTGTTTATTGCTTTGGGCTGGTGCTAGGGGATTTCTGGTTCATTTGGTAGTTTAATCCTATGAATAACAAAGCAGTCTGTCGGTTTTCCGTAGGGCTTCCTCCATGGGGTGCGGAGTTCTAGAAACCTCTGAGTGGAAAGCGGGCCAATTTGTGAAAGTGAGACAATGTGATGTCTAGTGCCTAGCTCTCCCAAGCTGGTGGCAGACACCAGCTGCAGATAGGGCTGAAGTAGATTCAGGTCTCTTTGGCAGTTCTTTCACACAGAGAAGCAAGTGTGCTTTTCCACCAGCAAGTAGTTGCCAGACCACGAACCCAGGTAGAGGATGAATCCCAGGGTAGAGCGCTGTGCTGCTCTTGGCTGAATATCTTGTGACTAGCCTTGAAGCAGGTGGAAAGCGATACCATCACCTTGAACACTGTGTGCTGGTCTGAAAATGCTGAATTTGTTGGCCCTCTCTCCAGCTGACAGGGACAAAGTGTGTTTTTTGTTGGTTGGGGTTTTTTTCTTTTTGTCCTGTATTTTCAGGAGTATTTGGGATATGGATGTTTATTTTCCCTGTGGGGTTAGCTAGCAAAGAAAATTATAACCAAGGGGATGTCAGTAGGGCAGCGGTGGTCATTGGCTCATAGTTTAGGGAAAGTCATCCTATTTTCTGTCCAGTGTCCCGCTCAGGAGATACTGCATTCGCTGCCTGAAGCTATTCTGTCATCTGTTTCTAAGTGTCTAGATTACAGCTGGTCGGGATCCCTGTGGTGCTTAAGGCCCGTGGAGCAACTGCTATAACAAAACCTTCTTATTCCTGGTTGCAGTATTAATGAGCAAATCTGCACATGAAAGTGGTCTGTCTGCTTCCCCCGCAGCTTCAGATGAGACTGCACTTGAGAAATAGGAGGCTCTTTACCCTCCAGCCTTACATCTAATTTAAACACTCTGTGCTGCCTACAAGCCAGCCAGATAGCATCAGAGGCCAGAGGCACTAGGGCAGCTTGCAGACTGCATGCATCGGCTGTGGTTAGGAGCCGTTCCCCTGCCCTTTGCATATTGTTCATCTGCAGCGCCCGGAAGCTGTGGGGTGGTGCAGGCCTGGCTGCATTTGTCTGTGCCTGCTAGTGATCAGCCTGTTGCACATTGCTGAAACCTGTCTGCAACAGCACCCTGCAGTCAGGGCAGCTCGCTGCCGAACCCAGCGTGTGCCGCACAGCTGCTGCTGTGGTGATGTATCCTGCTTTCTGACCCTCTTTGTCCTCCCCCCCCCTTTCCATTTTTAGTGGATAATGAGGAAGCTGCTCTTCTGCATGAAGAAGCCACAATGACCATTGAGGAGCTTCTCACACGTTATGGACAAAACTGCACCAAGAACCTCAAAAACAAGTCTTTAGCTCCAGCTGGGGAGAACGCTGCAGAGGGGACAGGCAAGCAGCATGATGGGGAGTCAAATATGAATGGAGAGGCTGACCCAGGGGAGCTTACCGACCACAAGGAGAGGAAGAATGGGAAGCCAGATGAAGAAATCACGGGTATTTCCTCCACCTCAGACAAAGCCAGCGCTGGAGGCAACAGCCCTGCTCTGCAGAAGCCTGAACTAGGCAAAGGTGACGAGGCCGTCACCTCTTCTACTGGGGAGGCCGGGCCCTCCTGCTCCTCTACGGGAAAGCCCCAGCGCACAACCAAATCCAAATTTTTTGAGGACAGTGAGGATGAGTCAGATGAGGTTGAGGAAGAGGAGGAAGACAGTGAGGTAGGAAACAGCACTGGGACAGAGTAGCCTTCTGGCTGGGCAGAATGCATTGCTTACTGTGGTACTTGAGCTGCTAGCCTCTGGCTCATCCTAGGTGTGTCCTAGGAGTAGGTTTTTCAGCCTGATACTTTGACACCATCTCATGGGAGTGTCGGGGGTTGTTTAGATAACACTGAAGGAAACACACCCTTGTCTGTGCAGCGGCCGTAATGGATAGGCCTTGGTCTTGCTGCATGCACCATCACTCCGTTCACTGTGTTAGCTGAAACTAGCTGCTCTGATTGTAGACACCAGGTGCGGGGGAAACGTACCAGGTCATCTCAGTCTTCTGGGGCAAACTTACCGTCTGTCCCCGGGATGGAGAGACCAGCTGTCTGGGGAGGGCACCGAGAGTGTCCTGTGTGACTCCTGGTGGTATCTCTTGCTTCTTGTAGGAATGCAGTGAAGATGAGGATGGTTACAGTAGTGAAGAGGCAGAGAATGAAGATGATGAAGATGACACTGAAGAAGCAGAGGAAGATGAGGATGAAGAGGAGGAAATGTTGTTACCAGGCATGGAGGGGAAAGAGGAGGTGCACACCCTGTTCTTGTGTTCTGCAGCGTGGTGTGGAGCCAAGGGCACTTGAGGGGGGCTCAGCAAGGAGTTACTTCAGTTCAGATGGGGCTAAAACATCCCTTTTGTTCTCCTGGGGCCGAACACAGCTGCTGACAGCCTGACTTTATGCAAAAGGCTGAGGGGTAGGGGCTGAACCTCGGGCAGGTTGAGATCGCAAGAGGCTGACCCCACTGCTGGGTTTGCTGTGCGTAGATACCGCTGTGGGGCTTGGCAAGGAAGGAGAGTGCAGGAACGACGACAGGGCTGCTTTTCCGGCGCAGCTGCTCTCAGGCGGAGCAGTGCTCTTTGCCAGGCCAAGGCTGTGGCTCCTCAGCCCATGGCAGTGCTGGAAGGTGGCCCAGGGACCCAGGATATCGGGAAGAGGGGACTACAGCTTCCAAGGTGCCAACCTTCTCTCTTTGGAGAGATGTCCTGGCTTGCAGTGAGGCTTCTGCTTGAGCTGGTGTGGGGCTGGAATCCACACATTAGAGCTGAGGGTATAGCAGGACATATTGAACACCGGAGAATCCTGAACCACTGGTGCTTTGTGGGGCTGGAATGCCAGTATTGCTTGACCCTGCCTCTCAATGAACACGCTCCTGCTGTGTTTCACACTTCCCTCAGGCTTTTCTCCACTGTTCTGCATGTGTTTATGGGAAGAAGGGGTGAGACACAGCACCTCAGGGTTTGGCACACTGCTGGGCCAGTGGTGGCTAGTGCTGGTTCCCTTATTGACCTGATACGGAGCAAGGGAAAGGAGTCTCAGCAAAACCATTTGTTTCTTGCAGCCTGGCTCTGACAGTGGGACAACCGCTGTCGTGGCGCTTATCCGAGGCAAGCAGCTGATTGTGGCCAACGCTGGAGACTCTCGCTGCGTGGTGTCAGAAGGTGGCAAAGCTGTCGACATGTCGTACGACCACAAGCCGGAGGATGAGGTGGAGCTGGCCAGGATAAAGAATGCTGGTGGCAAGGTCACCATGGATGGGAGAGTGAACGGCGGTCTCAACCTCTCCAGGGCAATCGGTGAGCAAGATGGCGGTGAATTGCTGGCATGCCTGGCCTCGGGGTGCTGCGCTCAGTACATCCGTGCTTCCAGCCTCTAAGTTTAAGGAATAGGTTTTAACTGGATGATGAGTAGAACCTATTCAGTATTTGATGTGGTGAGTTTTCAGTGTGATTAGAGAATGGCCATGATACTGGCAGACATCAGTGGAAAGCAACACCTAGCACCTGCCAGGCTCCAGCGCAGGACAGAGTGAGTGAAGCCTCCAAGGCTGTTGTGCCAGCAGCTGGGTTGTCAGAAACTGCCTCATATAAACTGTCTCAAAAACAGACTGTTGACCTTTGAACAGGATTTCTTCCTGTTAGGGTGCTGTTGAAGGACCTTGGTATTTTGCTTCCTGGGGACCTAACTTTATACAAGTTTGAGTCCATCTGTTCCTGAGCCAGCTGTGCCTTTTAATTGCACAAACTCCATCCCCCTTGCTCTGGTGCTTTAGTCAGTGCCTGACTGCTGTTTGTGCTCATCTTTTGGTCTCTTACAAGCAGTGTTGGAGTAACTGATGGCTCAGGAGACAGGGCATGTCTGTTAGCAGCCAGACAAGGTCTTGGCCCAGTCAATGGCTACAGTTTGAGCAGATGACATGCTGGCAGGCGTTAAGGAATGAGTGGTAACACTGAGAATATACTGGGAAATACATGGAGAAGGGAAGGAAATGTCAGCAGCTAAGGGTATAAGTGGAGAGTACTTGTGCAGAAAGACCAAAACCACTGAAATTATTATCCTGGGTTAAAGAGATAAAACCGCATTTAGGATGGAAGCTAGGAGTCTGTTTACCTAGGGGGATACTGGCATTTCAACCTACTATTTTGCGCTGCCCCTAGAAGTCCCTTCCTAGGATGTAATTTCAGATAAGCCTGCAAGTCAGAGCTGAGGATCAGTTTTCTCAAGTGAGCTTTGGCTACTGAGGGTTTGGGAAGACCTGAACCCAGCAGTGTGATACGGGCATTGCACTGAAATGTCTGGCCCTGGGCAGCCTGAACTTCTGGAAAATGAGCGTCTAGTGTTACCATAGCAAAGCCAAGCTAGTGCTGGGGTGAGCTGCAAATCATGCTCCAAGACATCTTGCTGCAGGATCTCAGCCAGCGTTGTCGGATGCCATGTGCTGTTGGCCTGGTGTTGCCACAGAAATTGAGCAAGTGGCACCTGGTTTGGGGTGAAGAGACGCCGAACTGGCAAGCGTGCCTCTTTCTCACTGCGAACAGCATGTTGGGCTCCCCCACAGCCTGATCTGCTCTGGGTGTGGGAGCACTGGCTCCAATTCTGCTGGGGCTGCCCTTTGGCATGGCAGTGCTTCTCACTGTTCAAGGGTAGGCAGCATTGCCAGGGCCCATCCACAGCAAAAACTGGTCCTCCTCTCCATTACAGGTGATCACTTCTACAAGCGGAACAAGAATCTGCCTCCAGAAGAACAGATGATCTCTGCCTTGCCTGATATCAAAGTGTTGACAATAAACGACGACCACGACTTCATGGTCATTGCCTGTGATGGAATCTGGTGAGTAGCAAGGGAGCAACTGGGGCTTTCTACTCTGGTCATTCTCTGGAGCTGGGCTTCAGGAAGGTCCAAGGGTCCTGGGTACTCATCGGCCTTTTTTTCCGCATGGCTTCCGGGAGTTAAGTTGGGCCCCAGAAGAGCTGCTCTCAGCTGGAGGGGCGTCACAGTGTGCTGAGCTTTGGACCCTCCTGTTCCTCACTGCATGCAGCCTTATTCCCATCAGCTCCCTGCCACAGTGAGGCTCTCTGGGGACACTGTGGCACAACTGCTCGCTTTGCTTGCCCTTTTGATCTCTCCACTCTCTGCAGGAATGTGATGAGCAGCCAGGAAGTGGTGGATTTCATCCAGTCCAAGATCACTCAGAAGGATGAGAACGGAGTCCTGAGGCCACTCTCCTCCATTGTAGAAGAGGTAAGGTCCAGACCTTCACCTTCCCTTCAGCATGCAGTGTTTCTGCATCCCAGCTTGGTGCCTGACTCTTCCCTCCCTCTCCATCAGGCTGGTTTGTTCCGCGCTCGTGGCTGTCTGGCAGCACATGGGCTGCAACGCTGGCTAAAACAGCAGCAGAGACGCCTCTGAGTCGGAACCCAGCTCCTTAGGCACCCTGACCAGTGTTTCTGACCTCTGGGTTGCTGTCAAGCTGAAAGAGTTTCTGACCACTTTTAGAAAACCAGGGTTGCTGTGGCTGTTTCTGTCTGTTGTCTGGTTGTGAACAGCATTTGAGCCCAGCCTGCGCCGTTCTGGCCTGACAGCTCCTAAGCCATCGGTTGCTAGAATGGGCCCAGTGTGTCAGTTTATTCACAGTGCTGTGTCTGCTCGCTGCTAACCCGTCCTGTCCTGTCCCTCCTCAGCTGCTGGATCAGTGCTTGGCTCCAGACACCTCGGGGGATGGCACCGGCTGCGACAACATGACCTGCATCATTATCAGTTTCAAACCCCGTAATACACACCCACCTGCTGAAAGTGGGAAGCGGAAACTGGAGGACATGGCAGCACCAGCAGAAGAGAATGGCGGTGATAACAACAAGAAGGCCAAGCTGGAATAGCAGGCCTCGCACAGGGACTTTGCTGTGCACTCACCAGACTCTCGTTTCTTAAACATGCTGAACTCAAGACTCCAAAGTCTTGTCCTTTTTTTAGCCTTAGCAGAGGCCTTGTTTGTCCATGTCCTGGTTGGGGGGTGGGGGGCGGGTCTGGTTAGCGAGGGCATGTCGCGTTGTTCATCTGTAACCATTCCAAAGAGGGAGCCGAGGGCAGAGCTGCGCGCGGGAGCAGCCACAGCGCAGGAGCCTGCTGCAGCTGGCAGCCTGTGAGCAGAGCCCCGTGGTTAGAAGAAGGATGTCCCCCCCATTGTCTCCATGTGGTTGTTGCCATTTCTGTGCCTGTGAATTTCTGTTCAGAGGGAAGAACTTTTTCACTGTTTTTTTAATCTGCACCCGATTATTTAAGGCCCTTTCTGTTTTTATTTGTGAAACAATCTGGCTGTGGTGCTGCTGCCACACCTCGTTCTGTTGTACACTTTCAATCAATACTTTTTTCAAACTAAAAGCCCGGAAAACATAGCTGTATTGTTGGTCCTTGGTTCTTTCCTGGAAGTGGAGGGTGAAGAAGGTGGGGTGAGGAGGACAATGTCTGTCCCTGGTTTCTCAGGGCACTGCAGGGGATGTGTCTGCAGCTCACAAGGAGCAGTTGGCTTCTGCCATGTGGTTGGAGAGCATCAGCCCTTGCTGCAGCGCATGGGCCTGCTGCCTCTCCGTACCCGTTAGACTGTCCTCAGCTCAGCTGAGGACAGTCTGTTGCACACAGAGCAGGAGACAAGTCTCTGGAGACAGTTTATGTCTGCTGAAGGGGCAGAGGTACCAGTCATTCTCCTGAGCTAACTTGCCCACAGAGTGCTGCACCCCATCCCGCTGCGTGCTCTCTTCCAGGTGTGACAGGAGGCAGCTCCTGCCTGGTGTGCTGGATGGTGTGAAGTGTGTACAGCGTGTCAATACTGCACTGCCTGAACAGGGGCGATGTGCCTGGGCTATAAACCACTGATGGAAAGGTCAGCTGCTACTCCATGCTGCTGTGCCCCTGCACCTTCCACCTGGTGTGGTGTGGGAGCACACGGAAGCAGAGATGGGCTTTGCAGGCCAGGTCACCTGGCATGACCTCTTCCAACGGCTCTGGGGTTCCTGCGTCGTGGAGGAGCGGCCTTGGCAATGCCTTGTGCTGCAAGTCTTCCCTCTTCAAAGAATTAGTCCACTGTCCTGGTCCTGGCCTGTTTCAGCTTCTGCAGTTCAGGCAGCCCTTACCTCACCAGCCTAGATGGGTGCATCTCATGTCATCTTTGAGTCCCTTCCTTGGTGGCCCTGAGCTTAAGCCCCTCTTTCTAGCAACTCTGCAGTGATGATGTGTTCAGACCTGAACTGTTTTGGTCCTTGGATTGTCCAGGCTGGGCTCCTGGCGTCCTGCTTGGGCTTGGGAGTTCAGAGCCACGAACACCCACAGGCACTGCAGTCAGACTTGCAGCTCAGACCGACTGTTTCTGTGCTCAGAAACTATGGGTGAGCTGATGTGTTCCCCTAGAATGGTGCAGCCAGAGTAAGGCAACCAAGGAGAGGATTTTTTCCTTTGCAAAAGTGAGCTTCTTCTCAGGGCATCTTTCACTTGCTGCCAGACAGATTTGTCTCAGAATCGCTCTGGTTAAGGGGCAGATCAGTACTTAATACTTCCTCCTGGCTATGGATGTGCTGGCCAAGGTGTCCCCAGATCTGGAATAAACAGACTGAATTGTCACAGCAATGAGCAGAATTATTTTCTCCAGTCCTGGAAGCATTTGTTCGTTCTGAAGCCCTGTAGTTTCTACATGTCCTTTTTGGAACAGGGACAGCAGCGATGCTGTAGACTCTCGTGCAGAAGGGTAAATTCCAGTTCTGGATGGAACACCCAGAGCTGCAGGTCCCTGGGAGACTGAGCCGAGAGGTAGTTGTGCTCAGTGGTGGAAAAAACACTGTTTGAATTGTGAAGTGCCCGTTGTCCTGTTCCTGCTGCGAGGCATCAGTCTCAAGAGGGTTTGTTTTTAAACTTTCTTCCTGGTCATTAAAGAAAGTTTTTGATACAGGAGTTAGCACCAGTCTCTGTAGAGTCCCCTAAAATGACTCTGGTTTGTGGTGATCTCATCAGTAATTTGTATTGAGAGGTAACGGGGTTTATACCATTTACCATGTGCTCTACTAATGTTTTATCGTGCTAGTTTTTAATCAGAATGCTTTGTGGTGTGTCATGTGCTCTATCAAAGGCCCTTATATCTACAGTCATTTTCATTAACCTGCTGAAGCTGCTCAAAGATAGAATCAGGAGTTTTGCTAAGACAGCCCGTTAGGTTATGTGACAACAGCTCGTCTCCACGAATGCAAAGCAGCCACGCCAGGGCCGGGGGTCTGGGTGACCTTTGGGGAGCCAGGGGAGGCCCCCGGCCCAGCTGCAGCAGGATGGTCAGATGTGGGCTGCCCAAGGCCCGCGGGGTCAGCGGGAGACCCCCGGCAGCAGCGGGGGCTGCTGCCCACAGGGCTTGTGACGGGCTGTGGGATGCCGGGGCAGGGGGCACACGGGGCAGGCAGGACCACTGCAGGCTGCTTGGGGGAAAGGAGGGACTGCAGGGGGGAGGGAATGGGTGTGGGAAACAGGCATTAAAGGGGCCAGCTGTATGTTTTTTAAAAAATAAAAAGTCACCACAAAATGATCTTCTTTTCTAGCTGTTTTCCCGGGTGTGTGGGCTCTTTCTACGGCGCACAGAGGTGCAGGGGTCTGAGTGCCAGCAAAGGGAGAGACCAGCGCGCTGGGGAGGGGCGCGTACTTGCCAGCAAACAGCAAGCTGGACTAGCTGGTGTGCGGGCGAAGCCTTTTGGGAACCAGGTTTTGGTGTGGCCTGGGACAGAGCCTGGGGAGTCCAGAGGTCTCAGAGTTGGCGACTGAAGGTGCCAGGAAGCCCAGGCCGTTAGGTGACATAAGCTCAGCTGCAGATGCAAAGGAGGCACAAAGAAACAGCAGCAGGATGGGTAATTTGATTAATAACCTGACCCAGCTACTCCCAGGCCCATCAGAAGAGAAGCAGCAGCCCCTGAAAGGCCAATGTCCAAAACTCCAGAAGGACAAAAACATAGAAGAGCAGGTTGGGGGGACCCCTATCACAGACACACACACACACCCCCGGACCCCTCCCAGGGCTGTCCCAGGAGAACCATCAGCCCCACGGTCCCAGCGTGCACCCACCGCTGTGCCTCATCAGGAGTGGGGAAGGCGGTTTGGCTGTGGTGCCAACAACGCGCACACAGGTGTGTGCACTAGCAAAGAGCAGCCATGCCACAGCCTGCCACTGCCCTGTCCTCAGCCACACGCAGAAACGGGCACCCTGCAGACCGCGCCAGTGTCCCACGGCTTGGAGGGAAGCCGACACAGGACATGGAGCACCACGGCGATGGTGGTGGCCAGGGAGCGTGGGGCTGCATGGGCCCCCTCATCCCCATGCCACCAGAGACAGGAGCAGCTGTGGGAGCTGGGGCCGCAGGCGGCGGCTCCACTGGTGCCTCCTCCAGCGGGGAGCAGCTACGGCCCGGCAGTACAGCTTTCTCTCCTGCTCTGGAGAGGATGCCCATCACAAGAACGATCATGGCAGGTCCCTGTCCTGTGGCACCTCCACATGCTGAAGCATCACCCACCCAGGGCCCAGCCCTCCTCTCCAACAGCCCCGGAACCCCTCCACACGCTGCCCGAGCAGCCGGGGCAGCCATGGGTGAAGCTACACAGAAACAGGTCATGGCAGTGAGACCTCCGTGCTCCCCAGCTCTGCCCCGGCACAGTGCTCTGGGCCCCGGCTGCAGCCATCTGGCACCACCCTCGGCCTCTGCCTGCTGGCAGCCGTGTGTCGGGGGCACGGGGACACTGTGTGCCCAG
>Ga0065711_1050736_pt1 | contig 10662 bp, 9 predicted proteins | sample Hoacrofraction12_FD_59098 | JGI IMG/M metagenome (GOLD analysis project Ga0065711, IMG submission 59098) | Hoatzin crop microbial communities from Cojedes, Venezuela - Epithelial fraction 12 v2 (version 2) | ecosystem: Host-associated > Birds > Digestive system > Esophagus > Crop | place...
CGGAGCCCTGGCACAGGCTGCCCAGGGAGGCTGTGGAGTCTCCTTCTCTGGAGATATTCAAGCCCCGCCTGGACAAGGTCCTGTGCAGCCTGCTCTGGGCGACCCTGCTTCGGCAGGGGGGTTGGATTAGATGACCCACAGAGGTCCCTTCCAACCCCGAACATTCTGTGATTCTGTGATAACCAAAAAGCAGAGAGGAGAAGGAAGGGTGGGAGGAAATCTCTGGACCTGCCAAGGTTAGGGAAATTCAGATGAGGCGAACTCTTCCACACAGACGTGCTCTGCCCTTGTGACGTACCTGCACAGCGTGGCACAGCGGGAAGCTCGGTGCAGAATTTCCTGACACAGAATGAACTAAAAAGAGTCATCGCTAAAAATACACCAACTGGGGGGCTCACAGGGAGCCCAGGGGGGATTGTTTCTCCTCCCGGCACTTCATGGCAGTGCCTCTGTTTTGTTAAAAGACCTTTGGTGACGGCCTCCCAAGCAACCTGGTCGGACTTCAGTCCAATGCTGTGTTTGAAGCCATGACACAGATAACATGTGAAAATAAAAGTGCATCAAGACAAGCATGGGGAGATTTTCCAAGAGCTCACCCTTTGCGTGACGCTTGCGTTACCTTGGCATCACAGCCTGGCTTCTCCTAATTTCCAGCTGCTTGGTGAAGCTTCAGCCCTGGACTTTTTTTTCTTTCGTTCTGATTTTCAAATGAAAACTCACCAAGTTTTTTGGTATGGGGAAGGAGGCAAAGCACAGAGTGGCTTGAGGGGAGTAAAGAAAGTTTCTGGGCCCAACCTCTCCCAGGAAACCTTTGCCACCTGCGCCACCTCCATGCTCTTGCACGACAACAGGAGAGCTCCTTTCCAGAACAGACCCTGATGGCTACCCAGCCATGCTTGCAGTGGCACCAAAGCCATCTCCAGAGGATGTTACAAGAGCACCAGAATATAAAAGACCATAATTTATGCATTTTGAGCCGTGTTTTTGATTATGTCAAATAGCGAGCAAAACCTGAGAAGTATCTTTTATAGAAAATGTTAATTCTGTATGATGTTTGTTCCATATAAGGGATGATTTACCTGTCTCGGGGGTTATGGTCTTTGTACAACAGAGCACACGTCTGTTCTGGTTCCTTACATCTGAGATATAGATCCCAGGCAAACAGCTGCCCCATGGTATTGCGGGGTTTTCATGACAAACGGGAATCCTTTACAACCAGCTCTCATTTTTGCATCTGAAAGTCCCAATACATCAGCAGTCGCCAGAGTCCTGTGAACTTTCATCTCTATTATGCCATCAGCACTACAAATGCTTTCAAATTAACAACCAGCCAGATTTCCTTTCTAAGACCAAGCAGGAAAACCAAGAGAAAAGACAGAAATTATTACATTACAGACTACCTTCTCCTCCGTTCCACTTAGCAATCACTTTGTAAAGTGATATGAAAGGTTATTTACATTAGGATACATCTAAGGGGATGAACAGGAGCAAATGCTCCAAAAAGGGATCGCAGCTGCTTCCTTTCTTACCCGTGCCTGTCCCTGCCGCTGAGCAATCACCCTTGTGCCAATGAGCCAGACGGGGCTGCTGCAGCCCCGGCCACACTCAGATGGGGCCCTGACAAAGTGCAATAAAAATCAGTGAGACACAAGCATTTCAGTAATCTCATAAACTCATTAGCAATCTCATTTCCTTTTTAGCTCATACCTTTTTTTGATTCCTGTCTGGTTTTGGAAAGGGATCTCTGTGCGTGGACGAGGGAGGACGTGCAGCGAACAGCCCTTCCTGCAGGAGCAGATCCGCTGTTGCATTGGCAAGCAGAGTTCCCAGGAAGAACAGAATAAAAAGGCAGACAACACTGCATGGGGAACATTTTACAGCAGGATATTGCACAGCTGCCCCACCATTGCCAACGCAGACTTCCAGCCACGCAGCCATGGTGGGATGCACAGCAAAAGGCTGGAGGCGCAGCCCGACGCCTTTTCAGAGTACGACGTTGGGATCCCAGGCATCCATGCGGTGCATCTGGCAAAAAGATCGCGTATCTAAAAAGCAACAAGAGTGATATTAAAAAATCAAGGAAATTAACTTTTTATCTCCTCTCGTGACTCTGCATTCTTCCTGTTAATTGCTCCATCTTTTAAACTGTACCTTTTCAAACCCTGATCGATGGTCCCATCTGCTCGGCAGTGAGAAGTGGAGGGACAGTATTTGATGAGGACTTGCAGGGCTCCGAGACCTTTGGTGGTCACCAATGGGAGATCACACTCTGGCAGCCCCAGGGGTCGCCCTGGTCTGGCTGTCTATGGGTAAAATCTGGGTGAGTGACTTAATATCCTCAAAAATTGCCATGGTGAGTAATCCTCCAAATTTTGGTGTTGATCTCATAAACAGAGGCTTGACAAATACTGTCTTTTATTTTTTTAAACATCAAAGGACCACAGTTGCTTTTAAAGTGATGCTTAGTCATAATATTCTATTCCTACAGGTCAGTTGCGTTGTGGGGAGGACAGACTCACTCCAAAATAAACGATGCAGGATCTGTTCTGCTAACTGATACGCTTGAAAAACTGTACGTACAACAGATGCCAACGCACAGTTCATTTATGCTAGACAGGAGTGATGGTAGATTATGTTCTATCCTGGAAACGTGCATACACATTTTATTGCTGCCTCCACTGAGAAGAGGGCAGAATTTTGCATTCCTGCACTTCTTATAACTCTTCCCCTCACCCTGCCATAACTTGTGGCAAAACTTTAGCTGTGAGGAACCGGGGAGCTTCTATCAAGGCGGCTCCAGGGGCTGCTTCCGCCTCCTTTGTGCCATAGCTTCAACCAAAAGTGACCACCCAGGGAGTAGGTTCAGCCCCAATTTATACCGATAAATGGTGATGCAAAAATCAGAAAAGTAGGAGATTTTCTTATCCCTGTACTTCTAGGGCAGACTGAGCATTTCTGACCTCTTTTGATGCCTTGGGGACGAGTCTGTCAGGGCTATTTCTTCTCATCTCCATTTCTTACGTAGGTTTTAGCATTGTATGTGAGGACATCACAGCAGAGAGAAAGTAAGATCCAAAACCTCTTTTCTTCGCCACTTGGCTAAAACCCAAGTATTTTAAACATTTCTGCTAGGGGTTGATTCCCCCAGTGAGTCTCAGAGCTCTCATCTCTGCTAGAAACCAAGGATGGTTTACGTGAGATCAGCACACGCTGATATTGCTTTACACTTTACGGCGTGTGCACTTCATATATTGATAGCGATGGCAAACCCATCCCTGCAAAGCCCTTTAGTGATCTTATGATTGTTTATTTAGAGGTCAGGGGAGAAAAGCGTGACAGATGTCATGCAAATGATTAAATGCAAAGTTCTGTTGATCTTGTGAGACCACTGGTAAATAATTTAACAAAGATCTTTAACAAGTCTCACTCTAAAGGAAAAAGTAGGTCCACTTTAAACCCTGCTTTTTCAGTTTGGACATCTAAATCAGTACAGGAGTCCTTTAAAACAGACAAGATCTATAGGAATTGCCATAGAGACTCAAGCACAGAGTTCTGGCTGCCAAGTGTAAAAAGAGAAAAATGGGAGAAACTCCATAACAGGCAAATAAGGGGTAATCTCCCTTCCCCCAGTAGAGCTCGTCCGAGCCCTGGAGGCTAGCTAAAATGTTAAAGTAAGAGGTTTTGCCCTACCCAAACCACTGTTCACGTGAACTCTCCTATGATGGCTCTTCTCCACAGGAAGATTCTGCTAAAGCTTTTGATAATTTTATGGAAACACCTCATTGCATACTTTAAGTATTCCCTTTGCCATCTCCTTCTCAGAAGCAAACTAACCTCTCCAGTAAAATACGACTAGAGATGTAAAGGCTTGCGGCTGCTTTGGGTACCTGGCCGGATGGAGAAGCCTTCACTGGCGTGGCTGTGCCAAAGCCACGGGCAAGGCTCATGCGAGGAGCGTGGGCTCCTCACCACGAGACACCTGATTATCAGGGAGAGGAGTGCAGGGCAATTAGTCACTGTAAAACAGTCTAACAAGGCTAAAGAATTAGGAATTGCTTAGGCCTCAATAAAATCCAGTGCTTTATACGACTCGAGATGCAGTTGGAGGACTCTGGCTAATCTTTTACTCTCCTAGTAAATCATTCATTGAGGCCATCTGTGAAACATGAGAAGAGCAGCTTCAACCCAAGATTCCTGCTTAGCAAAGCTCTTACTAGCTTGGCTGGAAAGCTTTCCTGGTAAAGTTGATAGCTAGTCCAAGCCCTCATGATTTCCAGCATCAGTAATCCTTCTGGGGAGATTAGAGAAGCAGCCCTCGAAGGTCCTGGAGTACGGCTGTGCATTTCAGCAAAGTTCGAGGGAAAAAACCCCGACATCCACAACACTTGCCAGGAGAGGGCCTGGCCCAGAGTTGCACCTCTGGACACTTTCTTTTCCAGCGGCCTCTGCAGACAGGTCTGACACATGGCCCCCAGACCAGCTGGTCAGAGCCCCTCAGGGACAGGGAGTGTCCACGGGGCTCAAGGAGAGCATGAAAGAAGAAATCTGGTGCCTCGATGGCCAAGAATGAACCATGGTTTTGTTCAAGGAAGGGCACGGACACCCATCTGGGAAGTGATATTCAGGTCTCACAGCTGAACCCAGAACTCAAATTTCCCTGTTTCAGGAAAGTTCATGTCTGAATCGAACGAATATAGTGTGGGTCTGTGTCACTCGAGGAGGAACAAGTCGTCCAAAACACCCCCACCAACTCTCCACGCCAGGCTGCTTATCTGTGTCCTCCACCCAGATTTGATTCAGGTTTTTAAGAAGCATTAGTCTTTCTCCACAGGCTTATTGCTAACCTGGGAATAGAAGAAAGTCCTTAGGCAAATACTTCATAGGGCAAAACAAATGTAAAAAAAAATTGGCTTATAAGAGAAATGGGCTGAACACCTAAACACAGCAGTCACGAACATGAGTTATAATCTGCCTCCTCCGGCAATTAAGACAATACAGTTTTTAACAGCTTTATTTTTTTTTAAAAAAAAGAATCTTCTAGTTTCCGAACTCTTAGGATCTGCAATTCCCGGGTGCTCAATAGCTAGAAGGAACAGAGAGTTTCAAAGTGAAAGACGAGATGCCCCAACTCCTGGAGCCAAATGCTTGAAGGGAAGTGAAGTAAAAACCCAAATAGGAGACAAAATAAGAGTGCAGTAGGGCTGGAGGCACAACCTATGGTCTCACCTGGTGCTGTGCTCTCGGAGAAGGCACGGCTTGCAGACCAGGAGGCTGAGCAGGTCCCACCTTTGAACTCCATCAAACCCACGTTGTATAAATCCAGACATTTATATCGTGTTTGGGCACCCTGCAGAAATACAGCCACAGAAGGGAAAATACATCCCCCTCCTCCCCTGTGCTTAAGCTAGGCAATACAAGTTTGGTTTAATATTGAAGTCTTCCAAAAATCTTGGTCCAAGTTACAGCACTCTCGATGACCAAGTTGAGGAAGTGACTGTCTTGAACCAGCATGTCTGACAAACAGTAGGAGCTGGAGTTCCTGGAAAGACAGAGATCCTCTTTGCTATGTGAACTTTAAACAAAGTTTGGTGTAATAATCCTGCCACGCTGTGGTTTGTAAGATCTTCACTACTCCTACTGTTTTGCTTGGCTATCTGGTGTTTGCTCCACTGAGCCTTGAGGCCCATAACTGTGTGGAACACATTGAATTTTCTGCCTTCTCCCTAAACCCTCCTCAGATCTAAGCAAAGCAGCATCCCATTGACCATTACGCTGACCAGCTCATTAGTGGTGCATTTTCTGCTGTGGAGAGAAAGAATTTGAGCAAGTAAGATTGGAAGCTGCTTTGTTTTGGTTTTAAAAGCGAAGGGTTCTTCCTCACCACTTACCATGCATACACTGCTGAAGAAAAGATTTCACCCAGTGCATCAGCTGAGGTGTTAGGGAAGAGCTTCCCCCATTTCTAGTTAGCTGTATTAAACACTTTAGATGCCCCTTTCTGTAACACTGTGTCTATTTTTAGCATGTTCTGTACCATCCTTGGTAGTCAGGGCAGTCAGCTGTGGTGGTACGAACTGCAGCTCGGATCCTGGCAACTAGAGAGGGTCTGGAAGGAGAAGCGGTAGGGAGAGCGGCCAGCTTCAACTCCCTGGGTCAGCAGCAAAGCGGAGGGAAGGAGGAGGATGATATCCCAAAGGGTAACAGAGCAACCAACCAACCTCAGCAAGACCAGGGAAGCACCGCGGCTGCGGCACTGCAAACCGCCTGAGCGGAGTCACCGAGGAGACAAACCCCAGGAAGGGGATCTCCTCTTTCAGTGTCAGCTGGGCTCTGGGGCACAGAGATTTTTCCATTAGCTGGAGAGGACTCGCGTCATTCAGCAGAAAGCTACCCCGGCCTCCCAAGCACGGCAAGCTTGGTGAATTCTCCACCCTCCAAATCACATACGGTGAAGACTGCAGGAGCATCTGTTATAGATTGTCTTCTCTGGGCAAGAGCAGGCAGCACAACTTTCACAAGACTCTCTTAAATGAAGGAAATCATCCAGGCCTTTTCTTTGCAAGATGCTGCACCCCTCCTGGAGCCCTTTGTGATCTAAGTTGTTTAGAAAGTAAATGAAATGGAGTGAGCCAGAGACACAGTAATGGCTATTTCTCCAAGAAAGAAAAGCTTCATTTTACCGTCAAGATCTTGCGTCTGCCATGACCCCTCCAACAGCTCCCAGGAACACAGGAGGAGTTAACCAGCAGCGAAGACTGGTTCATTCATGCAGATCTGTGATGAGTTTCATCTTAGTTCTTAGCAGAAATATTCCCCCTCCTGCAAAAAACCAAACCCAAACAAATACCACCTAGCCCTCAGCTGGTGACACGCAGCTTCTCCGTAGCTTATAGCACTCTCCTTTTTCCCTCTAACCAGAACAGACCTAGGGCTTGTAACCTCTTCAGAGACTTTCCTGGGCTGCAGCTGAGACGGTCAATGCACGAAGAGGAGGCAGCATTTCATGAGTGGCAACCCTGGAGGAGCTGGTTCCAGAAAAGGCGAGAGGAAAGCGAAGCGGGAAGAGGATTACCAGGCTGAGAACCATTTGCTCATGGTTAGTATCTGTTTAGCTAACTGGCGACTGAGATCAACAGCCAGGATGTTTCCATCCAATCTAAGCAAGCTAGCAGTTGGGTTTCATTCAAGTAATTGTTCTAATGGATAATAATGTATTATTATGACTAGAGGGCTTATTACTAGAATGTTGTACTAAATTCAATAACCTGAACTCACCATATATCGTCCCATTTGTGGGAGCTTCAGTTGTTTGAGAAGGAGCCTCAGAACTGCGTGATCATCCCTAAAACCTTCTCGCCTAGGTTCCAACTTTGGAGAACAAGTTGTTCATCATATGCTGAATTCAGCCTTGGAGTAACTCCAGTGAAAACAAAAGGACTAACAACAGGAATGGATTAGGCCCAATTGCTTTCACATTTCTCCAACTTGATTTTCCAATTCCAATACTAAAGGAGGAGTGAAAAAGTAAGAAACCCAACATATGGCACAGTGACAAATACACTTCCAAATGTAAGTCTGCCTATGCTGTGACCTCGTACCCTTGGGAAGGTTCTCCAAGGTGAGCTCCCTCAAGCTTCCCCATAAGCAAACCCCTGCTGTCACCTGGCAGGAGCAATACCTGTTTCTACTTCTGCCACCGTATTCTAACAATTTTGGCACGGAGTGGTCAAACCCATCCTGCAGTTCTAGGCTGCTACACTGGTGACTGCTGACCTTATGCACATCTGAAAAAAATAGTATCTGCCAAGCTGAGATATGAAGCCATGCGGATTTCATTTCCTAAAAGCATACTGAGTGCGATTCAGCAGCGTGTGCTCTGCACTGACCCCATGTTCCAGGGAAAGCTGTGCGCAGACCAGAAGCGGGCTCAGCCTCACCCGCAAATCCTCACCTGGTGGCTCATCACTTAGGCATCTCTCTGGTTAAATGGATGCGAACCAACAACAGAGAGCAAGTGGAACAAGGACCAAGGCAGAGAACCTCAAGCTCCTCTGCTGGCTGTTGAATCGTGCTTTCTCTCACTGTCTGCTGCACTACTCACTCATTAGCCTTTGAGTAAGTCACTGCTTTGACCTGCTGTTTCCTGCTGGGGCTGATGAGCCACAAGTGCAGAGCCGCTTCCTCTGGGCCAGTTCCGCAGCGCACGCTTTCAGTGGCTGCCACGTGAAGTTAGCCTAAGAAAAAATGTTGCTCTTGTTTTCACTGGAGTTATTGCCGGGCTGTTTCAGTGTCTTACAAAGGGGGTAACGGAGTTATCCAGTGATCAGAGAGCTAAACTGCAAGTCAGAAGTCCTGAGTTCAGTTTCTAGCTCATATTAAACCAACACTGACCATCTGCCCTCTTTGTGCCCCCACACACTCTTCTGAGAGTTTTATTAATAATGACGACACTCACTTCAAGTTATCCCTAAACTAATAAGAAATCTATGAAACATCACAGCAGCACGAAGCGTGGAGACCAGTTTGACCCCTGAGCTTGACAAAGCAAAGGCACAGCTTCATTCAGCTGCCCGGCTGGAAAGCGAGGAGCTCAGCTCAGCTGCTGTCCAGCTCCGAGATCACCGCACGTTGTTTGCAAACTTCTCAGGAGTGACTTGAATTGTGAATTAGCTTCAGCAAGGCAGCTGGCAGGCTGCTGGAGCATACAATGCCTGCTGGATCTGCACTTCCTGGTGGGGACGTGCGAAGGAGAAGGCAAACTATGAAAGAGCAGAGAAGCTGCTCCCATCTCCAGTCAAAGCTACGTGCAGCACAGGGCCAGTCGCCGATCCGGGCGCCGGACACGATTCCCAGCAACAGCAGCGCTGACAGCACTCAGCCCTTGCACAGCACTTGCCACGGAGAGCTCTCAAAGCACTTTGTGAAGAAGATGAGGCTCATCCACCTTCCCCCACCTCCTTGCTAGGCCGGGCTGGAGCGCAGAGCTGGAAGGGCAGCGGTCGGACCTTCCCAGGCCCATGCTGTAACTCTGCGGGCAGCTCTCCAGCACGCAGCCCAAGGCCGGTGCCTGCTTTTTGCATCTCGGTTTGCAGTAAATAATCCAATATCTCTGTCAAAAGCAACAGTAGACAAGAAGACATGTCCCAGCCAGCCTTACCAAGCACTCACCTGGACACGACAGCAGATCACGGCTACATGGTCGGGCGCTCGCTGCGTGCAGGCAGACGTGCCCCTTGCGCTGCGGGTCACAAAGCTGAAGCTGCTGTAAATTCTCCAAGATCCAGGTCTGTGTGTGCCTGCACAGAGAAACAACCGAAAGATGCTTCCTGCGTGTGGTCCGATGGGAATGCCGCAGCACCAGGGCTTCGGGAAAACAACCCAGCTTGTGCGCTGCGACTCACGAACACCAGCTGAAGTGTGCCACAGCGTGGTTCGGAAAGGCTTCACGGGGCTGGGAAAACAGCCGCTGTACGACAGACACCTAGACAGGCCCTCTTGCTGTGAGCAGGGCCTTGTCATTCATCTCAGGTTGTCAGTACAGTTGATCAAAGTCTCCTCTCGCATGGGATTGTGTCATCCTCACAACCAAAGAGGATCCACCTTTTAATTTTTATCATTTTTAAGGTTATTAGTGCAACGAAGTCCAAACCTCACTCTGGAAAGGTAGCATTTCCTCTGAACGGAAGAGGTTACATTGTAAGGGAAAAGAAATCAAACATTTAAACCTTGGACGTTTCTAGCCACAGAAGTCGCGGGACGAACGCGGCTCGGGGTGCCCTCGGCCAGCATCGCCCCCGCTCAGCAAACACCGGGCGTGCTTTGCAAGCCACCACGCGCCATCCTGTGGCCACCAGACCACCGCTGACTTCTCACGCCTGGCCCAAAGCGCCCAACACAGCAAGATACGCGCTGCGCATGCTAGCACTCAGGCTTATCGTCAGTACTATATGCACCGCGTTCCTTGCTGCCAACGCAAAACAAGGCTGAAAAACTTCAGATACTCTCCAAAATATACCCGATAAACCCCAGTAAGTGCAAAGTGTCAGATGTGGCTGTCGCATGGCTGACTTGCTGTCTGCGTGCAGCTCTACCACAACCCCTCCTCCCCAGCACAAGCCTTCTGATGGCAACAGGGATAACCACCACACTCCACAGGAAAACCCCACTCTCTCCGTACCACACAGGTGTACCAGCCTCCCACCCTGCCAGGCCATCTCCTTCCTGCCAGGTGACATTCCTCCTCGTGCTCCGCTACAGTGCTGTCTGTACTGTCCCTTGTCCCACCAGGTCCCCCACACTCTCCCACTGGGCCCACAGCTCTTTGGGCGTCGCTGTCCCACTCCTACACCCTCAGTTCCCCTCTTCCCCCCCGACAGTTTTGCCCACCGATGTGTAGGACATGCCCTGATGTTTGACAGGAGCTGGCGATTCCCCCTCAGTAACCGTGCTGCTCAAGACAAGGAGCTGAGCACCCAGCCCTGCTTTGGCTGGCCAACAAACACAACTATCACCTTCAGGGCTGATGCAAACTCGGTGTAAAGGGGGCAGAAGGGAAGCTGTGAAACCACACACAAGTCCAGCTCGCCCTCCGTGTTGCCCGTCTGGCCCACCCTACCCACGCTGCCTCACACTGCTCGCGCTGCTGTGTTTTAATAGGGGGGG
>Ga0065711_1050781_pt1 | contig 10662 bp, 6 predicted proteins | sample Hoacrofraction12_FD_59098 | JGI IMG/M metagenome (GOLD analysis project Ga0065711, IMG submission 59098) | Hoatzin crop microbial communities from Cojedes, Venezuela - Epithelial fraction 12 v2 (version 2) | ecosystem: Host-associated > Birds > Digestive system > Esophagus > Crop | place...
GGCCCTGGCCCAGGTTGCCCAGAGAAGCTGTGGCTGCCCCCTCCCTGGCAGTGTTCAAGGCCAGGTTGGATGGAGCTCTGAGCACCCTGGGCTGGTGGAAGGTGTCCCTGCTCATGGCCAGGGGTTTGGAACCAGATGATCTTTGCAACCCTTACCATTCTATGATTTAAGGGTATAGCAAATAATTTGCCGTTATTAAAAGCACATGCAGGGGAAAGTGAGGGTGCGTATCTTGGCTTCGTTCGGATGTGGAAATGACTCTCAATGAGTTCCTTCTCTTTCCACCTTCCTTCTGCTCGCCCAGTCTGTGCCTGGGGGAGGGCGCTGGGTTTGGGGGGTGCAGCCTGGCCAGGGGTGCTGGGGAGCAGAGCAGGGGGCTGTGCCCTGCGCTGCCTGCCCTGGGCATGGCCCCTGCCCGCTGCGCCTCCGTCCTCAGCTCCCTGTCCTGCTTCTCTCCCATCATCGCCCTGCACTTGGCAGGACAGGCCCCTTGCCCGGTGGCTCGAGGGACCGTTGTCAATGAGAACAAGATCTAATACAAAATAATCAGCTGGGAATTTAAATATTTGAATCCATGAAGGTACTCTGTGTGTGCTGCAGCAAAACCAAAGGGCGTTGTTGGTGGTGGTTTTTTTAGTGTGCTCTTTCAGAAGTGGGTGACGTTTCTATAAAAGGTTTCTGACAGGCAGGGAGAAGACAGAATTTGTTTTGTTACCTTTTGTATGAGGCTTTGAATCTAATTTTCAAATATAAGCTTATGCTTCACTCATAATAATGCTCACTTCAGAATAACATATGCTTCACCTGAAAAATATGCAGGCAGCCTTAAACGGACACCTACATTCAGGCTTACGTTTTTCTGTAAATATGTTTTGTGTGCCCAATTTCCTATTAGCACAAGGTCACAATTTAACTTTCTTAATATATTTGCATCACCATCCCTGGAGGTGTTTAAAAACCGTGTAGATGTGGCACTTCGGGACATGGTTTAGTGGGCATGGTGTTGTGGGGCGGGTGGTTGGACTTGATGATCTCAGAGGTCTTTTCCAACCTATGTTTCTGTGATTCTATAACATCTGAACATGAATGGCCTACAGCTGCTGACTGCATGGAAGCACCTGTTCAGGAGTGGTGTGGGCTTTGTGTCCGTGTTTGTGTAGGGTGGCAGGGTGTTCACAGAGAGCCGTCGAAGCATTAGATGCTGATACAGGAATTTTCCGTATTTCTAAATATTGATAGGTTTTAAGAGGGAATTTTATCTAGCTTCTTGATTGTTTTTTCCAAAAAAAATTCTCTTTAAACTTTTTCCTCCTTCTTAATACTCATTTTTAAATTGTGGTTTGAACTGTACTTTGACAGTCGTCTTCGCAGAATGTTTTGCCAAAGACGGCATAGAAAAGCATGTGTGGTGGTGACGCTATTGATCTTTATAGACATTAAGCTTGCTAATGCTGCTGTGAAAGAGGTAAAATAGTACATTAATTTTATAGATGGGCAAATGCTTTCATTTGTTTTCCCCTCTCAATTTTTCCAAGTAATGCTGTGAGTCAATAAGTGCTATTATCCATGACTCTGGAGCCTATTAAATAAATATATTTCATGCACATGTGTGTAAGATCATTATATACGCATAACCAGCTGATTGGTAAGTGGCAACCAGATTCGGAGGTTATGATATTGCACGTGAATTAAAATAGGCTGCTGTGTTGTCCAGAGTTGCTGTGCATGATACGATGCGTGAGAGTCCACATGGATGCCTCGCGGTCGTGTGTGCAGGGCTGCCTGAATGGCACCCGCATGGGATTCCGTCCCCCCGGCAGCTCCGGGCTGTCCCTGAGCCGTCCTCCCCAGCCTGACCGGCAGCATCTCTCCAGGCACCTCGGTGTCAGCAAAACCTTGACCTGAAGGAGGAGAAACCTGGGTCTCTTTCCCTCCTCCTGCTCTCGGATGCTCTCGGCGGAGGGTGACTGGGGAGGGTCCGTCCTGGGTGAACTCCATGCGAGAGAAGCGTCAGCACGTTTCCTTTGGATCGTGAGAGGTTTGATTTTCATTATTGGGCTGAAGTTATCTCAAGAGCTTTTAGCTGAATGTGAATGTCTTTTAGCAGTATTGTTAGGCAGAGTTTGACGTGTGCATTCTCAGTGAAGGAGAGGAGAGGAACGGAGCAGAACTACCAGTTTTTGGTTTTCCTTTAGGAGGTGTCCTACGTGGTGACAGACTGGGTATTTCAGAGCTGAAATTTGAAGAGAACTCATTTGGCACTTGTAGTATTTTTCCAAAGTCTGATTTTAATCAGCCAAATAACTGAAATCAACTCCTCCCAAGAAGCCATCATAAAACCTTGTTTCTTATTCAGTATGTTTGCTTTCTGAGCTAACTTCTTGGCCAATTTTCCAGTGAAAGATGGCCTGCTTTTCCCGTGGGACCGATTCCCTTAGCATAAGTGAACGCCCAAGTGAAACGAGGCTTATGTACCCGCGTCTGTCAGCACTTACTGCGCGGGGTGGCTGAAGGGTGAAGGAAACCAGCAGAGACCCCGCAGCCACTTTTGGCCACCACGTGAGAATTCCCTGGTTTTGGGTTACCCAAGTCTGATGTCCCTGTGAAGCACACTGGGCTGCGTGATGGCACGAGGCTGTAGTGGGAGGAGCGGCGTGGACACAGGGTGATGGGGCAAATCCAGTGGCAGCTCAGCATCACAGCCTTCCTCCTGCTCCAGGAGGAGATCCTGATCTCCTGCGCTCCCTCGGTCAGACACGGGCAGCCCGGCAAAGGAGCGTGCATCAAGTCAGTGAGCCTGGCAGCACATGCCTGGGTTTTGACAGACCGAATGTGAGCATGGAGATGCATAATTGTCCCTAGAAGACCATAAACTAGTAGAAATCAGAATCCCCCTTCAACTGCTGTGATTTAAAGCTAGGGCCAGTCTTTTCTTCTCAAAATCCTGGGAGTCACTGGAGCAGAAAGAACTGCACCAGTGACTGAAATCTCTGCGTTTTCCTCGACTATTCTCTTTTCTGATGACTAGTTGCTTATACCTTTCCTTATAAACATGGCATATTTACGTGAGAGTGAGGTGAATTCTCCTCTACCTCAGGTCTCACCAAGACAGCAAGGTCCTAATTTCTGATTATAGTGCCTTTGTAATGCCAAGTAGTATTTTAAGGAGCAGAAATAACAAAGTTGGATCATCAGATCACAGTTTGAGTTGCTGATCTCAGTTGGAGTTTTAGGGGCAGGCACTTGTAAGTCAGACAATTACTCTTCTGGAAGAATTTTACAGTTCCTTGGTTGTTCAGCAAACATTGGAAAGTAGTAGAAAATGTGATACTTTCAGGATGTCTAAGAGGAATATCGTTCAACTGCTTATGAAAAGCAGCCCACATTGAAGTGATGCCCTCCCCTGAGATCGTTAGGACTGTTACAGACACTAATCAAACTGCCTGCAGGAACGTCCTTTCAAAGAGGCAGAAAGGAAGAAACTGAGAAACAAAACTGTGTTTGCATCCACCAGGAACACAACAACTTTTCTGAAGGTCTCGGCCGCAGAACTTCACCCTGCCCTGTTGATGAAGCCTGATTTTTCAAAGGTACTTCTCCGACCCCTCGGCTGGACGTGAAGGCAGCCCGCAGCCGGCCTCGGGGCTGGCACCGCCGGCTGTCGCTGCTGCGGGGCAGCGACGTGGCAGGGACGCGATGCTGGGTTCAGCCGTGGAGGGGGCTTTGCCCTCCCAGCCTGCGCCTTCCCATCCCATCCGAGGCACGAAGGGCTGGTGTCTGCCGCTCCGCGGCCAGCTCGTGGTGTGCAGCCTTCGTTTGAGCTGGAGCCGTGTAGATGAGTCTTCACACTTGATGCTCCTTGCATTAGGTCAAACTGTGTCCTCCTGTACGTCTGTGAGCCCCACGGCAGCGAACGTGGGTAGCCCAGCTTTGTAGGGTCCCGCTGGTCTCTGGTCACCTCAAGAGTGTGTATTGTGCAAATCTGGTGTTCACCATCTGGCTGTGTTTTATTGGGGAATCAGTCAAGATAGATTTGTTTAACCAAACCCAGTCAGGCTTTCACTATGGAGGGACAGTGACTGCAGAGGACGGCATTAGTAGCTGGGGTTGTGACAGTTTTCGGTGCAGATTGTGTGGTGCTCTCATTCTGCAAAAGAGCACCGGTAACTGCAAAAGCAGAGGGCACAGCACCGTATGGCTCCTTCCGCAGTCTCAGGTTTTCTACACCACGAGGTCGATGGATGGCAATGAAGTACCCTGCCTCTGTCCTGAGATGTTAGTAGCTCCAAGACAGGTAATGCTGGAGCATAAATGCGCTCTGGGCACGCTCTGTAACCTAAAATCTGTTCATGGTTTTGAAAAGCTGGGTATAATGACTTAGTCAATGTAATTTAAATTCAAGGTAGATCTTTAGTGTGAGATTTGCTCATTTTAGTTCTTCCAATTATTTAGGATCTCGTTACCATATTGGTCCAACAAAGGTCTAAAAATCAAAATTTGAATGGTAGGATTTTTTGCTGATAAAACTCTCATAAAATTCATCCCCACCAGCAAATTTTTCTTATGAGGGTTGGCGCAGTGCTTGCAACACGTATTTTAGGGTTGAAGCTTTGGCCAGAGGGCAGAGTGATCACAGCATGCAAAGGCTGCGTAGTTTTCAATTAGACAAAACGTGTGAAGCTCAACGTCATGCAGAGACATTTGTTGGAAGCACACCCCTCATGTGGATGACCAGAAGTGTGTACTTACCCACATGGGCTATTAAAGGCAACTCAGTTAATGGCATTTTCCCCCCTTCCAGAGGCCTCCCACAGCACAGTATTTCTTAGTGGCATTTAGTTCTCTCCCTCCATCGTACCGAACACCCTCGAGAAGCACGTGTAGAGAGATCTCCACCAGCAGCAGATGCTGGCCTGGTGCAAGGGGGCACGTGTGAAGCTTCCTTCGGGTTGCATTGCGGTGCTGCCTGTGAAATGTGGTTTTGGGAGCCAACCAAAAAAGTCCTCATTCATCGTATTTGGATGTTTATGGTGGAACTTATTAGCAGAAGTTTACATAGCTTCAGCCGCTTTCTTGCAGGTTTTAACAGGAACCTTCCCCAAGCTCCTAGCTGATGTGCAGTAGAAATCAACAGAAATAATTTGCATTTTTGTTGATTGCTGCTTTTGCCCAAACCTAAAATCTCTTCAGTTAATTCCAGTCACACTTAGAAGATAGTAACTTTTAATTTTGGTTCTGTTGCCCAAATTGCTTTGGTCTGCTGCCTCTGCTTGGTACAGTGCCTAAGCTGAATGGGAAAGTCGACAATTCAGCCTTTTCTCAGTAAAGCCGAAAAATGCTTTATTCCTGTTGACGTAGTTTCAAAATGATAGAATGTACTCTTTTGCTCGTAAGTGTTTCCTAATTTTGTGTCTAACCCTGTTGCATTTCAGTCAAAGGATTGCTTGGATAATTGCAATCGATTAAAGGTCTGACAAGCTACAGCCATTCTCGTTTACTCTAAACACTGACTGCTTTTTCCAGAGGTCAAAATTTACTAAGATTAAAATGAAAGAGCAAGAGCTTCCGGACGCACCAGTTCTCTGTAAGGGCTGTTGATCTGCGGAAGTCAAATCCATTTGGTGAACACAGTGATCACAAGAATAAGAGTCCCGTATCATGGCAAATCCGTAGCAAGGTTGTCTTAATGTTTTAGAAAGGCTTTTCTTAGGATGGAGGTTCAAATGGGAGAATTTGGGCTGGGCAGATAAAAAAATAACGAAAATCCAATCTTAATTTTTGGGAGGATGCATAGGGGGCGGGACAGGAGCTGTTCTTCAAGCCAGCCCCTTGCTCAGCGTGTGCCCCGCTCTCTGCCCGCAGCCCCCTGCTCGCCGTCTGCTTCGCTGCCTCCTGCGGCATCCCGGGCATCGCCCTGCTGACACTGGGAGTGAACCCGCTCACCGGCGCCCTGGGAGCCTTCAACATCTTCCTGTACACGTGTTGTTACACCCCCATGAAGAGAATGAGCATTGCCAACACGTGGGTGGGAGCTGTCGTCGGTGCCATCCCCCCCGTCATGGGCTGGACCGCGGCTACCGGCAGTCTGGATGCTGGTGAGTGAAAAACCCGTGCATCGGAACGTTTGCCTTTGGAATAGCTGAAAAGAGCTGCTCAAAAGGCAGTAAACCTCCTTCTTTATGCTCATTGACTGGAGACTGCTTCAAAAGCAGACCGATTCTGCTGCTTGTGATGCCAAAGTCTGCTCCAGCATGGTACCATAAGGCCTGAAGAAGCAGATGTGATTGTATCATGGTGGCATCTCAGGGGCAGACTTGAGCTGGTAAAAGGCCATGTCCTATTGAAAATGTGTTTAGGCCATCTTAAAAAAAAAAACTAGAAGGAAAAGAGTGTCTTTGGGGTTCACATGGAGGAAAATGTTATGTAATTTACCATACCCGGTAAGATCTGACTTACAAGTCAGGGGCTTTCAGCTGGAAAATTCCCAGATGTGTTTATTACTGTCTTTCCACAAGCCAGAAAATATCCTAGGAAGATTAATTTATTGGTGTATTTCTTAATTGCCCACTTCTAAACTCTAAGTTTTAAATGTTCCTTCCCCCGCCGCTTGAAAAGCAAACGCAGATTTCTATTTTAGTAACTGTGAACCATTTTACATCCCTCATAAAACACTGATCTCTTCAGCAGCTAAACTCCGACACAATTGGGGCTTGTTTCTCCTGCCAGCTAGAAACTTCAGAATCAAAGTGGCTCCACATAGTTACATTCTGAAGAAACTCATGAAGTTCAATTAACAGGTCTGTTAAGAATTTTTTTAGCGCGCGCTCATCGCACAGTGTGGCATATTTAAGGCTTAAATAATACTTTCAACAACAAGGCTTTTAACCAGAAATTATCAGAATCTGAGCAGAATCCATAGCACGCCATTCCTCGCTTGTGCTGTGCCCTCCCTATAAAAGTCAGTTTGAATTGGCTTGGTCTACTCATGTTCTGATACAGACCTAGTCCAGAGCTAGGGTGAAGGGTGTTGTGGGGGTTTATTTTTAACTGTCTGTGCTACTCATATACAAACATCCACTTCTCTGGGAGTTTTTTCTATTTAGACCTATAAATGACATGGATGTATATGTACAGTGTCTCATGTTAAGGAGTGCATCACAGACAGCATTAAAAGCTCTGTGTTTCTAAAGAGAAGCGAGTGAATTAAAAACACGGCATGTATGTTTTTAAGGACTGTACCATTCTGGCTGCAGTTGCTTAGACCTTGGATCTTACACTGTTTGGAGATCTCTGCATTGGTTTCAGCACCTCTTTGCGGAGTTGGTGCTAGAAGATGGCTCTCATGCCCGTGCTTCACCTGCGAAGTCCAGCCTGGAGAAGGCTGAGAGGGGACCTTAGAAATGCTGATAAATATCTTACGGGTGGACATCAGGAGGATGGGGCCAAGCTCTTTCCAGTGGTGCCCAGCGACAGGACAAGGGGCAACGGGCACAAACTGAAGCAGAGGAAGTTCTAGCTGAACATGAGGAAGAACTTCTTCCCTCTGAGGGTGACGGAGCCTGGACGCGGTCCTGTGCAGCCTGCTTCGGCAGGGGGTTGGACTGGGTGACCCTCAGCGGTCCCTGCCAACCCCATTCTGTGATTCTGTGAAGAGCTCTGGCTCACCAAAAGGCCTTGCTGTAGAGGCTGTCACAGCTCCAGTTTTCAGCCCTGGGTTTAAAGAGGCAGCTAAACCGCTGCAGTTAAAGCCCAGCACGTTAAAGTAAACTGGCACAGATTTTCATTATCTTTAATTTGTCAAGTTACGACTTGCTCTTTGAGACTGATTTCGCAAAGAGCTCAGCTGTCCCCGTATGGCAGGCGGGTGGGCAGGCAGAGCAGGCAGCAGAGAGCACCGTCTTTGTCCCAGGTAAGCTCTTGCTCTCGAATTCGCAACTGAGATGTGGTTCCGTGTCCCTCTGCCAGCCCTGCTGTGGAGGACATGATCTCTGGCAATGATGCCCTCAGGGGAAGGTGATAACTTCCAATCGCTTGACCAGACATTGCTGGAACATGATGGTCTGCACTGGTGCGTAACCCAACGTTGTATTGTTTGTTCTGGGTAGCTGCAGCTTTGTGCAGTCACCTCCCAGTCGGTGCCAGTGAGGCCAGGCAGCTTGTTTCATAGAGAAAGAAATGCTGTTGAGCTGATACTGGTCTTCATAATGAAGCAAACGTGGGGAGAGTCCTGAAAATGGCGACTTGAATGTAATATTTTAGTGCATTTCAGTATTTAAAAGAAAAAAAAAAAACAAAGCCCACAAACTTTAAAAAGAAAAGAGATAAACAAAAGAAAAGAATGCAGTGCAAACTATGGTTTTCAGTGTTAGGCATCCTGCTATTGCAGAGGAGAAGAGAGTTCAGCACCTGGCAGAATCAGACCCGCGTGGTACAAGCGTGCATCCGCGTGCATGCACACGCGTCGTGCAGACCTGCATCCCTGCTCTGACCAGCCTGCCCACAGTTGTTGAACTCATTAATAATGTGTAATTAGCTTGGAGACTTAACCTAGTTTTAACTAGAGGTGTGAAAATGCATTTGCACCTCATTTTAAGAAAAAAAAAAAGACCATTCCACTCAGTAACAAAGAGGAATGTGAAGGAATGGAGGTGGAAAACTAATGAGAAGGAAGGTTCTCACCGCTTAACTGGTGTTTTTTGGGGTTTACGTTTTCCTGTGAATTTTCTCTGCTTGTAATCTTCTCACAGCAGCCACATTGTTGTCCGTGTCGCTGGTTGTAGGGAACACAATAATGAAGCGTTGACCTTTCATTACCGTTTGAAGGGGCAACCAGGCGTTCCACCGTGCTGTGTGGGACCCTAGGACAGCCGTGCCCGCGCGGTCAGGGGTTCGGTAGCGTCGCCGGCGTGGTTCATAGCTGCTGCTGCGAGATGCTCTTGGTGGGCTGAGAGTTGGAGGTGATGCCTGGTTTCCCCTTCCAGAGCTGGTAACAAAGCGTCTCAGACTGGAGCAGCCTTGTTTGAATTTGTCCTCATTTTGTTTATAACTTTCTTATTTCAAAGATTAATACCTTGACAGTTTCTTGCACAAAAAATGAATATCGCGTATTAGCAGATAAAAATCCGGGATCCTTATATTTTCAGGGATGCAAACACTTGCTGGTATTTCTTACACATCTTTTGCAGATCTGGTGGTGACTCCCAGTGATGCTGGCTTCCATTGCTGCCCCCCAATAGGTAGCTTTAATTGTGTGCTCTTAATTGAACATCCTGCCCCCACCCCTGGATTTTGTGCCAGGGTAATTTAGGGAAAGCCTCACATTTCAAAAGCGCAAGATAAGGTTATCTCTGGGAAGATGTGGAATTCTTTGTTGTGGGCTTGGGGGATTTTGTGTTTTTTTCTTTAATGGCAGCTGTTTGAAACTGATGAAAGATCGGGAATGTTAACATTTCCTCACTGGGGGAGCCGAGTGCAGGTGAGATGGTCAAAGGTGCGTGATAAATGCAATTTATCACCTGGATATCACTGCCACGTATCTGGTGTATTTGCGCAGAACTGAACTGCCAGCCTGTGATCTGCAGTAACACGTTTGCTTCCTTGAGAGCAGAGTTCATTGCTCCTTCGTGGTACTGTTTATTTCCAAAGAGATTTGTTTTGCTGGTACGTATAGATACCCTCAAATTATTTCTCCTGATATTACAAAGCAAGGACTAGCAGGAAAATACTGAAATTCACTTAAAGCCCGAAGCGACAGCGTGAAGACGGGAGAAAGAGGCAAAGCTGGGCAGAGCGTGCAGTTCCGTGCTGGCGCCTGGCGAGGGGCCGCAGCAGTCGCCCTGGCGTGCGGGAGGCACAGCGTGTGCCAGCTGGGCACGGCTCTGGCGTCGCTGGTCGTTCTCCCCAGACTGATGCCGCAGCGTGCTTGTTAGCAACGCTTGCTGTCCGTTTGAACTTGTTATTTCTAGTTAGCAGAAAAACTGAATCTGGGGTCAATGTTTCCAAGCGCCGTAGCCCGTATTTTGCCTTGCACCTTTTGCACTTGTTCTGCCGACCTTCCGTGCTTCGGCGCTGAAGGCTCCGTCCCAGCCGGCGAGCGGTGTTGGTGTCTTCGAGCGGAGCAGCTCAGCGCCACGGCATGCGTATGAACCACCCAGGCAGATGGAAGTGACAAGCGGGGGTCCTCAACATAATGTGCTTATCAGTTAAGGGGATTTATTCTGAGTAGGTGGCGGTGGCACAGCAGATAACAGCCCTGACAGCGCCGCAGACATTGCAGACCCGTGGTGGCCTGGAGCCATAGGTATTACGGCACCAAAGAATGTTTATCTCAAGAGACTATTTAGTTTATCTCAGATGCTCCATTTCTGGTCTGGCTTTCCTGAAAGACATCTTGTACTGATTTTCATTCATTTTCCAAAATTTAAATAATTCCTGGGGCTATGGAATTTATAGACTGAGTATCAATTGTAATCATGTGGAGGCTGATTTTTAAATTGCCTTTACTTTGTAATTCAAATTGTGTTGTATGGTAGACATTCATTATGTCAGCCAACATCTATTTACAAATGGGGATTTAAGAACGTGCGGTTCTTATCAGCTAGTGACATTTGGCAGATGGATGGTTTCAGTAACAAAAAAAAGAGAATGGGGGGGGGGGGGGGG
>Ga0065711_1050782_pt1 | contig 10662 bp, 3 predicted proteins | sample Hoacrofraction12_FD_59098 | JGI IMG/M metagenome (GOLD analysis project Ga0065711, IMG submission 59098) | Hoatzin crop microbial communities from Cojedes, Venezuela - Epithelial fraction 12 v2 (version 2) | ecosystem: Host-associated > Birds > Digestive system > Esophagus > Crop | place...
TGGGGTCTCCTCTCTCTCTCGGCGCTTTTTGCCGCCTCGCCGCTGCGGTTTTGCCACCGGAGAAAGGGTCCCTCGGCGCGAGCCTCTGCTCCAGAACCCTTCACCTTCAGTAGCTTCGCCGAAATATATACAGTTACTTGCATGCAACATCATGGTTAACAGTTCTAGTTCTCATATGCAGCTGCAGCACCTGTATCACATGAAAAAATCAAACCACCCCCACATACAGATAAACAGAACTGTGATCCAAAACTCTACATTTCCAGGATTATATAATCAATGATCTTCTCACAGACAAAATTTTCATTGATTGCTGTGGATATCTGTGTAATGACAAAAGGAAAAAAATACCTAGCATTTACAGAGACATTTTGAGTAAATTTGTTTATCAGAAAGATAAAAAGTTTACTTGATGTTGACATTAGCTCTTACAGAAGAAATAACAAATATTGGAAATATATATGGAGTAGAATGCCACAAATCCTACCCTGCTTACAGCAACTATGAAAGTTCTTGTCTCAAGGACAGTCTTCATTTCAAAATTCAGTTTCTGAACCAGTCTTCTCAAAATAGAAAAAGAAGAGTCACTTATCAATCATATTGCAATGACTGTCAGTCAGTCATTGCACATCCTTGGAAAGCTGACACTTCCAGCAAAGCTTCAACGTACACAGTTATAATAGTCACTGTCATTAAAAATCTTTTCCCCTCATTCTGAACATGTAACTTTGTTCCATGTAGTTTAAGTTCAGCTTCATTTTAGCCATTACAAAATAACAAGTACTACTGAGCTGTGTAGGAAAGCAATTAATTCATTAACTTACTATCCTTGGTAAACAGTACATGCCAGTACTTTTTTCTGGTCTTGTCACTTAAATTAACCACAAATAGTTGTAAGGAAGCCTGTGTAACTGGAAATACCAGTTTGTGGTGAGGAAAGAGAGCTTACCTGGTGCTTAAGAACTCATAGTAAGGGAAAACATATTTGCATATGGAATGTATTAATACCAGGTATTCTTTTCAAGAAAAAAAAAACACGCTAACAAATTACACTTATTTCAAAGTGCATCAATGTATCCATGCTCTGTACGCAAATACACACATACAGTGTGTCCCCAAACTAATGAATAGACAATTGTGCTCAAATGTTGCATACAATTAGAGATTTAAAAAATGAAAAAATAAAAAAAATCCCAACTCACCAAAACTCCCTCTCAAAACCAAAATCAACAGGCTACATGACTCACATAAAATCATAAAAAGTTACTAAAGGTCCATGATTTCATTAAATAATTCCAATTTTAATTTTTTTGGTTTTGAGCCACTGCTTCGATCTTTCTGTTGCAAAGGAAAGAAAAACAGCGAAGAAAGCGGCATGTCTCAAAAGAGATGTTTCAATGCATTTAGACTTACAGAAAACAAAAGCACTCAGGTGTAGCAGATGTCAGTTTCAGAACTTAAACAGATTTTCACTGTGAGGATTAATTTATTAACAGAAAAAAACATAGGTGAATAATGGTGGAAATTTATGTGTAAAACTGTAGATGTGACAACACAGAGAATGTTTTAGAATGAAAACTGCAATCGCAGTAACATTTTGCTGGTAGGAATTGAAAACTGTGAAATGCATAATGCTGACAGAACAGTAAGGCTATTAGACTTTATCAAGTAGAGCAGAATCACTGGGGCTCTTTCTAGGTATACAGTTTTAGGTTCAGTATTTTGCTATATGGTCACTTGCAGCCGGTGATTATTACAGTATTTCACTTTTTTTTTGGTGTGGTCAGTAGACAGAAGTTTGTATTTCCTACATGTACATGCTCATAATGTACATAATGTTCATAATTTCCCACATGTACATAAATGTGCCCTATTTTTAGGGTGCTATTAGAGCTGTTAACATTGACAGAAACAGGAGGCACTATGAGGATCAAAGAGAGACAACACAACGCATAAAAAGAAACAAAGAATTCTTCATATGTAGCAACATGTTTTGTTTTTAAAATGCTCTCACAACTTCACACAAGCTGTCACCCCATCACATGTTCAGCAATCTGGAACAATGCAAACAACTCTTAGATTTGGGGGTAATCTTCAACAGCTCTAGTACATTCACTACTGCAAGAATTCACATTAATAGTATAGCTGAGTTGAGAACAGTAAGAAATCTGATTGCCTCTTCTGTTGCCAACAGCTATATATAGATTAGAAGGTAGAAAGGGTCGTGAGGTGAGAAGGTATGAGAATTGATTGTTTCACAATTTTCCTGCTATTTAGGAAATCCTTGGGGCAGTTGCTGCCTCATCAGCTTTTTTATTAAAAGAAAATACAGTTTAATTACAGTTTCTATTAAATTACCAGGGACCAATATACACAAAATGTGTTATCGTTCTGGAATTCTGACCAACATGAAAAACTTCAGTTTTATTTATCTTTTGCAACTGCACCTATGTCGGCATTCTTATTACAAATAAATACTACATTTCCCCTCATAAAGTTAGGATAAAAATGAAATTATGATACTGTGTATCATGTGAAGATACTATTAACAACATTAATGACCATTGAACAAATACACTTTAACACAGACCGAGAATATCTCAAGAATCATGAAAAAAAATGCCAGTTTGACTTACTGACTAATTTTAAGTTAACAGTTGTAAAAGCAGTCATAGAGGCATAATAACATGGATGTTGTGGACAGTGGGAGGACATCTGCTGAACAGAAAAATAATATTTTCCAAAAGACCCTACTTCTGTCTCAGTAGTACTTAAAATTAAATACAATTTTCAATTATTGAAGTTGTAACTATTGCTTAATATACATCCTGATCTCATCATTTGTCTTTTGGATGCCAAAAGATCTGCCTTTTTGAGATAATTCTTTGATCCTGTATTGGAGAAATTGTGCACAATGGCACAGTTGAGCTCTTCTTCTCAAGAGATATCTGTTACTCCCACTTCTATGTCCACTTTGAGTAAAGCATACCATGGTTCTTGCTTACTCCTCAGTTCATTTCCCCCACTCATATTACTGGGAGGAGAAAGGCTGCATCATGCTGACTTTTGTAATTGCGGGTTTCTGCTTTTTTTCTGCTACTGACATTCTCTTCACCAAGAAACTCTACTTCTTGCCCATACATGCAAAATCCTCTGTTGGTTTGATCCTCTCTTGCTTTAAACCTTTTCACTATGCCAACTACTCTCTTTGCTTTTTTTTTTTTTCAACTGATCTTTTATAGTTGATTGGGTGTGTTCCCTTTCAACTTTTTCACCTTCTTGAGCTAGAGCTCACAAACTTCTATTTTTTCTTTCCATCCTTCCATATTCCTTTCCTATCCTTCTCACTTTCTCAGTGTTCTGTTTTCTTACATACATACATGGCTTAAAATGCTACCAGGTGAACACTTCATATCTCCACTGAAGACCTCACTCTTCATATACTTCAGTCCATCTTTCTGACCATACTTCTGATATTTACTTATACCTAAAAAACTCCAAAACTTCTTATAAAATTGCTTATCAACTGTCCTATCAGTTGTAAGAAGAACAGTAAGACGTGAAAAAGCTCTAATTCCTAGCCAGCTTTCTTACAGAATACTAAATTAATGAAATTAACAACGAATTGAACTTTCTGAGACACGCGATTGGGCCATACTCATACACTGACTCCATTGTATTACTTTGGACAACTGGACTTGGACATGTAAATTATTAACACAATATAAATTTTATGCTAGTCAAATCATAGCGAAAAAAGTAATTTACTATTCAGTTGAATTGCTCTCGTACAATAATGAGAGTAAAAAGATAGGTCAGGGTTATGTTCACATACATCGGTTTTCCAGCCTCTTTGTACAGAAGACGACAGATGATGCAAGTCCAAGGTCACACATGCAAGTCTGTCAATTTTCAGCTTTCTCTGTATGAATTCATACATTCCTCTTGCTTATTTTTCTTGCTACAATTCTCTTGTGACATATTCGGTGGTGGACACCCATTCAACAGCAAAGATTTTTAAAAAATCTTGAAATTATACCTGCATGATTGTGTCATACAAATACACTTAATACAGTCTTAATCTACAAATTGCATGTTCTTTCAAACTTTCATTTATTCTTTCACAGAAAATGGAGATGCTATTTCTGGCTAGAATTACATAATGTAATATATCTACCAATATCTCAGAGGCTTGGCCATGTGTAATGCAAGAACATCTCAAGACAATAAATAGCTGATAAATGGAAAATAATATTAACTGCACTTTCAAAACTAGCACAGATTATGTAACTTATTTTTGCAAAAATTTATCAAATGAATACAGAACACTTTTGGCCAGTATACTTTGGCTATGCTATGCACAAGAAAATTATTCACTAGTCATTTATAGTTCTTCTGACTTAACTCCTTCAAGGCTGGACAATTCATTTGCCTGTTGGACAACTAGCAAAAAGGCTGTGTTCTCGGTTTGTCTCTTGACAGAAGAGTCTTCCAGTTCATAGAAAAAAAATACATAAGGATATCCAGATATCCAGCAGTGCATATGTCTCAGTATATTTCCTAGTATTCTGCTCAGTTTATTTTGTAATGATACGAAAGATTTTTCCCATAGGTTTGCTGATAAATTATTCCATTCTAGTTGACCAGCGACCTCTAGCTCTCTTTTGTGAAATATTTAAGATTAAGACATTTTTACATCCAGCTTAGTTTTAATTATTTCTATATTTCTTTCCTCTATTTCATGTAGAAAAACTACCGAAAATTCAGTCACCCTGTCACTATATCTAGTCCTTGTAGGCTTGTTCCACATTTTAGAGTTCACTGAGATTTTTCTTTTGGAGCAACACTGACTTTATTTATATCCTTTTTTGATTATCTTTCCTCTTGTTTGTTTTGTTTCAAATGCCACAGCTTGTAAAGTAAGTACTTTTTATTTCCTGTTATTCCTGATTCTTTTTCTGGTCAAGGTATTTTTCTACTTTGTACATCACTCATTTCCCTCCAGACTTTACAAGTATCTACATTCCTCCCAAGTTCCACATCGCAATTAATACCTTTCTTCTTTCCTTAATACCTTTTCCCTTTAGCGCTGAAGATCTGAGACAGTCAATGAGTCACTGTTTCAGTTCTGATAGGACAAAATTTGAGATAATTATTAAGTAAAACTTATTGCAATATATGAATGTTTTAAAGGCAAAAAATTCTGCCTCCTCATATCTTTCTTCATGTAGCTTAGCTGACGAGTCAAAGTAAAACTGTGTTGCATTTCAATTCTGACTGCACTGGAGGTATTTACTAAGACAAATTAAAGGGGAACTTCCTTTAGAATTGTCACGTAATTACAAAGTCAACAACTTCTGCTTACCCACTAATTACAGAAAATTGTATTTGATAGCTGCATAATTTGATCATATTTGCAAATATTTGCACTTGTCTTTAGTGCTGTTTGAAGGATATTTCAAGACATCTGCTCAATTCTTCTGAATTTAAACATATGCATAGTGTAAATAAAACATACTATATGCCAATGGATTGCTTTTACGTATCTGCCAATTTAATTTCCATTACATTAATTCTTCTGCTGAATACATTTTCCTACAGTTTCATCTCTTTCAGCCAATGCACATGATTGCTCTTTACAGCAGTGTGAAATGAGGGCCAAAACATTACACCACGCTAAAAAGTTGAATAATCCTACAGTTTAGTCTATTTTGGCCTGCACCTAAATAGATTAGTTCAGACTTGCACACATATGCTCCCACACACATACAAACAAAAGCTGCAGTGCCTGAAAAGCTAGTTATATGTCTAGCTAGGAATAGGAAATGGTTTTTCTGAAGAAGAAAACCTAAAACGTTATAAAAACCTAAAAAGTTATATATTGCATAGTCACCATTATATGAACATGTTACCCAAGAACTTAAGACCACCTAGCAAGCAGCCTAAATATAAGCCACTACATTGGATGAAGTGTCTGTGTATACATACACACATATGAAGAAAAAGCCAACTGTTACTGGCTTTCAAAGATATTTATTCTCCTCGAGAGTCTCATGGACTCATTCGTAAGTATTTAATCTCTAATCCTCATTCTACATGACAAGAACAGTTTACCTATTACAAATGTAGCCTATACAGAAGAAATAACAGAATTAAATATTCTAAAAAGAAAATGCATTATTTTTGAATTTATTATGGGACTTTGCTACATTACCACCTTAAAGGCTACAAGCACATTTTACGAGAGAGTTTCATGCAATTCTTATACTGGCTTTCAGGCAATATGAATTTTTAAAAAATATTTTTTCTTATCACAAACAGTGCTTCTCTCCTAGGACAGACCTTCAACATGAACTCATCTCAGCTGAGAACTAATGTAGACCATCAGGTTACTAGAATTAGCTGGAATGCTGAAAAAGTGAAGTTTACATGGACGAATACTTGCAGTGAATACAAAAGAAGAATACAATGTACAACAGTGGGAAGGCATGTCCTAAGCATGTCCTAGAGCTGAGAAAATCAGACCTGCCTTTATTTAAAATTCACCATTTAGAAAGAGTCAACTCAGACACATTAAAAAACTAGCTGAAGTAGTAAAATACTAGTTTTCTGTGGCAAACGAGCACCATTGACTTCAAGTGAAATGTAACACTATAGTGTTAAACTGTTCTCTGTTGTGAATCATTACAGTTGATCTAAAGGAGTAGTCATACCAAGACCAATGTTTAATCCTACAATTGTATTTGTTGCCTGCTACCTTTATAGTGAAATGATCTACAATTATGGGCTTGTCTTGTGAAATGAACATCTTTTCACTTTATTTGAAATGTTCAAGGTCGGCTTGGACGGAGCTCTGAGCGACCTGATCTAGATGTCCCTGGTCATTGCAGGGGTGTTGAACTAGATGACCTTTAATAGTCCCTTCCAACCCAAACTATTCTATGATTCTATGACTTGTATGAACAAAGTAAGCATCCTAATGAACAAATAAAGTTGCATGATTATTATTGGTCAGATTTTCCAGCTTGAAAAGTAAATGTATAGAGTTTACTCATAACTTTTTTTTTTTTCTGCAGAGATTCTCCATGAGTAGCAACATCTGTGACCTTCTTAATTTAGATTGATGCTTTAATCTACATAGACTAAAACATTTCTTCAAACTGGGCACAGGAAAACCTGTACAAGTAGTAAAATATGCAAGGTAAGAACTAAGGACATAGAGAAAGTAAGAAAGAAGTTTTATAAAATGAAATAATCCTCTAGCAAATGTGGGAAGGGTGCCTGATACTACCAGAATAAACCCGTTGAATAAATAGGAGAGAAGCCTGATGGAACCAGAGTAATCCTACATAATAAACAAGAAAGATGCCTGGTCAAAGCAGAGCAAGCCCTGGTCCCAAAAATAAGATCAACAATATGAGAAACAAAAGAGATTGTTCCTCTCCCCAAAAGGAAACATAAAACATCTTAACAACAGAGGAAAGATGCGAAGACAACAGACCACGTTGGTTCTGGCTTCTCTCACACCTGGAGAGCTCTCAAGTCTGAATACCTTCACTTGGTGACAACAAGAAACACAGCCATCAGCACTAACTGCATGATAGTAGCTTCTGGGTAGGTTATCCATGACTTGACACAGCAGTTAAATGAGAACTACAGCCACATGCTTTGTAACACAGGAAGGCAGACCTGCGGCAACAGGCACAGCCCGGGGGCTAGCCCCGGGGGCCAGCCCCGGGGGCCAGGTGGTATGGTCCCAGGCAGGGAGATGCCTCCTTGGGGGCTGCTGCCAGCTCTGGCCTTGTCCTGGGCCCCACTGAGCCAAGCATCACCCTGGACCCCCTCCTGTCCTGACCCAGGGGATGACTTCCCAGTTGGGCCCAGGCCTGCGGCAGCGCCTGAGGATAGCCAGGTTGTGGTTGACCTCAGTCGCCATCCCTGGCCCGGTCCAGCTCAGCTCACCGGACTTGTCGGGGAGGGAGGGCACCACACCGCCCTGATGGGCCCAAGCCCACTGCCACCCCCGGCCATTCTCACCTGTGCTGTGCCCTGACAAATACGCCCTTAAAGTATGGCTGGGAAAGAAGAGCAAAAAGACAGAACATGAAGAGCTTTTGAAGGAACTTCACATATGTTTTATTTTAAGAGAAGGTGAGAGGGAGAACAGAAATATATAGAAAAAAATACAGGAGATATATACCTATCCAGACTTAGATTAAGTTTTGGAAACTTATAGTAGGAGTAAGTGGCAAACAGATTACAGTAAAGTTTCTTTTTCTTTTGCTTTGCTCTGTTTCTTTATTAATTTTGTAGCTGGCTCCAAAAATAAATCATTTTTCTGTGGTTAGAGATGCCAACATGTGCAGAAAAGCTAGCCTCCTTGATTTGCTTTGTTATTGGAGGTCCAAAAACACTCTGTTCCTAGCAGACCTGATATTTTTTTCCTCTTTGAAAGCCACATATTTAATAAAGTTAATTCTGGGAATAGGGAATACAGGCATTGTACATAAAGGCAAATATATTTCTGTGCACATATGTATGTAAGTGTAAATAAACTTGCCACTATAAACCCTGGTACTGCTATTATTCACTCAGTATCTCCAACAGGAGATGAGATAGGAGATAAAGATGAACTATTTCTTCCTAAGCTGTCAGCTGCCAAGTCACTCATTCACATTTACTTCGCTGCACCCTGTTCCCTCCCTTCTGCAACCTTTATCCAGATTTCATAACTAGGATGCAAGTAACAGGCAATCTAGGAGACTACAAGGACAGGAGACAGTGAGGCTTCAGCTTTAAAAAAAGGTGATCTGTATTTAATGTCACAATGATGGATGAATCTTTTCGGCCTAGAAGTGAAATTAAATTTCTGGAAGCAGAAAGCCTCAGGCATTTCCGTTACATTATACTGTGTAGCACATAAGAAATACTGTGTTGCTAATGGGATTATTACATATTAAAAATAGATACTCCAGAATAGGCTCTAATAGCCCACTTTAGTTTTCTGTGTATAAACAAATTTGTATTTTGCAAAACTGCCATCTCACTGCCCCCATGGCTTTCAGACCCAAAATGTGAAGCATTTAATTTTCTTTCTTATTACTGAAAATGCCATGGTGAATTCAAGAACACAAATCACTGCAACTATGCAAACTGAACACCGGCATTTTTTTTAATTCATTTTTTATTTTTATTCATTTTTTTATTCATTTAAAAAATCCCAAACCCATGTACAAGACATATTTTTTACTTCAGTCTGAAAGCAAAACTGAATAATTGTAAGCACTTGTCATTTTGCTAGGTTATTTCACAGGTCTAGTGAGCAGGGAAGATGAACCCTTTGCATTTAGAAAGCAAGCCAAACATTTTAAGTCCAAATACTTAAAGCTAAATTCAGAAAAGCTCACTTGGTATATTCAGAAAAACTAAGTAAACATAAATCCCACCAAATTTTAGACTAATGAATTGTGTAGAAATGAAATTAAGAAATGGCAAAACTTACGTCATATTTTCCACCTCCTACATCTTTCAAATATCCCAAATAGGTACATGTAAAAAATTACATCACATAGAAAGGAAAGAAGATTGGGCTTGGTGTTTTCAGACTGCTACATTCAGACTTCTTAGAGGGACAGTTATACAGAGATGACACTTATGATGGGCAGTGATGGGTATCAGCAACTGATTTCACACATAGGAAAATTACTGGCCAAATAGAAGTGACAATTCACGTTGGTCTGTTTCACTAGATTTCCTAACTGCTTTGAGAATCTCTGATCGAAAATGGAATACTTCAAAATCCAGTGACACAGATCTCAAGAATACTTTAGATTTCAGGACTGTAGAAATAGATTTTCTAATAAGCAAGAATAGTCATGAGGAGTTCTGAGACAGAACAAATTTCATTTCAGCAAGTCCTCTAAAAATCTCAGAGTAAAGTGTACCTAAATATATATTTAGAAAAAAACACTTCAGTTGATATAATTGTTTTCCAAATGGAAATTACAGGTTGGAGTAAGAAATTTGAATAGACTGTATCTTTTATTTTAAATAATTTTAATTGGAATAATGATTCATCCCTAATAGCTTGATTAAGACATACATCAGTAAATCTTAGCAAGTCTGCCTTCATCTTGTTTACCACAATTCAAAAACTAATGGCCACAGGCTATGACATACAGGATTATTGTCGAAAAGGCAATCACTTTGTTAAGAGGTACTGTCTCCTGAGGTTAAAATTCTTCGTTCCACAGAAGGGCCATTAGAAATGCCACACTAAGTACAGATGGCCACTATTCACTTTCAAATACAACCCACCATTTTGCATCTTTTTGGAAAGAAGTAGAACAGCAATAAACTAAAATCAAATTCTTATGCTGAACTACCACAGACATATTTAAATTTCTATATTCTGAGTAACAACTTGAAGAACTAACTTTAAAATAGATGCCTAGAAAATGGCATTTTATAGTGCACTGCTGGTAAATCAACTTATCACAGAATCACAGAATGTTAGAAGTTGGCAGGGACCTCTGTTGGTCATCTAGTCCAACCCGCCTGCCGAAGCAGGGTCACCTACAGCAGGCTGCACAAGACCTTGTCCAGGCGGGTCTTGAATATCTCCAGAGAAGGAGACTCCACAACCTCCCTGGGCAGCCTGTT
>Ga0065711_1050784_pt1 | contig 10662 bp, 10 predicted proteins | sample Hoacrofraction12_FD_59098 | JGI IMG/M metagenome (GOLD analysis project Ga0065711, IMG submission 59098) | Hoatzin crop microbial communities from Cojedes, Venezuela - Epithelial fraction 12 v2 (version 2) | ecosystem: Host-associated > Birds > Digestive system > Esophagus > Crop | place...
GGAAGGGGGGGGGGGATGCCTTTACCTCATGGCTGCCGGGGTAGCAGCACCGAGGGACGGCGGGGATGAGGCCAGGCGTGGCCAGGATGCTTCCCCCCGCCCAAATCCAGATGCCGAGCGCACCACAAAATGAACACGGGGGAGTTTGGGCCCGGGCCTAGGACCACCCGGGTCCTAGGCCCGGGCCCAAACCCCCCTCACGCCAGCTCACCCTCCCCGTGGTGGAGAAAGCAGCTCGCCCACCAAGGCACAATCTGCTTCCTCAGGGCCTCGAGGTGCTGGATAAAACCCCAAGCCACAGCCTGCGTACTGGCTGCCCACGGGGAAACTGAGCTGCGGAGACCCCCTCCCCCCCAAGAAGAGCCAGCACCGACGCCTGACCCATCCCCGCCCGTAACGAAGCAGCCACAGCATCCGAGCAAACCAGACTGTATTAATATTTACACTTCACGAAGGGAATCAAAGGGAAAAGGTAGGTGGCGGAGAAGCAGGCGGCCGCCCCTTTCGCCGCATGGGCTTTCCCGTTGCAGCCACGGGAGCCGCTTCTCCCTCCCCAGGGGCCCGCAACCTTCGTGCGAACGCAAGGCGAGGCGTGCTTGCAGTTTTTCCATGTCTTCTTCCCCTGAGAGCGACAGCTCATTCTCAGTCAAAACCTCGATGGTGAAACCCAGCCTCGTCACGCACCGCCAGCACCGCGCTTACGGCCCGGCACTAAAACGTGCCGCCGCTTGCGTGCTCCAGCCATGACGCCGACATTGCCCAGAAGCAAAAACCTGAGGAAAGGGCTGGCAAGAGCCGGCCTCACCTCTGCTCTGCGCTGGTGGGGGATTTGCATCATTTTCAGAGGTCTGAATCCTCCTGGCAACGCCGTACACCAGTAGCAGGGCGCACACTGCTTTGGCTGCAGTCACATAGGGAAAATGAAACCTTCGGAACGATGTCCCCTGCAAACACCGGGCCAGAACTGCCACAAATGGGGAAGCAAACCAGCACTTGGAAGGAGCTGCTGTGATCTCCCCTGGCTGCTGGCTCGGCCCCCGCAGCTCTGCTCTCTGCTGCCCTTGTACGAGCTGATGCGGAGGGAAACGCTTCTGAAGCGTGGGAGGGCCAGCAGTGGGGCAGAGGCTGCCGCTTCTCCCCCGGGGCTCATTCGGGTTCTCTTGTTCGTGAGACGCTGAGAGCCCCGTGGCCGTGGCCCCGCTCCCAGCGTTCCAGGGAGCAGAGCTCCCCCGGGGTGGGCGCAGACCCTGCGTGGTGGGGAGACGGCTTCGGCTTGCGGTGCACCCCAGAAGCCGCCGCCTGCCTCGCGCTGCGTACCCGAGCCCTCCACGTTTTTTTCTGGAGTGCTGCCGAGCCCAGAACTTGGCTTTCCCTGCACCCCAGAGCCCTCCATGGGTGGGTGGGTGTCTCAAAGCCCTCTGGGTGCCTTTTAGGGTGCTCAAGTCCTCTGCATGCCTTCAGTGTACCCCAAAGCTCTCCTTTTGTCTTTCCTTGCACCCTGGAGCCCTCCTCGAGTCTTCCAGCACCCCCAAGACCTCTAAGAGTCTTAGCGTGGGCCCAGAGCTCTCCCTGGACTTTTCCGAAAGCCACCGCCTGCGATCCTGGGCACCCCAGGACCCTCCTCGTGACATCCCACATGCCCTGCAGCCCTCCACGTGCCTTTCCCTGTGTCCCAGACCCCTCTGTCCGGCTTTTGGAGTGTCTCCTGGGGACGCAGCGAGGTGGGAGAGCAGGGCGGTTGGGCGGGCTGCCCGAGCCAACGTGCTCAGAGGGGAGCAAGGCTCTCACCGAGCAGCAGCCAGGCCCACATGGGAAGGATCCCCGCTGCCTGTCTGCGTGCAGGGACAGGAATGGAAGCGGAGATTTGGAGATCTGAGCTCCATGCGCAACCCTGATGAGAAAGAACCGTGTAAGGCAGAAGGCAAGGAGCAGAGGAGAGGCGCAAGCGCTGCTGTGTTACCACAAACCTCGCTCAGGAAGCGGCCGGCAGTTACTTGGGGGACGGTGAAGCACGGGAGCCCCACAGCCCAGCCACGTCCTGGATGCCACAAGCCCGGCAGGCCGGCTCCCCGCCCGTGGCAGCGAGCGGTGCTGTCCTAAAGGTCCTGACCTGCGGCCGGAGCACGTCTACGTCGCTTCAAGCCACAAAATAACTTTACTGTGCCAGTGCTCTGCTGCGTAACTATCGCGGTGCGTCAACAACAGCGTCTCAAAGGGACGGGAGGGGTATTTGGGGCGTTAAAACTACAGAATCCTCTTTTCTGCATCCGAGACCGAACACCTCTCGGGGAGCAGAGGGCAACCTTGCTGCTGGGATTCCCCAGCTCCTGGTTTTACGCCCACCACAAAGAGACGGAAGGGCAGAGGGAACAAAGTCCAGTGGCAGCTCACAGGCTCCAGTTGCAAGTCCCGGGCGGTTCACAGGACTCGGAGCTGCCACCTGAAGGGAAGGGCTGCCCGGCCGAGCCCTGCTGCCCGCGCCGCGCGATCCGCCCCGGCGTAAAAAAAGTCCAAAGGTCTCAGCATGGGGGTGGTGGGGCAGGACGGTCCCTGCTCCCTTGGGAAGCTGGCTGAGGATGGAGCAGCTGAGCTGTGGCTGTCGGACAGGCAGGAAGGGAGAGAAGGAACATCAACTGTCTGCCAAAGAGGTGTGAGGAGTCCCCACGTCCGGGTGCTGGTTCGTGTGTGCTGCTGGAGATCACCATCGCATCACCGATGGGGCTGGGAGGAAGAGGAGGAAGGCTGGGAGGAAGGGGAGGAGCACCAGGCCACCTGGTTGCAGTTCGAGCTGCTCAGCCCCCTTCACAACTTCTGGATCTTCTCAGCAACAACGATGGGGTTCTCCTTGCGGATCTTCTCGGCAGCTTCTGCCTTGTAGTCGTAGGGGCAGGCGTGCATGTCGGAGTACCGGTGGATGGCACAGAACAGGTTCCCGCAGCGGCAGTCGAAGCCTGAAGGGAAGAAGAGCAGAGAGACAAGGCCGCGTTAGCCCCCGTCCAGCCGGACGGGAAGGCAGCAGGGCCTCCACTCTTTCCTGCTGGGCCAGGAAGCTCCACGAATGCAGAAGGAGGGTCGGATGAAGGAGGGGACCACTGTCCCCGACAGGCAAAAGGGAGTCTTAGTGTGGGGGAAGACCGCGGCTGGCTCTTGGCTTTCCTCTGGCTTAGCTGCTCCCATGAGTGCACGCGCGCTCTGGCCGGCCCCAGCTGTCACAGCAGTGGGAAACGCTCCCAGAGCAGCTGCTCTCCGCGTTCCCCGGGGACAAGGGACATGCTAGGGACCGCAGAGTGCCAGATTGCTAATCCAGACCAGGCTCCCCAGGCAGCGAGCAGGCAGCCTGAGCTAGAGCCCAGCGCTCCGAGCCAGCATGGCTCCCCAGGCATCACGCAGCAGCACCTGGACTGACCAGCAGTAAGCCAGCAAGCAGCAAAACCTTCACCTCGTTAGGATCATTTTCAAACTATTTAGGCTTCACAATTGATAATTTAGTCACTTCCGTTGGAGATAATGCTGTTCAGAAGTGCCACCGTTATCACAGCACACTGGGAAACTGAGGCACGGAGCAGGGAGGGGGTTTGCTGCAGAACAGCGTCCCACTGACAGTGACTCACGCTCTTGCCTTTCACATCTTTCCAACTACAGGCTGTAAAGACCACAAACACCTTGCTACGAGGTGCCAGTTTACTCCTGTTTGAGAAAACTCATTTTATCCTAAATGCCCTGAATTCACAGGAGTTCTCTGCAAGTTGATTCCTACAGGAGAGGCAACTTCTCACAGTTTGAAGCTCTCAGGGAAACACTCATCCAGGAAAACAACCCTCCCTGCAGGTCTGCAGGCTATGCACAGAGTACCCCGCGCAGCCCCAGGCCTATAAACCCACATTTATCCTATGACAGGGCCCTCAAATATCCAGGCAAGCTCGGGCTCCACAGTGCCAGGCGCTGGGCAAACCTCCCAGGCCAGACTCGGCCAAAGCAGCTTGCGTCGATAAAAACAGAAGTGTGTGTGCAGTCCCGGCTGCTGAACGCACTGAGGAGGCTCAAGAGGCGAGCGCTCCACTAGAATAGCGAGACCTGCACGGCTCTAGAGTTTAACTTTTTCCAGGGAAACAACTAAATGGCAGAGTCAATTCAGGGGAACGATGTTTTTCTTAACAAACCACAGCCAAGTTAACTGCTTCGTGAATTGCCTTTCCAGGGCCAGTTTTCCCATCAATACCAGTCACCTGACACTATCTCAGCACCTCTCTCTCTTCAGCTTTACAGGCTGAACACCAAGAGCCATCCTGCTCTCGGGAAGCAAACAGCAGAAGTCAAGTAGCATTCACAAACGGGATGAGTCTTGGAGTGGGAGTTTCAGTTTGGGTCCAACTCCGTTCATGTCACTATGATGGAAGCTTTACCGCTGACCTGAACAGGAGCAGAATTAGATCCACAGCAAGCACTGCCCTTGCTTCTACAAGCAGCTTTTGCCAAGTGGCAGAAATAACCCAAGAGGCAGTGCTCCATCCAGTTCCAGAATCCAAGCGCTGGCAGGGAGCCCGACAGCGAGCGGCAGATTCCCCAGGCTGCCGCCTTGGACAGCGCTGTTCACAGGGCGGAGCTCCCCTCCCACCTCCCCTGCAGCACCACATCTCACGGATGTAAAGCACTTCTTGGAGGGGTACCTCCAACCACTGACCCACGCTGACCCTCTGCACCCAGGACATCTGTTCGCAGGGCCATGAAACCAGACTAACTAGGCCACAGGCAAGTTTCCCCCACAGCCAGGGTCTTACCAGTTAGCCCTATCTTCTTCCGGCAAGTGAAGCAGCGATTCTTCTTCTGTTTCGGCTTTTCTGAAGCTGTCTTGCTCTCAGCTGTGTTCTGGGATATTTCAAGCACGGTACCTGAAGCAGAGGCAAGAGTTTTGCTACCCTTCTTGATAAACCAAGCCACACATTCATTTTATTAGAGAAGCCGCTTGAGGCCCTACTGATGCTAGGTCTGTGCCAGACACCTCTGTGTGCACGTTGTCCTGGCTGACATACCCCAGACTGGGAGATTTGCCTTGTTCCACAGAGATCTACATCTCCCGCAGCATCATGTCTTCTCTGTTTCAAATTCCTTAAATCCAAGGCTCAGAAACACCAAGGAAATATTACAGTTTAGCTAAGGCACACGTACGGTAACGTGATGCCGTTCAGCTCCTCCTGAGACGAGGTAACACCGAGCAGAACTACCTGGTGCTTGCCATAGGTTAACCGTCATCCGGATAGTCACTGCAGCTTAGCTGATGTACAGTAACTCAACTGCACAGCTGAGCCTGGAGTTAATCTTTGCAGGGAGAAAAAATAAAAGTTAACCCCTTGTAAGTACTACTAATTATTTTCGCTGACTCTTATGTAAGTGTTCCTTGTATGTAGGTCTCAGAATGCTTTACACAGATACTCATCACTGTCTCTAATCTACCAAAAGGAAAACTGAGCTCTGAAAGCCAGATTGTTAAAGGTCACTGGTGCTTAGCAGGATTTCCTACGGTACCTAAGCAGGTTAGAGAAGCCAACAGGAGGGAGGAGCTCCAACTGCTAGCAGCTACACACCTGCAGCGCACACCACTCTGAAAACCAGGTTAAGGAGACAAACAGTCAGAGGCAGAGATAGCTTTGTGGATCTGACCCTAAACAACCTTCTGAAAACCCCACAATCAGAAGCAAGAGGCAGGCTCTTCCAAGGCTCTCTTCCACCAAATGGTCTCTCACCTGCCTGTTGTAAATTGTCTCCTGGGCTTGCCGGCCAGGGATTGCCAAATCCAAAATGCACACTCACGCGCAGCGACTAAGGCCTGGTTCTTTAGCAACCAGCAGCTCTTGGGGTTTTTTTAGCTTTGAATGCAAGCAGCCTGTCAGTTGAAAGAAAGGAGGGTATCTCCAACGCAGCGTCACTTGGTTACGGCTTGGCTGCAACACAACAGCTCACCCTGTAACTCATCACCTGGAGGACGTACCCCGCTGGGCAACGACAACCGTGCTCCTCTGTCACCTCCACTTTGCAAACCAAGCGACAGCGTTCACGCTCCCCTCCGAGGGGCGGGTATGCCTCCCATCACGGGATGACACCAGCCAGGCCAGCAGCTGCCCCTGGGCACGGCCACAAACACTGCTCCTCTCTCCCAAGACTACACTGGATCCGTCTCCTCTCCCCCCTCGAGAGACGGCAGGGAACTGCCGCCAACAACAGCCGTGCAGCAGGCTGTGGGACGCTCCGGGCTTTCTGCCATTCACTAGGATAGGCGTCATGGAAGATTATCCTCCTGCCAGCGAGTCGAGGGCTGGCAGCTACTCAGCCCTCAGCCCACAGAACAATCTCTGTTGGCCTGCCCTGAGGCACAGCATTCTCTCTCCTCCCTGTTTCAGAAACAAACTGTTTTCTCCTTAGCTCTCTTGCTAGGTGTACCTTTCCTGCCGGGAGGTAACAACCGTCCCCTGGAGTTACTGGCCAGTATTGTACTTGCTGCTCACACCGACTTGCGAGATCAGCGTCATTCAGACTCGTGCAAAGGCCAAACCATCTACCTGATGAGGAAGATGCTGATGAGGCTTCTTCTGTCTTGATGAGTTCTTCTGTCTCACCGCTGTTTTCTTCTCTGGATATGCTCATGGCCGTCATCTGATGGGTCACGGGAGTCTGAGCACTGGGAGCATTTGCAACAAACAAACAAACAAACCAACCATGGAGAAAACACAAGTATTTCCTTTTGATGAACAGTTATGTGGGAGAGATCTTCAGCCCATGAAGTTAATTTCATTATACTCGGAGGTAGCTCAGGAGTACAGCAGGCCAACTCCCCTTGAGATTTGGGATCAGAGTTCTTTACAGACACAAATGGAATGAATCTGTGATGATCTCAATTTCCTTTTCCACTCAATTATATCACAAAGCCAAGGCAACAGCCCATCCAAACCAGCCCAGGGACAGGGAAACAGAGCTATGAGTCAGGACTGCAACGCAATGGTAGAGCTCAATGCAGCAGTATCTCCCTTCCTTTCAAACGTGACCGAGGTCCCAGTCCTGTTTTCACAGCTTCTAGACTGGATCATCACCAGGTGCTTTCACCGAGTTGAAAGCCAACAGTCTAACGGAGCTGGTGACAGACAAGCTGTGCTGGCTCTGAGAGAACCAAGATGCCACTTAGTTTACTACAGGTTTTAATTTACTGCTGACCCTCTGATACCTGACTCCACACATCAGCTATCATCAGGGACATCTCAAAGTTCCAGACAAACCAGGGTCACAACAAACATACGCAGGACAAGAGCCTCTCCCTTGTGTCCCAGGGCTGGTTTTTCACATGGCTGTAGATCTCCCTCCATGCCCCTACCTGGCTTTCACATCCTCAGGCGTGGAGTCTCCCTCCGCATGCTGCCCTGCAATCGAATCCGAAGCCATGGGGCTGCTGTTGGGACCACTGGGCGCTACGAGACAAGATCACAGTCTTGGTAAACTCTTAAAAATGTCAGCAGGTACCTTGGGTGCTTGACAGAAAGGAGAAAGCGGGATGAGCGCTTTCAGCAGGCTTTAACCTCCTGCTCCCTAGCAGGAGCTGGGAGGGCGGTTGGGATCACTCCCACATCCCCTGTTCTTGCACTCTCCCCTCCAAATCATGGAACCATAGAATGGTTTGGGTTGGAAGGGACCTTAAAGATCACCTGGTTCCAACCCCCCTGCCATGAGCAGGAACATAAATCTGTGCATAGGTCTCTGCGAGGACCACACCTCAGGGCTGGCTGGACTGCACCAGGACCAGTGCAGCTATGTCATCAGGGATGACTCCTTGCATCAGGATTATAACACCTCTCTGAAATTAGCTGCTCATCTTCCTGTGGACTGCAGGCTCCTTCACAGAGATCTGCTCAGCTCCTCGTGATCTGCAAGCTCCCTTTTGAGGGACAAGGGTTTCTTCACAGGAGTTACGTGCCAAATGCCTTCCATTACCGTGTGGTTTTTTAACATCTGGTAAAATCTGACTTCAGTCACCCATCATTCTTTGATTCCCCTTCTTTTCGTCAACATTGCAAAGCAAACTCCGCATCAACATAAACATTCTCCCACCAGGATAAACGACAGTGCTGCAGTTACCAACATACCTTGAACTCAACGTTACTCTGCAACTTCTCCAAAGCGTAAGAACCAGCTCCTCATCTGCTGCAAGGAACTGGCTTCGGTAGAAACATGTGGGTTTGTGTCAGCCAAGGATCTAAGCCAGGGTCTTTAGAAAAACCCTTTGTCAGGAAGAGCTGTGCTCCCAATATATATTTTGGGTGGGTAATTCAAGGAAAGCCACTTTTACACTCGGGAACAAAACTGTGAAAGATCTCCAGAAGGCGTTTCTCACCGGTATTGCAAAGTACAGTGCGGCATCTGTACAAACTCCCAGCAAAAGAAAATCCTGCTAAGGATGGAACGAGCACCCCTTCTGTGCCCCTGACTGCCTCCCAGCTCGGTGGCATGTCAGCTCTGTTCAGCTGCAAGAAACAAACCTTTCATTGCATTGCTTTTGGTTGTCAGCCCTGTGAGGAGGAGAAAATTATGCAAACCTAAAAAGCCAAATTGTTTCCAAATTAAATTCCACTTGAGGGATCGGTCGTGGTTCCCAGCAGTCAGCACGTAACTCAGGGAGCAGGTAACAGCTGGAAATTCGGGCCACTGTCAGCGCAAGTGAAGTTTTACAGTTTACTGGAAGGTGCTGACTGGGATGGGGCTTCACCAACAGCTGGGACTGGGAAGGAGCCAACTGACCCCCCTGCAGGGAACAGCAGCGCTCAAAGGCTCGGGTCTTTGAGTTAGAGGCTCGAGTCTACACGAAAAGGGAAAGACACGAGTTTCCCAGGAGGGAGTAAATCTGCTGGCGGCCAGTACCAGCACCATTCTCTGTCCTGGCTGCTTAAACACAATTTGCATTTAAAATAGATTTCTCAGACAAAATCCTCTACCTGGGGGACTTATCCGGTCACTGCTCTGCTGTCTCTGTAGAAACTCCTTATAGCAAACGGAGCACATCCCGTTGGTCCGGGGGCTGCCGTAAAATCCACAGCCTGTGGTACACAACAGGGGCACCTGGGTTTGGTTTGTCTCCTGAGCCATCCTCTCTCCTCCGAGGCCCTAGGCTACGAACAGGAATAAAAACGAGACAGCTGTTAGGGCCGGAGCGCTCGTTCACTGCACGCCGCAGCTGATCAGGAAGGAGCACAAAGGATCCCGAGAGAGTCCGGTTCCTGCACGTGCACAACAACGCGAGCCGAGCACCCTGAGCAAGGGACACCCAGGGCTCGTAAACAGCCACAGGATCCAGGCGCCGGGGCCTTGAGCCACCCGGAGCTCTGCTGCCAGGAGGCTGCCCAGAGCCAGGCTGGAACGCCGACAGGAGCCGGCTCCCGGCACGCCTGGCACCACGAGGGACCCTGAACTCCCGGTGACAGACACGCACGCAAGACCTGAACGCTCTCCAACGGTAACAGGACGTGCCATCGCAGCGTGACTGATGACTCCTGCAGCCACCGAAACAAAGAACGCCACTCCAGCGGCCAGCCCCATCAGCCACATTTCGCGCTCAGCCGCGTTTGTTTTCATTTCAAGCCGGTTTTACTTTTTTAGTTCTTAGGAAGATGATGTAAAGGATGCAAAAAGAACCCGCTGACTCTCAGTTCTGACAGTCATGCATTTCCCGACCTGCTGGTGGATAAGGGGAACATTAGCATAGTTAGGCTGGAAATGAGAATCACCTTTCTTTCCAGCAGTAGGATGTAATTCTGGAACACCTTCTCAGGGGAAACAGCGGACCGAGTGAAACCTACTTTAAAAATTAATCTTAATAATTTCTCTCTGGATTGCACGCAGTTACCTCCAAACCCAGGAACTGCCCCCTTCCAGCCACACGCTGTGTAGCATTCACACGGCCAAACCGTGCCACCGTCTTCGACGGAAGACAAGCGGAGAGGACATTCGCGGGACCGCGGCCGTGCAGGTGGCTCCAGCTCAGGCCCAAAGACGCGGCGTTGCTACCAGAGCCCCCGGCAGCGATCCCCTTTGTGGGACACACAGCGTACCCACCACCTCACAGCTAACTCTGCCGCGTTCTTTCACGTTCCTATAAAATTCCACCGAGGGAATAAAACAACGGGAACATGAAATACTTACCCTCCCAGGAGCACTCCAGTGGGATGGAAGCGGATCAGCTCTGGTTTCTTCCTCCTTGTCCTCAGCTGGGTGATACGAATCTCCGCTCTGCCCTCGCGGAGCTCAGACCCGCATTCCCATCACCAGACCAGGAGTCCTTCCCGGCCCCCACCGGCCTCTCCTTCGGCTCCAGCAGCCAAGGGAGCCGCTCCACGCCGGGCCCGGCGGGCTGGATCCCCGCGGAGGCAGCCGGACGGTAACCACTGGGGCGAATTTTCAGGAGTTGCTTCTGATTCCGGGCGTCCCTGGAGAGAGAAGGTGACGACGGCTGCGACTCCGGCCGAGCCCGGCTCTCCCTGGGCAGCGGCCTTCGCCAGCCGCCCTGTCGCGACCCAGAGCCCCGCGGCCAAACCCGCTGAAACGAGAAAGCGAACCGCTCCTTCTGCCGCCGCCCTGCCCCCGCGCCCGAGCGCGGCCAGGCCGGGGACCCCCCCCGGCACCCCCCGG
>Ga0065711_1009704_pt1 | contig 10661 bp, 5 predicted proteins | sample Hoacrofraction12_FD_59098 | JGI IMG/M metagenome (GOLD analysis project Ga0065711, IMG submission 59098) | Hoatzin crop microbial communities from Cojedes, Venezuela - Epithelial fraction 12 v2 (version 2) | ecosystem: Host-associated > Birds > Digestive system > Esophagus > Crop | place...
CCCAACTTTCCAGCCTGTCCAGGTCACGCTGAATGGCAGCACAGCCTTCTGGTGTATCTACCACTCCTCCCAGTTTGGTGTCATCAGCAAACTTGCTGAGGGTACATTCTAACTCTTCATCCAGGTCGTTTCCACACATCATGGTCTGTAAAGCTGACCTGAATGTCATAGAGACTAGCTTCAGACAGTTGGGAAAGATGTAACTATGGTATGAAGTGGTCAGCACAGGCAGTTTCTTTTCAAGGGCGGTGTGCGGCCTTTCTACTTCACCTGTGAGTCTGTGGTCAAAGGAGACAGGTGCTTACGTGCCTCATGAGATCCAGCTGTATTTAAATAGAGAACTGTCAGCTGTTTAAACGATAGAGTAAGCTGTTGGCTTGTGCAAAGGTTTGTCACGTGTTAGGAAGAAGCTGAAGACGGTCTGTAGACTTCATGATGAAGTGACAGGTATAATGTTAGGCAGCATAGTATTTCTAAGACTGAAGAATGAAGGCAGGTCCTATCCAGTAGAGACCACAGCAAGGATATATATCTTATGGATGTCTTGAAGTTTCTTATTACAACTAAGAACAGGTTTCTGGAGTCTTATCAGAGCTATAGTTTGACTTCTTCCTGAATGTATCCCTCTCAAACATTGCTACACTCTGATATTCTAAGGAAAACCTGAGTATAGAGAAGAGGAGGTGGTAGCATATGTCCCTAGGTGCCTGGTCAGCAACTCCAGACCACGAATTCTAGTGCTAACTTCCATGTCCAGGGTGCACCCTGAACATTAGTGCATCCCAGGCAAACCTAAAGGTTTCATAGCACTCTGAAAAGCTCAAGGAGGACTCTCATCCTTAATAGCTGGCACATCTTTATAACATAGTTCCAGCAATCCAGCCTCAGATACACAGAAAGATCAACTTGTAGTTATCTGAAGCCAAAATTTAACACAACACAGCCCTTATTCTGTTTTGTCTTGTTTCTTGAGTAGTTTCCTTAGTCCTAGTTTATAGACTCCATCTGTCTGTATCATCCACCATCTGAGTCCTGCAGTTGTTTTTATGCCCCAAACCTGATTACAACACCTCTCTTCACAGATGGTTGCTTTGCTGTTGAATGGGATGGCTCACTTCTGGGGTAGACTTTCATATTTTCATTTCAAATTTACATTTCATCAGGTATTTTAATTCATTTAAATAAAATTGCATAGAAAATTCTGCACAGTACAATTACACTGATACAGCTAACTAGTTTAGAACTACTGCATGAAATTGCTATTCCTTGGCACCCAAACACTGAAATACCATACAAGTAAAATGAACCAGCCCTTGCAGAACCATTCAGAGATAATTTTTTATTGACAAAATCAGCGTGAAGGTATGTCAGAGCTTCACTCCCCTCATTACTGAAAAATATCATGAAAACCTAGCTTAGCTGCCATTGGGAGCGGCGGTCTCCAATGCAAGCAAGATGTTTGTCATGAATAAACAGTGGAGCAGGAAAAGGATGGCAACTGTTGAGAACAGAGTTCCGGTACCTACCCACTGCTTTTCCAAACTGCGGTTACACAGATGTTTCAGATCAGTTCCGCTCGGGCCAACGAGGAGGTCTGGGACTTTCTGAGAGGAAAAGCTGTTAACTGAAGCTGACCAACAACATGGCTATGCTACAGTCTGCAGCACTGCATTCAAATATCCAGCTAATTTCAACTTAGCAAGATCTGACCTCAAAAGCAGTCTAACCATGGTGGTCCAGATAGGCTGATATATTCTGTTTGCAGGCAGATTTTGCAGCATGTGTGACCTTCCTTGCTGTTAAGGCCAAGTTCTGAACTGCACCTGACTGAAGTCCTTAAAAAATACCTCAGGCCTTTCCACTCATGTTGCATTTCTCAGTGTGCATCACATTAACAATAGCAAGCTAGAGTCCTTCGAAGAATGCCAAACATATACACGAACCATTGTTTTCAATTACATGTTTGCACAGAAAAAATTAGTTAAACATTTGTAAATCCTCTGACCTAGGGGGAGGGGTGGAGGGGGGGGTGGGGTGAGAAACAACACAATTACACAACTGAAAGCTGAATATTTTTAGGGTTGGCTCTTTTATTTCTTTTAGGAAGTTGTTTGTCCTTGTCCAACGGGATAATGGTGAAGGGAGCATAATCAGTTTAGGGTAAAAAAATAGAGGACTGAACCATTTCTACAGCTTTAGTTTTGAGTTTCAAAAATATCTTTTCCCACTTTATTTTTTTTCATCTAAAAATTTTTTGGATTCAAAAATTCCCCAAATGTATTGTCTCCTTAGATTTAGCTTTACTTGTTTCCTAAAAGCTATTTTTGTGGAAGAAGGAATATTATTATTACAGAACATATGACACTTCAATGGCAAAGTCCCATATGCAGCAGTTTCCTACTAGTCCCCACTCTGATCACTTTTCTAAATCTAAATGGAGAAAAGTTGTTTGGAAAGCGCTTTTATTGCTGAAAAACTTGTCACCAGTTTTGACCTTCACTTAGATCTACACGAAGTTTGCTGCATCATCCTGTAGATGAGCTGCATTGTATAAAACAATCGTAAATGATAACTGCATTGACACAGTTGATTACAATTTGAAACTGATATAATCTCACAGTAGCACACAGCACTACAATATTTGTATAACCACAGAAATGACCAAAATATTCAGCATAGAGGAGGTGTTAACTCTTCTCGGAAAAAAGAGTCAAGCACTTGTTATTACCCTGTCTTTGTAGTATTATATATTGCACTGTAGCAAGAACACCCTGCTATTCAGTACGTCAGATACATTTTGCCCCTTCTTGTAAACAGAAATTTTTACATGTGCACCTTAAAAATGGATTTACTTACATTTTAACAAAAAACAATCTGAAAAATTAATGTTTTGTGAGGAGGAGCTGATGTGTGGGGATTAGCCCATGTACAAAATAGCAAGAAGCAGTCGGTTGGAGCCATTAACACGGGTGGTTTTGGGTTTTTTTCTGTGACTCTGTCTGTTCATTCAACTTTAAATGAGTGACCACTCTGTATGTGCAGGAGGCATTTGAAAAAAACAACTCACATTTGTGAAAGACCTTGTTGATCTGCCTTGTTTGCTCATGAATCGACAAAGCCCAGCAGGTGGCAATATAAGCACTTCTCGTAATTTGAAATCATTAAATTCTTGTCCAATAGCATTATTATGATTTAGTCATTTATAGGTCTAACTTGCATGGAAAATAGGCGTCAACAATGAAGGTGATTTTATTCACTAAAATAATGCAAATTCCATGTGTGAGAGTCTGGCATTCTTTCCATCTCTGGATCCTTCTTGTGTCTTCGGGATTTACCAAGTACTATTACATTCATCTCAGGTTGAGCAGAGTGTCTTGCAGTTGCTGAGAGCAGATTACATCTAAAAACACATCTCAGAAATTTTCTTTATTTCTGTAAATTGACAGAGCGAGTTCTGACCAGAGTTTTCTCCTGACATGCTGTTCTAAGCGGGTTTTACATATGAGTCACATGAAGTAAATAGTCTCATTTGGTTAGCTTTCAAAAGGTTTGCTCTATCTGCAATTAATCAGCTTCCTTTAAAATCTCAGTATGACTTCAGGGTCGAGTCTCCTGATAGCTAACTGATTGCCAGTTACTTTTATACATGAATGTATACTGTTTAGAGATGAGTGAAAATACTTGAGATTGGAGTTGAATGTTTTACTTCTAAAAGGACTCAAATAAAAGAGATCATGGGAAAAAGCATGTGTAGGTTACAAAGGATATATTTAAAGAAGGTGTTTCTAGCTATAAACTGCTTTCGTAAAGTGACCTGAACATTGGTATATGCTTAGAGAATTAGATCGAGAAAGTGAGCCTAGAGGACATAAAGTTTTCTTCTGAGCTTCTGGGTGCTGAAGTAACTGGAGAGTCCCCCAGGGTGAAATTAAGAACCAAAAGTGCTGGAGAGCCTCTGGGAACTCTGCAAGGACTGCTAAGAGAGCTGACAGACTCTAATAACTGTAATACTTCTCACTCCCATTGCACTTTCCGTTCAGAGTTCTCCAAGTACTTTAAAACCAGCCATTAGTTAAGGCTTACAGCTTTTGCCAGCTGAGGCTCATTAAAGCCATTTTAAAGTTGGGGAACTGATTGTTGGAGCATAACATTAAAATTCCGTCCTGTTTTCCTCTGCTCATCCTGACCTCCAAGAAATGGACCCTGACTAAGCTGTTTGCTAGGAACTTGAGGTTTACCAGAAGCCTCATATCCTGAAATATAGCAGGCAATCTAGAAATGAAAATTCATGTTTAATATTGCAGACCCGTTCTAGAATAAGTCAGATGCAGATAGACCAGTCTGTCTATATAAAATCTTTAGCATTTTCTTCAGCGTTGAGGAGAAACAGGTCTTTGCAAATGCAGTCCCAAACAGGGATTATGGAGAATAGAACTGGTTGCTTCTGCTCACAGTGGTACAGTTGATTGAGATATGTGTTGAGTAACCTGCTCAATAACAGGTCCTTTATTCCTCAGTTACACTCATGTAATACCTGCTACTTACCCTCATGTCATGCATCTGGAGTGAAAGATGCCTTGACGCAGACAAACCATATATGAATGAGAGACTAGTTCACTCCAAGCATTCCTCTTGACTCCCAGATGCTCCTACATCTCAAGCAAGAATCCAAAATTTCCCAACCCACCATGTGCTGGGGAAGCCAAGAGGTATCCTTATGTTATGAGAACATTTCAGAGGGTGCTATAAATACCTACATCTGACATGCTGCACAGCATTTTTCTGAACATTTAGCCCTCAGCTTTCTGATACACTATTTGCTCTTTTGCATCTAATTATGGATTTTTTTTTCTTTCTTCTTTTGCATTTTCCCTTTTTTTAATAAAAAAAAGGCAAAAAAGAAACAAATGAAAGAATGTGTTGTCTTGGGCCCACTCCCAGCCTTAGTCAGAGGTCCAGAGGAGATAATAGTCTGCCTTCTGGCCAGTTTATGACAGGAGAGGGCTCATGGTTTTAGAGTTAAGAGGTCTTTCCACAGACAGCATCAGGAACCTGAGCAGGTTGCTTCTACTGGCTATGACAAGAGCTGAGGCTCTGTCAGTGAGAGAGATGAAGACCATCTTTTTTCAAAAAGTCAGACCATCTGACAGCCCCTCATTGAAAGAGACCACAGTCTGACAAGCCAAATCCTCCTGCCAGCACTGTGTCATGGGGCTACCCATCGTCTGTGACTCCCTGGCCTTGGGGCCTAGCCTTCAGACGCAGCCTCGTGTGGAAGAAAAGCACTAGGACTCTGCCCACCATCACCATCTGGGTTTAACGAAAACAACTCAGAAGCGAGGCCACCCAGTTAGAGCTGGGCAGGGGCACCTCCCTCTCCCCAGCTATCCAATGTTACATGGACCCTCGGCTACCAGGCAGGAGCCCCCTGTCAGTGAGGATGCCATTTGGCTAATATGTTTCAACCTGGGGAAAGAGGAGGTGGGAGAAGAAGTACATTTTGTGGGGTGCTGGGTGGAGTATGGGAACTGTCAGCAGCTTCCAGTGCTTTCCCACATCACCCCTCCCTGCTGTGTACCACCCACGGGCTGCATGGAGGAGCTTGCTGGCTTAGTGGCAGCTTCTCATGCCCAGAACTGCCACCGCTGGATCACCGCTTGGCTCTCCCCAGCCCCGAGTGATGTGCGCAGTGACAGCGACGATTTCCATTGTACGCAGGGCTCCCTGACCGCCCTTGCAGGCATCCACAGCCTGCCACAGACCTGGCACTGACCCCATGCTCAGGGGACTGCACAGTGAGCTGTCACAAGGGATTGGATGAACAAGTCTAAGAGAGATTCAGCTTCCCTAGTTTTGAATCAGTATTGCAGGATAACAAAGTCCATTGGTTACTCTTCCTAAGCAGTGGAAATCCAAGTCATGCTCATCAGAGTAGTGTCATAAGGCTCAAATTTCTCATTGCCTGACCTACATTTGTTTTAAAACCTGGGTGTCTATTGAAAAAAAAGACGTACTAGAGCAAGGAGGTGAGCCTTTTGGATTCCAGCACGTATCAATTTTATCTTCTCGTCACATTCTTTGAGCCCTTTCTGTGTTATCTCTTCTTTTCTCCCTCCTATTTTCATTTATTTTCTATCTATCTGAACATGGCTACGTTAGCTTGCTTTAAGTTTCAGGAGACATGCTTTAAACATTGTCAAATCTTGAGGGGGAGAATTTCGTTGTATATAGTCTATTACAGACTCAAAACTTCTGTGGATCAGAAACTTGACAGAATATTATATTTGCAAAAAATAATAATAAAAAAAGAGACTGAAGCCTGAACCTTGGTCATGTTTACATCAGAGAATACAGTGAATTTCTTTTTGATTTCTGTGTGTGTAACTGAGATCAGACTTTGGCTGTAGCCATGTATTCTGTCAAAGGCAGAAGACCACAGTCACCTTTGGGATAATGGTGAATTATACCCATCGGGCTGCCTTTCCTGTGCAGGTGGTGCAATATCATATCATGTGTTCATTCTCCCCAAGTATCTGACTTACTAGATCTGCAAACTTCCCAGTCTCTGTGATCTGTTCTGTAATGAGGAAGAAATTAATGGTCAAAATCAGCAATGAGCCACAGAGTTCAAGGCCAGACTGGACCATTGTAAGAGCTGGGGCTGGGGAGGAGGGTTTGGTCAGAAGATTTCAGCTCATCTATTTAATGTGGAGCAGAAATGGATTGAGGGAAAATGTTTGGCACCTGCAAATGTCTGCAGGTGCTCAGCACCAATTTAGGTATGGCCCAGTGTGAGTATTCACAAGCGTAAAATGAAATTGGACTATTCCCCACACACATGTGCAGGATTACCGAGAACAGCAGGAATAGCATTTACAGTATCCTCCTGACCGTGAATTCACCTCATCCTTTTTCAGTACATAAACTACTGTAAATATCAGATGTGACATACTGCAGTTTGATGCAAACCAGTGCAAAACTGCACGTGGCTCATTTAAAGAAATACCTCCTCTTTTAGCAAATGGATAGAATCAAAGGTGACCACATTTCCACTCTTTCCTGTGCACACCTGATATTTGCTTCTACAAGTTCTTAGCTGCTACTAGAAACACAGCACATCTTGTGCAGTAATGCCAAAGAGAACAAAAAGGTTGCATTGTACTGAAGCATAGAGATGGTTCATTTTTATCCTGGCAACACAAGTCATCTCTTAATACCTGCAGGAAACCCTAAGCTAAGCATTATTTAAAACGGTGGTGAGAGATATTTTAAGAGGCAACATTCCCAGTCTCTGCCCCATTTCCTTACTGAAAACAGGAATGGAGGATGTGGTTCCTGTCATGTGTTAGAAGACAGACAGGGCCAGTGCAGGTCCCCACAGACTCTACTTGCAAGAAGATAGATGAAAAATTCTAAAACAGCTGAGCCTATATAGTGAGAACTCCTGAACCTGGCTTTGGAGAAGAAGAACATGCCAGACACTGGATTGGTATCTAGCTAGAATAAGTAACTGCTAGATATTGGATTAGTGATAATTCCCAGCAGTCCTCCTGTACTCCTTTCCTCTCCAGCACTCAGGATGCCAGGAAGAGCAGCTGCAGCTGTTGGAGACAGGCGTGCACTGACCAACTTCATCACTTCTGAGAGCTGTCACCAGTTTTCAATGGGGAGAATGGCCAGCTTCTGTCTCCATGCCAGAGTCTCCTCTAGGGAGATGACATTTTTCTTACTCACCAGGTGTCCAAAGAACTAATACCCTCCTCGATCTGCTGCGTCAACCTTGCCCTGATGCTGAAGCCAGTAAGTCAGTTTCAGCTGGGTTTTTCTCTCACCACGTACATCAGCCAGGCTTTGTCTCCAGCAGTCAGATGCTCTCCATGTGCTGTTGTGATGACCCAGTACTGCAGTCGACCTTCAGGTCAGGTTTTTAATTTGGAAATGAAATAAAGGGCTATAAGATTTGAAAGTGATTACAAACAATAAGTAATAAGTATTTTAAAATAAAATGTGTTCTCTTTCTCCACAAGAAGGTTGACTATACATGACCTAACCAGTAAAAAATACATTTGAGAGCAACACCTATCCTCTACGGTAAAGATGAATACATCTAACTCCGTCATAAGAGTTCCTGAAGAAAGGATATGTACAGTCATGTAATGGGCAATGTCAGGGTTTTAGAAGAGATATCACTTAAATATTTCACAAAAAATCAACTGAGAAGGACAGCAGAAATTAAGAATACTGTCAGTTAGCTTTTGCCAAACACTTGCCTTTTATCTTTGTCCATATCACAAGCTCTCAATTCCAATCTCTCTATCTGTGAAATGTTCTAGGAATGATAATACTTAACAAAGGGCAGGTACTATGCAGTTACTAATGTATTTAATATCTGCAGGGTATGCAGAAAATTCTACATGGAATACTCCAATAAATATCTAAAAAGAAAATCACTCAGCTACCAGATTTAATAGATACATCCCTGTAAACAAGCTAATCCACAACAGTATTGTGCCCCTGAGTGTTTGTGTAGGTGTGTCTATTAAGCAAAGGGGAGGAACCAAAGATGACCTCAGAAACAAACTAAGGAGACAAAATACGTATAGCAGGCTTTTGTTTCAGCAACTCCAAAGTTGTTTACTGTATAGCTAACTTACTACATTTTCACAAGGTATGAAATGTGCTCACAATTATGGGCGCAACACAAATGTGTCATTCTTTAGAAGCTGATATATAGTACCAGGAAACTCCACAAGAACGGATTTTATCAAAAACAAGGACTGGGCGAACCTGGCAAGTTACAAGGTATCAGTAGCCAAAAGATTATCATTCCCTAGTGGATTAATTTTTACAATACCAGCTCCATTTTATGTTGGCTCTGTTGCAACATGAGCTATACGCCGTTGCTGGGAAGCGATACTGTAGTTTGAAAACAAGGACAGAAGTTCCACGGCAAGCAAAAGACTGCTTGCTGAGACAGAGTTTTGGTTGTTTGGAGCACTCCAGGAGGGTCTGATCTCTGCTCCGTCACTAGTGTGCCATGTAACTTTACAGAAATGTAGTGCTTCAGTTTCCAAGTGAGATGCTGCCACTTAGCCTTCCCAGTGATTTTATTTCACTGTCTCAGGCTTGTACGTTAATGAGGGTATTGCTGAAGTTCAGTTTACAGTGCTGCTGTTGTTAGTCACGAAGCATAACAAACTAAAGTTCAGCTGCGTTCTAGTGCCACTGAAATGTCCTTTTCCATTCTTTAGGGCCTTGAATTTTGTCTTTGTATCTGTTGTGCCTTTGTGTAAATCAGTCTTTGCAGCAAAAAACCCTAAAGCTAAAAACCTGACCCTAGAAGCCACTTAAAAAATTGCCATTGATTTTATTGGAGCCAAAATATTCTGGAGCATCCTGATACATCCTGATATAGTTCTTTAATTGAGTTGTAGTGTATTAGTTGATTGTTCTGTGAACATGAAAATAATATTCTGTGTTTCTAGCAGGGAAGTAGCTGTCATTGTTTTCTGTGGCATGGAGTTGCAAAACAGTCTTGGCTCATTACAGAAAAAAATTGTGATGTGTTAGCAATAAATGCTGAAGTGAAGCAACTCTTAAGATCTGCAAAACAATACCCATAATCTCAAATTCTCCTTCTTCCTGTAGATCCGGATTTCTTGCCATATAATTTCAACCAGTCTTTTCAAAATTGCTGTCATTATCTTACCTCTAAAAGACAATTTATTTAGCTTGATGGATGACTTGATGTAAAAATTTTCACCTAAGTGAATGTCATTCCTTTAAACCACAAATTCAAATCCTAGCAGTGTCAATTCACCTCTTCTTTCCAAATCAAATCAGAATTTCATGCCCTTTTCTTTGTTAGAAGAGGACGAGTTATATTAATTATTCTCTGGCATATTATGCAACAGATTTTTCATTACCTTTGATGAATCTTCCTTTCTTCTGTTTATTGCCTAACGTATTTCTTGTGTGTTTGTTTTCTCTCCTTCATGACAGAGGAATGAAACAACTGGTGATGCTGAACACCTATAATTCCTAAAGTGCTTTGTAATAAAACACAAACAAAAGAGTCACTGCTATGTGAAATAAATGTAAAATACTGGTCTATATTGAAATGGTTTTGTGGCACAACAAGAAGCTTCAAAAAAAGGTATTTCTAAGAGGCAAAATAAGAAAAAGGGAGGTGAAAGATTATATCAGCATTCTCCCAATGCACCAGTGCCTTGTCTAACTCGCGTCAGTCTGTAAAATAGAGTTCAGATTTGATCCGTTTTATCAGGCTTTTTTATATTGTTTATTTGCCAGTGTGTATAGGAATTGTATTCATTAAAGGCCTGGAAAAGGATTAAACTTGTCTTCCTTTTCTGCTTATACATTGTTTATGCTGTCTTAGAATGTTTATCCAAAGCATACTTGTTTCCAAAGCATAATGGCACTTGGTCCTTCCTTCATCCTTACGATGACATGACTGGCTGGGTAGACGAAGGGAGAGCCGTGGATGTTGTCTACCTGGACTTCAGCAAGCCTTTCGACACAGTCTCCCATGATATCCTCCTAGGGAAGCTCAGGAAGTGTGGGCTGGATGAGTGGTCGGTGAAGTGGATAGAGAACTGGCTGAATGGCAGAACTCAGAGGGTTGTCATCAGCGGCGCTGA
>Ga0065711_1050785_pt1 | contig 10661 bp, 8 predicted proteins | sample Hoacrofraction12_FD_59098 | JGI IMG/M metagenome (GOLD analysis project Ga0065711, IMG submission 59098) | Hoatzin crop microbial communities from Cojedes, Venezuela - Epithelial fraction 12 v2 (version 2) | ecosystem: Host-associated > Birds > Digestive system > Esophagus > Crop | place...
TCCTTCCCCTCTACTCTGCCCTGGTGAGGCCTCATCTGGAGTACTCTGTCCATTTCTGGGCTCCCCACTTCAAGAAAGATGAGGAGCTACTGGAGAGAGTCCAGCGGAGGGCTACGAGGATGGTGAGGGGACTGGAACATCGCTCCTACAAGGAGAGGCTGAGGGAGCTGGGTTTGTTCAGCCTGAAGAAGAGAAGGCTGAGAGGGGACCTTATAAATGCCTACAAATATCTGAAGGGTGGGTTACAGGAGGATGGGGCCAGACTCTTTTCAGTGGTGCCCAGCGACACGACAAGGGGCAATGGGCACAAACTGAAGCAGAGGAAGTTCCGTCTGAACATGAGGAAGAACTTCTTCTCTCTGAGGGTGACAGAGTCCTGGAACAGGCTGCCCAGAGGGGTTGTGGGTTCTCCTTCTCTGGAGATATTCAAGACCCTCCTGGACAAGGTCCTGTGCAGCCTGCTCTGGGTGACCCTGCTTCGGCAGGAGGGTTGGACTAGATGACCCACAGCGGTCCCTTCCAAACCCTACCATTCTATGATTCTGTGAATACAGCTTATTTTGCTTATTTTGCTAACCCACGGTGACTGGCTGTCCAGCAGGGCAAGCTCGCCACTGGTCTCCTACTTTTTACTGTCCTTGTACATCAACTTATTTTCACATGTGTTCACACAATTAACTTCATTCGGTTTTCTTTCCCTCTTTCCCAAACACATAATGCAGACCATTTGCTGATTCTAGTCCCATGCCCTAACTTAAAAATGTTATTTTTTATCATTTGCTGTCGGTATCTCATAATTTATGCCAACAACAAAGAACACAGTAGTGGTAGCACAAACAGGTGATTAGAGAAGCCTCATTATTCACCAACAGGAAATATAAAGGAGTTATTGCAGGTACACAAATAGATTGCTACTGCCTCATCTTCAGAAGCAAAGGGGCTACAATAAAAAAGACCGATAAACAGACTATAACAGTGGAGTCTGAAATTCAACGTATATCTTCTCAAATGAAAATATTAACAACAACTCAGAGGCTCATTAGGGAATTCCTCTCTTTTTTCCTCTATTTGTGGACCTCATTAAAGGAATCACCACTTATTTTGTGCATGTTGTAGCTGTGTGTTTGCCACTGGAACTTTTAATTTTTTTTTCCCTGAGAACAGGCTTAGGCTTTATTTTTCAACAGCTATTGAGCCGTCCCCTCTCCAAACTCAATTTTTTGTTACTGTCCTTGCACATGCCTCTGTATTGCCGAGGGACCCATGTCATGGACCAGAATCCCAATGGGTTAACTGCTGCCATTTCTTTGTTTTCATCTTGACCTCAAACTAACTTTCCAGAAATACTTTTTTTATTAAGCTGGCCCAGACTGCTGCCTACCACGAGGCAGTTACACCTGCAGTAAGTTGCCACTATAGGGCTACGACATTATCTCCACTCTAAATTAGGTTTTCTCCCCATCAGAGCTGAAGATAGAGCTGATGTTTCGCACAAGCCCTGTAGCCAGAACACGGGCAGTTCTCCCCCTGATTATACTGACTCATTACCACCAAACAGAAAGAGTACATAACACACAGCAGCGCTGAACACCCTGAATGATAAAAGCATTATTTGCATAACACTTGGTGCCCCTGCAGGTTTAAGGCCTAATAAATCTCCCAGGGAAGTTAAAAGCAAAACTCATCCAAAAAGCTGGATGAGACCACTAGTGCTCAAGATCTCTGTCAGGAGCTGCTATACAACTTCTAATGAGATCAGCAGTATCCGTTTAAATCCAAATGCTACTTGCATCACTCCTGTGCAAGTCCAGAATAACTCCATTAATCTGATGGTTTTATTTCTGTCCAATAATGTCAACAGAAGCAGTATTTGAATCATTTTCTCCATTGCTTAATTATGCTATATCACTAAAAGAATTTTTGAGACAATTTCTTAGGATTTAATTTCCTTGTATTATTGCATCTATCCTTTCTTCCAATTTCCTGTCTCATTTATTTTTTAATCTAGCAATGTTTAAACCACATTTTCTATTTCTCATAAGTTTCTGATTAGCTTTTCCTTTTTTAGCCCAATTTATTTTCATTTGAACTTCACTCAGTTGGTAGTGTTTGCTTTTAAATTTGTGTACAACCTTTTATGATTTTCTGCTTGTTAATTATCTGCTCCAATCTTCTTGCTAAGTAGCAGTTTAAAACTTATTTTAAGAAGTATCTAGAAACTTTTGAGCCCTTTTCTGTGTTGTAGTGGCATATCAGTTTTGTCTCAGTAGTATTCCTGATTGCTAGGTTACCAAGACAGAAATTGCTGCAAATGGCTCCTGCTAGTCTTGCTTAAATCAAACATAAGATAATTCAGAGAAATCAGTGAAAAATATTCATACTCTGTTTGAGTTTGTGTTGTAGAGAAAAGCCTAAAAGGGGTCAGATGTTTATTTCTCTGGAAAAAGACATTTGTTGCAGTCTCCTGCTATGTTATTCAAAAATAAAGTGATTTAGGTTATGAAAGCTGCATTCAAAGTATCAGGATATTGCACACAGTTCAAAGCAAGTCACTTCAAACAACAATTTCAGCATTTTGCAACCTGGTTCTTCTTTGTACGTCTACCCTGGTAGGTGACTGAAAGGAAGACAATGCAATATGAATATTTTACTTGCTGTGGCTGCCGAGCATGCCTGACAATCTTGTCCGAAAGGCTTAACTATTGAAAGCAATCTACACGGCACCACAATAGAAAGCATCTTGAACAATTATAGGTCAAAGCCAGACACTATTGGACTCCACTACAGTCGTTTATTTTCTTGAAACATGCTATAATAAAAGTAAGCATGAAGTAAATTTGGTAGGTTTCATTGTCAGAAGTGCAATGAAGAAAAGAGGTCTTCTCAGATAAAACATATTAGTACGTAAATTAGAGTAAAAACCAAGATCACAAAATAGTTAAAAGAAAGTAAAAACATAGAAAGCACAGTATTTATCAATGGTAGAGACCTCTGTGCTCATCCGCAGAATAACTGGTTGAAAATCATAGCTATAATAATTTGCTGAAAATGCTTATCTATTCAGTAGCATTAAATGTAAGTTGCATGAACTTGTATTTCCCAGAGTACTGTATTGCTTCTATTTTCAACAGGAAAATTATCACTACCTCCATAACCATGTGCTTCCTCATAAATCCATCAGATACCTAGTCCTAGAGAAATCAGATATTTTCTTATAGATCAGGTCCAAAGCTTATTGATCAGCTTTTTGTAAGAAATCCTGCTCTTGTTGCAAAATAAATTTGATGAAACAGAACAAAGCACAGTTTATTAAAAATGGTGTGTAGAATCAACTGACATATCTTTGCCTATGGCCATCTTAAAAAACAAACACAAAAACAGTATGAGGCCATTAAATCTCTTTACCCATAGACGACTCACCCAATGTGCCTACTAACAAGTCTTTAAATCCCACCGCCCTCCAGACTGTACCAAGTATTGTCTGAGAGCTGATACACCTCAAAGATACGCTGAGCAGACAGTCAAGAATTAAGCAGTTGTTATGTGGGTTGCATGGCAAGGTTTTGGTAGCGGGGAGGCTATAGGGGTGGCTTCTGTGAGAAGCTGCAAAAAGCTTCCCCAATGTCTGATAAAGCCAGTGCCAGCTGGCTCTAAGATGGACTCGCTGCTAGCCAAGGCCAAGCCATTCAGCGATGGTGGTAGTGCCTCTGGGATAACATATTTAAGAAGGGGAAGAAAACAACTGTGGTGAGATGGCCGTTAAGAGAGAGGAGTGAGACAATGTGAAAGAAACAACTCTGCAGACACCAAGGTCAAGGAAGAAGGAGCGGGAGGAGGTGCTCCAGGCGCTGGAGAAGAGAGTCTTCCCTTGCAGCTTGTGATGAAGGCCATGGTGAGGCAGGTTGTTCCCCTGCAGCCCATGCAGGTCCACGGTGGAACAGATATCCACCTATAGCCCGTGGAAGGGACCCTATAGTGGAGCAGGTGGATGCCTGAAGGAAGCTGTAACCCAAGCCCGTGGGGAGCCCATGCTGGAGCAGGCTCCTGCCAGGACCTGCGGACCCGTGGAGACAGGAGCCCACGCCGGAGCAGGTTTTATGGCTGGGCTAGTGACCCCGTGGGGACCCACACTGGAGCAGCCTGTTCCTGAAGGACTGCACCCTGTGGGAAGGGACCCACGCTGGGGCAGTTTGTGAAGAGCTGCAGCCTCCGGGAAGGATTCATGTTGGAGAATTTTTTGGAGGGGACCTCACGCTGGAGCAGGGGCAGAGTGTGAGAAGTCCTCCCCCTGAGAAGGAAGGAGTGGCAGAGGCAACGTGTGATGAACTGACCACAACCCCCGTTTCCCATCTTCCTGCGCTGCTTAGGGGAGGAGGGAGAGAAACAGGAGTGAAGCTGAGTCTGGGAAGAAGAGAGGGGTGGGGGGAAGGTGTTTTAAGATCTGGATTTAATTCTCACTATCCTCCTCTGATTTGATTGGTGATAAACTACAATCCCTTTTCTCCCCAGGTTCAGTTTGTTTTGTCCATGACAGCAACTGATGAGTGATCTCTCCCTGTCCTTATCTCAACCGTCGAGGTTTTCCTGTCCAGCTGAGGAAGGGGAGTGAAGAAGTGGTTTTGGTGGGCAGCTGGTATTTATCTAGGCCAAATCAGAACAGCAGTAGAGGCTGTTGTGGGGGTTTGCGTGGCTTTATATGGTGTACCTGTTTTATTATGACCAGTGTAGATTCTTCAGGCATGAAAAATTCCCTTTCCTCTGGTATGAGCATCAGAACAGTGAGAACTAATTCATCAGAGGAAACGGAGACCGTCTTGTAGGAGGAGAAGGCTTGGCTCTTCTGTTCTCCATCACTACAGAGGGACACAGAGATCATCAACAAGCCAAAAGGGAAGGGGGTAGTTACGAGGAGCTGGATCCCATCTCTATATACAATTTTTCTTGCTGCCATTGTGGTGAAGGGACAAGTGACTGGCACTTACTCCCTACATCCTCTTCTAGTACTTTAAGAAGCATTTTTGCTATGCTATCCAGGCTACATATAATGAAACTTCTAGATTTTAATGATATTTAACTGATTATTCATTTTAAACAGATTTGGTTACTGCATGTAGATTTTCTGTTAGCTTGTGTTTTTGTATTATTTTTGTTTTTGCCTGTCCCTTACTGTTACCATGCAGGTCTGGCTTTCAGACGGATGTCATGCAGAAGCAAAATTATCACTCTGCTTTTCAATGACAGACTACATCTGAGAATATGAATAGGCTATTTGTCTCTACAAAGCAAGACGAAGTTCAGCTGGAGTTCAGCCTTTGAAAGACCACTTCAATGAGTTTAGATGCCTTAGCAGTTGGCCATAGGGTTTGATCCATAAAAAGGAAAACCATCTGGACTACTTGAAGACTAACTGCCACACTGGGCAAGCAGTCAGCACCTTTCTTTGTGATAACTACAGATACCAACAGTTCTACACAGACTGCAAATCATCCTAAGTCTGCACAGCACCTTCATAAAACATAGAATCACAGAATCATAGAATGATAAGGGTTGGAAGGGACCTTAAAGATCATCCAGTTCCAACCCCCTTGCCATGAGCAGGGACATCTTCCACTAGACCAGGTTGCTCAGAGCTCCATTCAACCTGGCCTTGAGCACTTCCAAGGAGGGGGCATCCACAGCTTCTCTGGGCAACCTGTTCCAGTGTTTCACCACCCTCATGGTGAAGAGTTTCTTCCTAATATCTAATTGAAATCGGCCCTCTTTTAGTTTAGAGCCATTCCCCGTTGTCCTATCACTACACACCCTTGTGAAAAGTCCATCTCCATCCTTCCCGTAGGCCCTCTTCAGGTATCGGAAGGCTGCTATAAGGTCACCCCAGAGCCTACATGCTAGTGTGTCCTGAAATAGTGATTCTTAAATGTTAGCTTCTATTTCCACATATTCTGAATAGAAAGGGTCATGATAATCCTGACATTTCAAAGATTTACCTGACTTTGAGTATAATCTGTTCCACGGACATCAAAGGGCCTCTTCAAAGACACAGCAGCCTGCCTGTGCAAAGCAGCTGGAAGGGTTTGTGCTTCAGGTTTTGAACGCCAAATTATATGGCAGCCAGGATTACAGATACTCCCAAATTAAAACAGTTTTACATACACGTGACTAATTCTAGTTCTGAAATTCGTAATTTTTCACAAATTTAATACTTATTATCATTTTAGCATTCAGGAAATTTAGACAATGTTAGTATCTTTCCCAACTGTTAGGACATGGGAACATGCACGCATGTATTCAAGAATAAATTAGTACTCTTACTTCCCTGCTTTTCCTCCTTTTCTATTCTTAAATAAAACTGTCAGGATGTATCAAGATTTGTTTTAAATGTCCATAAGGTTAACATGTTTTGCTTATTTTAAGGTAGATTTTATTCTGAACTCCACTTTACAAAACCAAAAATAGTACTGGAATAACACATTGGTAAGCAATATTTTAGATTAATAATTTACAGTATCTCTATATTTAGAACATCTCTCTCTACTCCATTCTGAAGCTGCTCAGAAAGAAGACATTTGTTTTCTCGCCCTTCCACCTATGTCCTGCTCTTCTCCTTGTTTTCTTAACTCCCTCCAGTCTGAATGGAAACCTGTTCTGGTTTGGCCTGGATTAAGTGCCAGGTGCCCACCAAAACCACTCCTTCACTCCCGCTCCTCAACTGGACAGAGGAGAGGAAATAAGGTGAAAGGCTCCAGGGTCGAGATAAGGACAGGGAGAGACCACTCGCCAATTAATGTCATGGACAAAACAGACTGAACTTGGGAAGAAAAGGGAGTTTAATTGGTGATAACCAATCAAATCAGAAGAGGATAGTGAGAAATAAATTCAGATCTTAAAACATCTTCCCCTCACCCCTCTCTTCTTCCCGGGCTCAGCTTCACTCCCGTTTCTCTCCCTCCTCCCACCGAGCGGCGCAGGGGGACTGGGAAATGGGGGTTGCGGTCAGTTCATCACACGCTGTCTCTGCTGCTCCTTCCTCCTCAGGGGGAGGACTTCTCACACTCTGCCCCTGATCCAGCCTGAGGTCCTTTTCATGGGAGACAGTCCTCCACAAAGTTCTCCAGCGTGAGTCCTTCCCACGGGCTGCAGCTCTTCATAAACTGCCGACAGTTCTCCACAAATTTCTCCAGCGTGAGTCTTTCCCACGGGCTGCAGCTCTTCATAAACTGCCCTAGCATGCATCTTTTCCATGGGTCACAAGTCCTGCCAGCAGACCTGCTCCAGCGTGAGCTCCTCTCTCCACGGGTCCACAGGTCCTGGCAGGAGTCTGCTCCAGCATGAGATCCTCATGGGGTCACAGCCTCCTTCAGGCATCCACCTGCTCCGGCATGGTGTCCCTTCCATGGGCTACAGGTGGATAACTGCTCCACTGTGGACCTCCACGGACTCCAGGGGAACAACCTGCCTCATCATGGTCTTCATCATGAGTTGCAAGGGAAGACTCTCTTCTCCAGTGCCTGGAGCACCTCCTCCCGCTCCTTCTTCCTTGACCTTGATGTCTGCAGAGTTGTTTCTTTCACATCGTCTCACTTCTTTCTCTCAACTGCCATCTCACCGCAGTATTTTCTTCCCCTTCTTAAATATGTTATCCCAGAGGGGCTACCACCATCACTGATTGGCTTGGGCTTGGCCAGAATCAAGAGGCTGGCACCGGTGTTACCAGACATGGGGAAAGTTTTTTGCAGCTTGTCATAGAAGCCACCCGTATAGCCCCCCTGCTACCAAAACCTTGCCACGCAAACCCATAACAAAACCACACAGCGCATGTAGGTATTGTATCAATAGTACACTCCCTTAAAAGCAACACGTCACACTCCATCAGCAATACCACAAAATGGATTCAGAATGTTATAGTTTCATGTCTAACTTGATGCAAGGTTTAAGCTTAAAACAAACAAGTACGCACCCTGCCCTCTGGTCAACCTTTTTGCAACATTGGTATTTCCACAAAGAGTTAATGTTTTGAATTTCAGACTTTTTTCCCATGGAAGTCCCTTAGGTGAAAGCATTTCAGACCGTTTTTAACTCTCAATGCTCTACTGCCATATAGTAAATACATGTAAGCATATATTCCACATAAATGTGTGATAAATGATGCACAAAATTGTCTTATGAAAAATGCCAGCAAAGCACACTGAGTACAGTGACTGTGTCTGTGTCTGCTGCTGCTTGGCCTTCAGCAGGAACGCAAAGGAGAGAGTCCAGCACACAGGTCATGCACAGCATAATGTCAAGCCACCAGCAACAAGAGGAACACGTTACAGTGAAAGAGATGCCGTCACTTCTCATTGTCAAGTCAGGAGGTAGAAGGTGTGAAATAACATTTTCTCCTCCAGGGCTTTCCTGGAATTTCATGATTAGCATGTCAAAGAAATGGGAGAAGTCATAATAATTTTAGTTTCTAAATATGAAACGCACTAAGAACCCAGTGCCTATGCTTTTATTACTTATTCATGAGACTAAAAATCAGACTACAGAGTTTGTGAGAGAGACTCTCTTGAAACTTGTTTTCTGATAATGATACTGTTGTGAAACTTTTTTCAATAATGCTAAACATAATGGGATATATTTTTATGTCAAATGATAAAAAATTATTACTATTACTACCACATTGAGGAATTGCTGATTATACGTGATAGATTTATAAGCCCATTGTTACTTCCCACATCATGGCCAAAGGCATTAAAAAAAATTAACAAAAAAAAGGCTTTGGGGTTACACTGGTGACATGTTAGTGATTTCTTAGTTGGGTACCTCGAGCCACAGCCTGATTAATTAATTAACCTGAGTTATAAATAGGATGTTTACTCAACTGAGAATAAACTCAAGGAGAACTCATTTTCAGTGTGCAATAAAAAAGCTTACTTTTTTTTTTTGCAAAATATATACAGACACAGGCACTTTCTATACTTCCTCATGCCTGGATTTTTATCTGTATATCAAAATAAAGTGGGAAAAATTTCATTAAATTCACTGGGTTGATACAGGAATAAATGTGGTGTGAGGAAAATAAGTAAGCACATTCTCTTACAGAGACAACAGGACATTTGACAGTGTATCTAAGTATTTAGTACAAATAAACCAAATACCTGGCCAAACACAGAAACCTGCAACAAAGCTCAGATTGTGACTCCAGTTTACTATGACACACAAGTGACTCACTCCCTCTTGTATGGCTACTGTATACTATGGTCTAAGGTTTTTTCCCACAATTACAGTAAGACTGTAATTTGATTTGCTATAAAACCAGTTAGATGAAGGCAAATATCCAGACCTAGCCAAGCTTCCCTTCTGGGAAGGGAATTTATGTCTGAATTGCATCAGACATAAAACAATTTTTTTTCATGGCAGAGGAGCTGGGAAACACTGGAGAATAAACACAGACTATCTTAACTATGAAGTTCTTTGTACTTTCTGGGTGAAAGGAGCTATGCATGGGTGCTCTCTACCTGGCTGATTTTTCCTCCTGTTCCAGCTCAGTTATGTTTCCATGTCACCATACTTGCACCTGGTCATTTTTTCAGTCCCTCCAAGAATAGTTGCCAGCCAGAACTTTAAAGTATGAAAAATATTATTTGGGTAATCCCTGTATAATTCTCATGTCATGAGCCACCAGCATCATCTTCACCCCTAGCATAACCCTTTCATCTCTAGTCCTATTTCAATTCTTAAGTTTTCTTCCAGCACAGAGAAATTAAAAAATGGAAAAAAAGTCAGAAGGCAGTAAAAGGTAGCATCAGATAGGCCAAACGCTGAGTACCAACAGATTTTCCACCATTTAGTAGTTTTGCTCTTATTATCACTCTCTCTGTGGCTAAAATCAAAAAGCATTATCTGGCCCATAATTAGGAAAGAGTTCAAAGTGTTTGCTTTTTGCAATCAGATCATGTTGTTCTCTCTGTTCCTTCAAAAGGTCAATAAGGAATATTTTAAAAAGTCGATGAGGATTATTTAAAAAATAAAAAATCATACTACAAGTTTATTACACAGAAGCTGGCGGGAAAAGTCATTCTTAGAGAACAGTAGCTTGTATTGAGATCTTGTATTGGCATGGCTATGAATGTTGTTACAACGCAACATAAAACTAAATAGAACATTTATTTGGTGGATGTATTTTCCTTTTTTTACTTCAATATTGCACAATGTACCTCATGCACAGTCAGCATGAAGTCCTACATGGAAACAATTTGGAAAACACTGTTGCTCCCTTAAACTTGACATTAAATTATCATCACTACATTTCAGGTTTGGGGAAAAAAAAGTCACTCTAAACTTGTGTTGATGTTGCTATTAGTTCAGAGTTACAGAATCACAGAATCATAGAATTTTGGGGTCGGAAGGGATCTCTGTGGGTCATCTAGTCCAACCCCCCTGCCAAAGCAGGGTCACCCAGAGCAGGCTGCACAGGACCTTGTCCAGGTGGGTCTCGAGTATCTCCAGAGAAGGAGAATCCACAGCCTCCCTGGGCAGCCTGTGTCAGGGCTCCGTCACCCTCAGAGAGAAGAAGTTCTTCCTCATGTTCAGACGGAACTTCCTCTGCTTCAGTTTGTGCCCGTTGCCCCTTGTCCTGTCGCTGGGCACCACTGAAAAGAGTCTGGCCCCGTCCTCCT
>Ga0065711_1050783_pt1 | contig 10659 bp, 4 predicted proteins | sample Hoacrofraction12_FD_59098 | JGI IMG/M metagenome (GOLD analysis project Ga0065711, IMG submission 59098) | Hoatzin crop microbial communities from Cojedes, Venezuela - Epithelial fraction 12 v2 (version 2) | ecosystem: Host-associated > Birds > Digestive system > Esophagus > Crop | place...
CAGAGATTCTTTTTTTTTTTTTTTTTTTTAAATAGGTCATCATGTATTGTCTGTAATTTAAAACTCAATATTTTAATTCATGGCGGGTCTCATTAAGTTGCAAGCTGCTCAGGCTGGTCTTATTGGTGACACAAATCTTTCCTCAGTTCTTCACCTGGAAAACCTGTCCAAGGAAGACACACACCTGTGGCTGATGGGGCAAGAGAACCGCTTTTCTTTGTTTCATCTCTGTATAATCCTTTGACTAAGGCTTACTGCCCTGTTGCTCTGGCTAGGCAACTTCGGAGTGGATTAGGTTGAGATTTCTCAGGACTCAAGTGTTTTTTATAATTATTGCAATTCAGCCCCCTCAAAATCATCTTTATACCTCTAAATCATGCTGAAAATTCCATCACAAATAACTCTAGATTTTACCAGTTATCAACCCTAACAGAATTGACTTGATAATTCACAAATCTATAAAGCAAAACAGGCAGAAAGTGTCTATGCCAAGAAATTAATCTCTGCTTTCCAGCTGAGGAAGTAGGTGTAAGACCCACAAAAAGCCAAAATCACATTTTGTGAAAATGTTTGATGTTTTGCATCTTACCTTTTCAGCATTCTAAACATTTCAACAATATTGTGGGCTTTTTAACTGATAGAGAATAGTAGAACTTATTTAAACATAACTTTATCTAACACTTTTCCTCAAATTCAACAGCTTTTATTAAAACTAATCCTACGACTATTCACTCAAATCTGGGAGGAGTTTGTCATTCTTTCCCAAGAGAATAAAATACCGTTCCATGATGGTCACTTCTGCCCTCCTCATTCCCTGCATTTCATCCCTCAAAAGGGAGCCCTGGGGGTCTATTTTGTTAAAAGTAACAGATGTTTAGAGTGCTATTCCTGTAAATCATTAAATGTGAAGTTTGGAAAGGAAAATTTCTCAGGAAGTTAGCATGAGCAACTGATTGATCTGTTGGGGAAATGGAGGTATTTTAGCAGTAAATTGCAGAACCACAAAGGAAATACTGCTTAGTGCAGGAGTTCAGCATCTTTAAACTCGTCAACTCTGGTTCTGTTGATATTTACTGAATAAGTAAAAAAAAGTAAAATCCTTATTTTCCTCTCACTTTTGTATTTCAAAATACGCTATTAATGTAGTTTGTTTATTCTGTTTCCATATGCCTTTTTGATTCTGAATTTTCAGGTGGACGTTTTTCAAGTGGAAGCAGTAGATGTTGGGACTCTGCAAGGGATGGTGGTTGAAAAAGGGAAAGGCTCTGACTGGCTTCTGGAGAAGATTATTGTGAAAGAGTCAGCAGCTGCAAGGACAGAAACATTGTTTATGGCTCAAACATGGCTGAAAGACAGACACAGTGGAAAAAGATCTGCCTCAGTAACTCTGAATGCCACAGGTCAATACTGTCTTCAAACTATCATCTGCTAAGAAACTCAATCCAAACTGCAGAATGCAGCTATGTGATTTGCTTCTATAAACAAGATATGTTTTAAAATATTCCAGTAGACCATCATCATTACATAGGGGATTAGCGTGTCTGAACACTGTTGGTTTTTAGTACTGTTTAATAACCACTATTTGCCAGAGGATAATTTCTGCTTTGTTACTCCAGATTTACAATGGTGTAAATGGCAACAAACGTGGCCTGTTCTCTTGACAAATTGCTGCCTCTCCAAGTCTTACTTCTACTTTGCCACTTGTAATTAATTTTTTAAGCTTTGAATACCTCTGATAGCTACTTTCTAGGCACAGTAAAAGTGAGGTAACTAGTAGGGCAAACCATGTTTAAGCTGTGGAGAAAATTACTCCATTGTATTCAAGAAGACTGTTTTTCATTATTTATGCCCCACTGTTTGGACAGCTTTTGCCAGAAACTGAGCACACTTTTGTCTGACACTGTATGGGTAACCAGTCCCAGAGGAGCAGTTTTGACCCCACTGCCTGTGCCTGCACTCTTTGTTGAGGCGAGAAGGGAATATGCATCCTCCCTCCCTGTGCCGTGGTTTCAATACAAAAACAATCTGCTGTGCAAGCTGGGAGGGAACCACAGCACACCCCAACCAGATAAGCAGGTGACCAAAGACCAGTATGTACCTTTAAGACTGATGTGTTTCTACTGATCCTGCCCCTAAGACAAGTAAGTAGACAGTACAGCTGAGTCCTTAGATGACAGAAAATATTCTAGTTCTTTTCCTCCTAACACTCAGAACATCTCTGCTCACCGTAGCAACATCGGAATGACGGTGCTTGTCCAGCAGTAGCCTATTGAGACAGAGCAGAATTCCAGTGCAATCCATTCCCTCTGCTTTATCATCTTTAACACATCTATCATTTGAATCCCATAAAGAAAAGGAGAAAGCTGTTCTTGTGCAAAAGCAAATGAATAAAATATAGTAATATTCAGTGCATTTAAGGTTATATATATATAACTTGGCTTCATTCAAATTAGAAAAAAAAAGTTTCTGTTTCTACCAGAATGCATTGATTTGGTAGAAAAAGAAATTGTTCCTGTGAGGATTTATTATACAATAATTGGCAAATCTGGACTTGGTTGTGATCTCAGAAGAAGGCTTTACATCTTTGTTTCAGGCCTCTATCTAGTGTTTACAAGCAGTTTTGGTCTATATAAAATCCCACTGAGATCCATGGGAGCTGATATCAGTGGGAGGAACATCAGCGTCTAAAATGGGCATTAAAAACACCAAATTAGTTCTGATTCATCCAGAGCATAAGTGGTATAAATGAAACTGAAATGCTTTAAAATGAAAAATACTTGAATCTTCATGTTAAAACCATTTCATAGTAAAGAGCAAGCCCTAGATTCAATTCATTAAATAGGATGATATGTAGGAGATGATGCTTAAGTAGAAAATCACATTGTACAATTCCTAGTTAAATCTTTAATCTAAATGATATACTCAGTCAATTGCCTCACTAGAGATGAATACAAGCATTTATTATCATTTAGACGCTGTTCTACAAAAGTATTAATTTGGTCTTCAATCTTTTTTTAATTAGAAATTCAGGAGAGGAGGTGCACTTCTGACTGGCCTTTAGGAAAAGAGCAAATGAATTCAGGTACAGCATCTGAAATAATAATGTGAGAATATTTTCATCATAATATGTCATTACACTTACTAGTACTGACAATATTTTCCCCTTTGTAAGAGTAAGAAATGGCAATATACTTAGGGAGCTGATCAGCACCCACATGAAGTGTTTCTATATTAATGCTCCCCAAGTAGACTAAGATATGTCTTAGGAATTTTATCTCAGGTGCCTCGGTTAATATATGAAAGCAGAAACTCCTTTAATCCTTTTCTTTCCTTTTTATTTTCCTTATTTTATTTGTTCAGAAGGCAGATGGAGGATTTATTTCACAAAACATCAAGAAGAAACAAAACCAGACTTTGAAAAGTTGTCAGAAAATATATCCAAGTTGGTTATGGTTTTTTATGGAAGCAACGGCAAGTCAAATCCGGTTTCCATGGAAAACAAAGTGGAGCATCAGGCTAAGAACCAGATAACATATGACGTAAAATAATATATAGATTTGTCTATATTTAAATTTTCTTTGAGTATCCTTTTAAAGAGAAACATTCATGTAGAGCTGTTAACATTGCAGATATTATTGTTTAAATATTCAAGAAAAGCAGAACTGAAATTTTCAGTTGCTCACCAGATTTCATTTTTAATTCTTGTCTTTCTCAAGTTCATGATGATCAAGCATATTCTTTTTTTTTGTCAGCAAATAGTCATAGTTAATAATACATATCAATTTAAATGGCATTAACATTAAGTATTCACATTAAGAAATCAGTGCAGTATGTAATTTGAATTTGATAGAATAATTACAATGAAAGCCCCTGGAGTATAAAGGTAATATTTCCGTCAGTGCTTACAGTCAGCTTGGTCCTGCTGCCTTTGAACTCAATGGGACTTTTAGCACCAAGACTAATGTAAATGGGGCTAGGTCCGTGCTGACCCTTTTAGAGAAAACTTCCTCTCTTGTTGTAAGTTAGCTTTGCATGTAACTATATACTTCCGTTTGGATGCTAACTCCTTGTTTTGTTACTTCCCAGATAAATTTACCGTCTGATTTGGGAATGCTTTATAAAGTGAGACTTGGTCTCCAGAGTTCGGAAAACAGCATATCCCTCTTGTCTCTTCGTCACTTTAAAATGCAAAACACATCAACTCTGGATACCTTTAGTCTCACCATAAATAAAACACTTCCTTTTTCCATTAATGGAGACAGATGGATTGAGTTCCCTGTAGAGTGGCCATTAAAAGAAACACTTTCTGGTAGGTATAAATCTACTTTAAAGCAGTAGAGTGGTCCAAGAGGTTAACACATCCCAATATTATAACTGAAACCTTTATCAAAACAGAAAATTTTATTGTCTTTATTTAATGATTCACAAAGTCTGGATAAGAATTTAAAATATATGATGGATAATACTATCCACTCAGTTTAGTTTCTGTACTATGAAGTGGGAAATGCAATATTCATTTGATTGCACAGCACCATTATTACATGCTACAAAGAACAGTTTATGAGAAATATCCCTTTCTTGCAATATGGTAATATTTATACTCTCCTTTGTTTAGTACTCAGCTGCTCGTATTACTGACATTAACAACATGATTTTTTATAGCTCATTTACTATTTAGTGATTTTTTTTCGTTTGCACATTCCAAACTGATTCTCAGTAAATAACAGCTCAAAACTACTGATAAGCATCAGCTTTATTTTTATACACTCCAAATATCTACGCCTATTAAAATTAGCTCAACAATTGTCTTACACGTGTCACCTTTCTCAAGTAAAAGAAAAGAAACTCTTTCACCTAAAATCCACTGTAATTTCCATATTCTTCTAATGTCATGTTTACTGAATGCCACCACATGACAGAACAATTCTCAATTTAAGAAACAGACCAAATAACAATACTTAATATTCAAATAATTTGTGCCCGAGTTTTATGCAGAAAACAGAGGAGTTATCTGGGTACAGAATAAGTCAATTCATCCAAACTGAGATGAAGTAGGTGTTAAATGAACTTTGGATTGTACGCTTTGGATTGGAATTTATGACACAGTTTCAGTGAGGTGTTTCCATGTGCCTAAATGTAAGCATGCAAATAATCTCAGTGGAATTAACAGGGGCTGAGGGTTTTTTTGCATATTTTGGCTGCAACTGAAAATTTAAATTTTGTATTCAGGCTTTAGATTTTTTTATTGCTTGAAGCAGTTATTTTCACTTGAAGACTTGCACAGTATGGGTATAGAACAAGGCTTAATGGCTTTTATTTCCTGTACACAAGAATGAAACAAAGAGGACCTTCAGATTAACATAAAGCTCATGAGTGTGCCCCTTGCATAAGACTGATTGTTGTCACACGCAGTATTTAGAGTACACCTAAAAGCACACAGAAATGGTGAGAGAAAGATGCAGGGTGATAAATGGGCAGTGAGACTGGAACCCTTGCAACCTTCATCCTGACTCTGGGTCCGACACTGAACGGTTGAAAAAATCACTTCCCGGCTCTTTTTTTTTTTTTGGTAATATTTTCCTTCTTTGTGAAATACTTTAAAATCAAGAGATAAAAAGTAACAAAAAAAGAATAAGTATTATATTACCTGTGTGTTTAGGTAAAAGAACAAACAAACAAAATAGCTCGTCTCTGTTGCATTTATTTCTTTCCATGTGTACTAAAGAAGTCTTCAAGGAGGGATTTGTAACCACAGTGAAGAAAATCAAGGACAGTGAAAAAACACATTCCCCCAAATCTTTGCTGTTTTATGTCCAAGAGAACTTTAAGCAACTCCACAGCAGGTGGCACACGTGGAGTTCAAAGTGATCCTTTACACACAAACTTACTTGCAATTTAGCGTGCAGAACAGATCTACTTTTCTGTCAGCTTTCTAAATCTAATTTATTGTCTCCTTGGTTTAATTTTTCTCAGCTAAAAGCAAAATCAGGATTATGTTAATTAGAATGGGAAGCAGCTGATCACAACCACCTTAACAAGAAGCCATGTGCTGTTAAATTTCAGTAACAGCTCTGTCATTCATAGAATGCCTTAGTATTTTCCTTTTTTTATTTTGTACTTGGGAATGCAATGAAGAATATGCTAATGGCTAATTGAAACCATCAAAACACTGTTGATAAAATACAGTGCAGACCCTAGAGATCCAGCTGTGCACACATGTGCCTTTGGGTTTATTAACCAGGAGAGGACTCCAGCTGAGTATGTACATAAACAGTTTCTCTTCACTGTACTTTCCTTTGAGATGCTTACACCTCAGGATTCCCCAGGGATGAAACAGTGTGTTCTCTCTCTCACACATACAAGGCTGTACAGATGGTGAATTTTGCACTACTGTAATTTTTAAGGCAAAGCAATTGAACAGAGAATAGGTGAAATAAAAATGTATTATGTTACTTTCAAATAGCTGATTATTTCCAAAAACTTAACACAGAGCCATAATTCACGCTGATTATGAAATCATTAGAATTTTATCGAATTAATGGACTGGTAACATTTGTATGTTATCCTTATTGTATGTAACTTCTTTTCAGAGATTTCTTTCATCTTTCCTCTCTCCAATCTATTCAGTATGCTACAGAGATAAAAGCTTACTTCCCCACATTTGCCCCATGATGGCCTGATCCCACTACCTAAACAAACACTGTCATTTAAGCATTTGAGCCCTCTTTCCTTGCCTCCTTTATTCTCCTTCAATCGCCCTTCTTTGTACAATACACTTTACCAATTCTGTCCGCTGTGCAATCTGATCCAAAGCGCATTCATCTCAATCTCTAGTAGACTACGGCGTGACATGGCCATCATAAGACAATAGATCTTACTTGCCTTGGCCAGACTCACCTGGAACCTCCAGACATTATGGGCATAGGACGTCCTTTTAAGATCATGCCAGAGCTACATCAGATGTGCACCTGTCTCTAGTCCTCTCTCTGACCCTGTCTTCTGGATGGACCTTGGACCACATTGTAGTCTTATTTTCAGTCCTGTCTCTGCCCCTTTCTCCTGCTGCTCCTGTCTCCACCACCAGGATGGATCCCAGATCTTTTTCATTGTTTGCTGCATCTGGGACTTTTGAGAGCACTGCCTGCCACATTCGGATGCTGCAGGTCTGTTACCTGGTCAGTGAGGGCATTGCCTGTGCTGGCGTCGTGCTCAGCTCCTGTCTTGTCCACCCTTGTGAGGCAGGCCCACTCTTGTTGCTCTCTGACGCAGTGATCAAAGAAAAAAGCCTTCCAAATGCAATCCTTTCACTCTCGTTTTGGGCTGGTCCAGCCTTACTTCTCAAGTTTCAGATCTGGGAGACTGGAAAAGCAGAGGTCAAGTAAAATACAACAAGAACATTTAGGAAATCAGAGTTATAGCAAAAAATAGCCTGCACACATTTCTTTGTTCTGTGTAGTGACCCATTCACTGCATTGCATCCCTGACGAAATATTTAGTTTCCTCTCCTGATTCTTTATGTTGGATGTAACACCACCCACCATATTCCATACAGTCCTTGTATTTAATCTTTTCTCTTATATTTTATCATGCCATGATTTTTTGTTCCTTAGGCAGCATCAGTTTTTGATTTCCATTTTAAACTTAGCTGTATCCTCTACACCTAGGCTTTTACTAAATTGTACCTTTATAGGTGAAACTAAACACCTTTTCGGCACTATGGATTTCTTCCCATGCACCTGCTCAACTGCAATAGGCATGCAACAAGGGTCTGTTCTCTCGCTCCTATCGCTGATGCTGGGGAAACAGGCAAGGCCCATAGAACAGAGATCATTTTTGTATTGAACTCTGTATTTTAAATGATCATTAGATCTGAAAGCTGATAATAACAGCTTGTTATCTGCTTTACCTGGACTTTGTCTTCTTGACTTCCAAAGGATGCAGCTAATCTGTTTATAAATGCAGTCCTGTATGGGATAAGTGTCTGACTGATCTAAGCTCTGAGCCATGTTCTACAGAAGTCTTCTGCAAGGTCAGGATTTATCCTCTTCTACTAGAGTGTCTACAAGGATAAAAATGAGATGATAGGTAGACAATTAAAAGAGGTAAATATTCAGAACTGTCACATCATTTGGTTCTGTGAGTGAAATGTAAGTGAAAACAAACAGATGCTCTGTGTGTTTACTTTTGAAGATGTTCAGATGTTGTGATCTTGTCTTCAATTAAATAACTATAACCATTGCATAAACCATAAACAGCACGAATTAATGGGTGACGACTTCAGCTGAGACAGACTTGTCTTCCTGAACTCGCTCAATAAATGGATGTGCTCTCTCATAGTGAAGTTCAACACAGCAACTTAGGTGCTCTGAATCACACGCGAGGAGCTTCTCTCTCCGTCTCTTAGATGGTGAAGTCTGAAGGACTTGTCACTCTAGCTAAAGTTAGTCTTTGTAAAGATCCAAAAAGTGATTGATGAGTCTGAGAATTATTAGGATTTTATCTATTAGGTGTTTGCTGTTAAAAATAAAAAGGCAACTGACTGCGATAACATGTCTGTACTGTTACAAACAGCATAAAGCATATGCATGCTTTTCCATAATTTAATGTAAAGTTGTCAGTGTCACCAGTGTTTACAGTTACAGGAAAAAATTAAGGGAAATTCGAAAAAAATTTGAATTTTACTATTATTTTCAAGTGTTCTAATTTTTAATAACATCTGAATGCACATTTTTGTCATCATATAGCTGTACAGCACTGTGGCACAGTCTGAACAAGATCTCTTTCTGCTTGATATTGCAGTGGTTACATATCATCTAACAGTATTTTCAAGAAACATTTTGAGCGAGAGAAATTTAGTGCATATAACTGCATGTATATATGGTACTTATGGTGACACAGGGGACAGATCCCTTCTTTGGTCATTGCAGAATGTCCAGCAAGGAGAGGACAATGAGGTACTCTGTCTTAAAGTATTTTAAAATTTATCCTGTAATCCATGCTTTTACTTCCTATAATTCTTTTTGAAATCTTCCTATATAACTAATATAATTTAAGATTGTAATACTGAATAATTTTATTTTAGTCATTTGTAGTTATTCTGGATGCTGTTGAATTGGGAGAACTGGACAAAGTTGTTCTTTTGATGAGCAGTAAAACAGGTAAAGTACGTTCGCCACTCCCTAAAGTCAATGATGTGAATCACACAGCTAGCCTCCTGTTAAAGGCAATGAAATCACTGTCAGAGTTAAATCCTGATTAATTTCTTTGGCTATTTTTGCTAAAAAATCCTACATTTTCATACATTAATGCCCTTGGATTTAAAGGCGATATCATTATTGCATCACGAAAGTAAACTGTTCCTTTCCATATAAGAAAGAAAACCAAAAAAATAAGGTCAATAATTATGTTCTGCAACTAATACGTGATCTATTAATAAGTGACCTAGGAGAATAATTGTAACTCATATAAGAAACTGGTATTGTTTAATGGTCCTTTTGTGATTCAGTTATTTTCACTTTTCCTCCACCTGTTCTGTTTTCTCCCTGTGACATTCAGAGGGAGATTTTGCCCCTCTTTGGCAGTAAGCAGTTTTGTCACTGAATTTCATTAAAATTGTCATAACTTTAACATCTCTTTGTCTCATCTGTAGGATGACTATCATGCTACTAAGGAATATTCAAAGAATTAATTGTAAAGATTTTTGAAGTCTTTTAATGAAATTTGCTATATAATTGCAAATTGTTACTCACTGTGTGCTACAGTTGACAATTTACAGACAGTTTTTCAGGAAAACAAAGGTTCTATGTTTGCACTTCATCTCTGTCTTTTTTATTTGCCCATCTGTTAGCTCCTCATAAAAACCTTTCAGACTCACCACCCAATTTCAACCAGATCTGTAAAATGTGTATAGATGTCAAAGACATTTGGGCAGTGAGTGTGTACGTACTGGCTGGCTGGTCTACACATCCTGCACCACAGCGGGGTCTGCCTCGGCTGCTGGGGCTTCAGAGAGGGCACGGCGTGGAGCCTCAGTTGCTGTAGAGTGGAAGGGAAGGAGAGGGACAGCCCTGCCATGCTGCTGTTGAGGAGCAAGTCATATAGCTCACTCCTGCTGTTTCCCACAGCCTCAGTTATGAAACTTACCTACGGCCATCTCTGACTGACAGTCATTGAATACAGCAAGTGCATGTTGCCAAAGGGCACCACAGAAAGCACGAAGGCAAGATTTTTCCAGTGCAGTTTGAAAACACGCTTCACACAGGAGCGACTTTGGGGCTCATTGGCTCTGTGTGTGTTCTGAAGAGAAAGGCACCTCAGCTATGAGGAAAGGCTGAGACAGTTGGGGCTGTTCAGCCTGGAGAAGAGAAGGCTGCAGGGAGACCTTACAGCAGCCTTTCAGTACCTGAAGGGGGCCTACAGGAAAGGTGGGGAAAATCTTTTTAGCAAGGCCTGTTGTGATAGGGCAAGGAGTAATGGCTTTAAACTGAGGGAGGGTAGCTTTAGACTAGATATAAGGAAGAAATTTTTTACAGTGAGGGTGGTGAAACACTGGAACAGGTTGCCCAGAGAGGTAGTGGAGGCCCCATCCCTGGAAACATTCAAGGCCAGGTTGGACAGGGCTCTGAGCAACCTGGTCTGGTTGAAGATGTCCCTGCTGAC
>Ga0065711_1050788_pt1 | contig 10659 bp, 10 predicted proteins | sample Hoacrofraction12_FD_59098 | JGI IMG/M metagenome (GOLD analysis project Ga0065711, IMG submission 59098) | Hoatzin crop microbial communities from Cojedes, Venezuela - Epithelial fraction 12 v2 (version 2) | ecosystem: Host-associated > Birds > Digestive system > Esophagus > Crop | place...
CTGCACCGCCCTGCTCCCCGCCTCCCCAGGGCGCCGCGGGCCACCGCCTCCCGCCGCTCTTTCGGCCCGAGGGAGGCGGCGGCGGGGGTGCCGCCATGTTTCTCGTCCCTCGTCACCTCACGGCTCCGGGGCTGCCTCCCCTGCCTGGGGAGCATTTCCCGGTTCCCCCCCTCTCCCCGCCTGCGGCCCTACAGCGAGGGGCCATCCTGGCAAACACGCAGCGCTTTTTCTCTCTTGCCTCCTGTCTTGTCCCTTCCCCCAGTCACGGAAACCCAGCTTGCCCCCTTCTCCAGACTCCGAAGCCTCTCGTCTGAGCAAACAGGTGAAACCACGGCAGCCTCCAGCTGGTCCTGGAGCCCCCGGTCCGACCCAGCTCGCCCCTGGGTGCCTGGGGCAGGGGGGAGCTGTGGGGAGGTGGCCGGTGCCTTGCACCGAGCCTGTGTTTGGGTGGGGGGTCTGTGACAGCAACGAGGAGCTGATGATGTCCATGGCGTCTGAAGCTCCAATCAACCCACTGGGCATGACAGGGACGTGTGAGGAGTCACAGTCATGGAGGTACAGCTTCATCCCTGACTACCTCCAGAAGACACATTACTGGTAATGGAAACCGCCGTACTGCAGCGTCGCAGTGTGAGACGTTTTAACTGTGACCCAGGAGCATCGCAGCGACATCAAACAGGCTCAGTGCCTGACACCAGTGCTGAACTTCTGTCGCTCTCTGATGGAGAAACTCTTCTGAACTCTTAACGCTTGCTGGAATCACGTCTCTCCAGGGGTGAGAGTCACTCTGCCACACTGTGACCCGTCGCAGCGAACTGACTCTGCTGTGGGGCCACGTTGCAGCAGATGAACAGCAGACAGCACAGCCTTAGCTGCTCCACTCCTTCTGCAAAAACAGACCCCTCTCAGCCAGAGAGGTTTCTGCAGAGTTTTCCTCATTAGTTGCCTGAGAAGGGGGTAGCTGCATAGATCAGGCTTCTAGAAAGTCAATACCCAAGCGTGGCTGGGAATACTGCTTGCTGGTGCCTCGTATTCCCTCCAGCAGTCAGAGTCTACCAGGCCTAACACAGACCACAACCATTCCCCTTCAGTCAAGGACTCAGCATTCAAATGAAGCAAAGTCAAACTGTGCTGTGAGCAATGGGATGCCTTGCCGGAACAGTTGGAGAAAGCAGAATGAATGTCTGTTCTTAGGGAGTCATTTTTCTGTTGGTAATTGAAAACTCTTTGCTCAGTTCAGCACGTCAGTCTCCTAAATTACACAATACATTTTCACAACAGCCTGCAAACCTTGAAAGAAACCAGTGCAGAGGCTTACACCCCTGCTTCTCCAGCGTAGCTCCAACTCATCCTGGCAAAACAGGCTCTGCACCACAGCTGTTGAAAGGTAATCTTGGGGACCCACCACTGAGAAGAAATGAGAGCTATGCAGCCCACAGCCTCCCCTCTAGGTGAGCTGTTAGAAAGGAAATCAGAACATGAATTCTTATAGGTTTGGAAAATCCAGTGCATTGCTTTTTCTTAGGCTTCCATGGAGGAGGAGCAGAAAAGCAACCAGAAGCACTGGGGAGCCATGTGGAGGGAGAGAGGTCATGGTACCATCTACAGCTTCTTTCTTAAAACTGTCAGAGGTGGGTGTCTGATTACAAAAGGTGAGAATGCTGCTGTTAAGGAGGGCAGGGCCTTCCTGTGAATTGTTGGGATTTCTTCACAACAAGCCACCAGAAAGTGGTCTAATTGTTAGGCAGTGGCTGCTAAGCTTGCAGTTCTTCTGTCTGTGCACGGCCCTTGAGGAAGAAGAACCCGTGTCAGGAGCAGGAGTAATGAGGACCCCTTGCACAAACCTCTGTGGTTGGTAGGACAATGGGCCAAGAAAATCCATTGCTACTTAACTGCGATCTGATAAAGGAGGGAGCATCAGGCATGCAGGCCTGAAGCATGACACACAGCACATCTTCATGAGCCAGACCCACTTCTGGAGAGCAGTGGAATGAGTCCATCAAAGGGGGTGGCGTTGTCCAGACATCCCTGCAAGCACAGCACAGGGTATCGCCCTTCATGGTCCCCAGGCCTTGGCTGCCACATGTCCTGGGGCACAGAGAACTTCACCTCTGAGAACTCATACCCACAAGCAACATCCTATGATGTCCCAGGGAGTCTGCTAACAGCCAGGAGCTCTGGAGAGAGCTTGTAGGTAGGTGGTAGTTACCAAAGTTGCCTATCTGGCAGCCCTGACTGCTGCTTAATACCAGAGTTTTGGCACAAGCCTTGTTTGGGGTAACTCTGGGATCCTGCTGTAAATGCTTGCCCTGGTGGTATGTGCATCACCACTCACAGGTCTTGGACCCCCTTCCACACCACCTTGGGCCCACTTCCTCCGCTCCAGCAGCCAGTAGGATCTGGGCTCTCTTTGCTTTGAGTCACAGAAGTAAGCTCTGGGGCTTGGGTGGGACTGTTGCGTTCTTTAGTGGATTCTGACTCCTGTGACCTGAATCCCAAGTCACTTCTGGTAGGAGGCTCCATCAGCAGGCACCTCATGGGAAAGGAAAACTGCCTCACTGAAATCATCAGCAACAGGTGATGCGGGATGGAGCTCCAAGTGGAGAAGGTTGCACTGGGATGCAGCCCTGGACCCTCCCTCAGCAGCAGTACTGTCATGCTATTAGCCAAAGCCAGATTGTTGAGATCTTCTCCAGGTCCCTCAGGTCTTCTCTAGCAATGCTACTTACCCCTCTGAAAGAGCAGCCCAGCATCTTACAAGACTGCAGATCTCTCTCTGCACCTGCTGGCAAACCACCCCCCCAGGAGGAGGGCCCTATGCGGGATGCATGGCCAAATTTCTATGGCTCGCAGAATTCATTTTGCTGAATCTACTTCTGAGAAGTGCTGCAGGCTACTGAAGTGGAATTGCTGTTCGTGGAGGACCAAATTAGACTCCACCTTGAAAGGTGTTGGCTGGGCTGCACTGAGATGGTGGTAAAAAAGGCTGGTTTTGCACAAAGAACTGGGAGTTAGAGTTATCCCATGTGCTTTGCAAAGGATAATTTAACCTCTGTGTCCTTGCAAAGGAGGGGGAGACCTGCAAGGGTGAACACTGGGACATGCAAAGCTGCTGTGCTCCGCTGACTTGAAACAGCATTGATCAGTTTGTGCTGGCTGCAGATCTGGTGAGGAAACTTTAAGTACAGCAGATTGATAGCTACCATGGGACAAATTCCCCATAGCTGGTTGGATTCAAGCACTGAAGTACTGACATATTGATCTATTTATGGTGATTTATTAGTAATAGCCCTGTACCCCAAACTCTTGTGCAGTTATACAAGTGAAAAAGCATGCTATTGCTAGCTTAACCGATTTCTTTCTGAGGATGTATGGAGCGATACACCTCTATATAAAGCCCTGCATTTGAGCATATGGTGCAATCTACAGTGGACAGGAAAAATAAAAGAGATCAGAGGGCAGCATGTATCACATAACCAGCCCCAGCACGCTGGCTCCCAGGCTCTGGGTTTGCAGGTGGCAGGCAGGTCTGGGGTGCTGTTGGGGCCTGCAGAGCAGTTCCTGCCCTGGGACAGGGACCAGCTCCTTCCCTGCTCCAGCAGCCCAGAGCAGGGGAAGGATCCCTGCAAGGAGAGGAGGGAAATCTGGTGAGTGCAGAGCTGTTAGTGTTGGGTACGGGCACTGCTTGGGCAGCCCGCAGCGGGGTCAGCGGGAGCAGAGAGGCACGTGATGACCACAGGGAAGCCCCCACCTCCCCAGCGCAGAGGTGAGGCCCTTATCACCTAATTTGACTTATTCTGGGAGGAGAACAGGAGTTAGGAAAAGGAGAGGCCTCAACAAGGGGCTGAGCCACAGATCTGCACCCTGCAGACATTTCCTGGTGGAGATCTCCCTCCCTCGAGCCCCATCTGCAAGCCTTGCTTACCTTAGAGGTGGTCCAGGGAGTCACAAGGGTTTACATGAGCTGCCCACACAGGGAGAGTTGAGGTAGGATATGAACGTCCTTCCGTCCCCGGGCTCAGCTCAACAGCAGCAGACCCATCCAGGTACCTCGTGAGGTGTACTTTTCTTTTGGTTTTCCCTAATTTCGTGTTGGATTTCACTGATGTGAATGAGTTTCTGATGACTGAAATAGCCGTTGACGCATTAAGCTTGAAAAATTCTGTGATGGCTTCAGTTGTTTCTCTCCCCTTGCTCCAGGCACGTGCCTGTTGCACTCCTTGTCCCAGACGTCTCCAGCCCTGCAGAAGGTAGGAGAGACAAATAGGTGCTGGCTCTTTACCCACCGCAGTCTGGGGCTGAGGTGATGGTTTAAATGGAAATCTCTGTTTCAGTTAATAAGCCAAGTTATGAGTGGTTGAACAAGTGGCGTGCTTCTGCTCCAGGGATTAACCTGCAGGAGAACTTGGATAGTGGGGCTGCTGGAGTGTTAAATCATCCCCACGTGAACCACTGCCGTTCAGCTGGAATCAGCCTCAGGCACACACCATGCATCAGCTGCAAGTGGTGCACATTTGTATCACTTTATTTGCAACTAATGAAATAGAAACATTTATTGCGTATAAATTATATATGAGCACCCATCACACAAATAAACTCTTTCCTGTCTTAGTTTTCCATTTCCTCCTCAATCAGAAAGTCTGTTATATTTGGGACAGATTCAGGAGTCTCTGACGGTTCCCATCCCCTGGGCCTGTTTTGGTTAACTAGCAAGGCGAGCTGCTCTCCACGTCTCTACAAAACCCATGCACGCCGTTAGAGTAAGCACCTGTCTTAATGTACGAAGCGGCAGGGGAAGAAGAGGAGTTTCTCTCCAGCTCTTGTCTAGACTTAACCTTCCTTCACTTGGAAAATCTGGCACATTTCCCATAGGCTGAGACAAAATAATAGCGAAAACCAGAAGTAATCTGACACTTGTAATTACAGGCCTACCAGCTCCTTCTTGACCTCAGACAGAAAAAGGGAATAGCACTTACTAGGACTGTTTGAAAACAAGGGAAGAGTTCTAGTGGGTGCCAGGTCTCATGTGTTTGTGCAAAAGAATTCATAACACTGCTTGGTAACTTCTGCAGATGTTAAGTTATAGATTTGGGTCATGGATTTGGCTGATAAATGCAAAAGCTCCAGCAAGGAATATGATACAGTCCTACACTGTGTTTTGGTTTTTAAAAAACGGGAATGATACAAATTAACAAGTTTTGTAGTAATTAAATTGAAAATTGACTAGCTAGAGAGAGTCAAAATGTTAAAGTTGATACAAGCATGTGTTTTTGAAACAGCCTAAGGGCAGGTTACTCAATGTGGGCCACACTTCTGGTCTGGCAGCTCTGTCTGTGGAAGAAGGGATACTGGCGAAGGCTTGAATAGTGGTGTAGGAGCAGCGGAATGTGACCTCCCAAAGCAACGCTGCAGTCAGAAAGGCTAATTGTATCCTTGGATGTATGAGCAGGGAATGCGGAGCAGGTATAACAAGATTATATTGCAAGAGATTATATTGTGTCTGCTGATTCCATGGGTGTGATTACTGGTGTGAAAGAATTCCCAGTTTTGACATCTACAATTCAAGGAGGAGGTTAACAAGTTAGAGGGGCTTCCTGCAAGAGCTCTCAGGCCTGTTAAGCAGTTGGATGATATGTTATGGGGGAGGAGAGCTTAGGACTGATACCATCAAAACCTAAATATACCTATGTAGAATTATATTTTTGCTCCTCTAGTAGCTGCTTTGCCCAACAATGGTACAAGAAAAAGCAATCTAGAGATGAGGTGTACATTTTACAATGGAGAAAGCAGTTAAATACTTGAGCAGTTTACTTAGGGTGGTGGCAGCTTCCCAACCCTTGGCAGTTTTTGAATCAAGATGGGATGTTTAACAAAGTAACAATGATTAATGTGACAGAGTCCTTTGTCCTGTGATCATCAGGAAAGCAGGCCGATCTGGAAATTTCTCTAGTCCAACAGACACTGCTGTCAGATGGTACCAGCCTGCAATGCTTCTGCTGAAACTGCTCCCAGAATTATAGCTATACTCCTTCTTGCCTTCTACATTGTTTTTCTTCATTTAGAGGCTCAGCTTACTCAGCTGAGGAAGCCCCTGCAGTCCAGCAGAGACTTAGGACCTTTCTGCTATGGGGTCTGTGTCTTGGATCACTCCCTGTGCTCTTTTGGGGTAGCCTCTCATATCTGTTTTTGTTTCCTTTGGGAAAAACCCCAAAGCAGGAGGGCATAGGTCAGAACTCGATGCCTGTCACCTGTGAGTGGGGTTCAGCATCACCTCCCATCTCAGCATGGGGCAACAAATCTGGGGAAGCAAGGGCAAGGTCCACCACTTTTGGACAGCACTCCAGGAACGCAGCCTGAAGATGTGGGATAACACGGAGGAGTGATAGGCTTCAGGGGCACAATGAAATCCTTAACTGAGCTTCTCCCTCCGTCTCTGGTAGGCAGCAGCATTAGGAGGAGTTTGCTGAGGTGGCCACAGATTTATGGGGCCAGAGAGCCCCAGGGAACTCACACCTGAGTCCATCGGTGCAGCGAGCTGGTACCTCCTTTCCCCCGTCCTGGGTCATCCTCTGTTGCTGCTCTATGGTGTCTGACATACAGGTCGGATTCAGAGGCAAGCAAGTGGTTTGCTATACAGTTATAAAAGGCTGTTTGTTTTCTCTGCAGCTGCTTAAATCTGACCTAAATACCTTCCAGGCTATGCAGCCTGGTGCTTTCCTTGAAAACCTAGAAGGTCACTGACTGCTGGGTCTTTCTCCCTCAAATGAACCAGGGGCATGTATGGAGCCATAACTGCACTGGCAACAAGCGGGAGCTGCTCTTTTTTCCCTGCTCCTGCTTGTGGAATTTGGCAATAATAAGGAGCTACTAGACTTGTATCCTCACAGAAATAACGGTGCATATTCTAAAATCCTGAAGCAGAATATTTGGTACATTTTAATATCCATTTTTTGGATCTATGTGATTGTGGGGAAAGGAGCTGGTTGTGCCCACCTGCCCTGCTTTGCACAGGGAAGCTGCTTCCTTGAAACAGCAGCCTGAACAGCCACCAGCAAAGCGTCCCACCGTCCCACTGGGCTGCCCCAGCCCAGCACTGCCGCCCTGCAGAGCCCAGCATCCTGATGGCAACCGCTGCGCCCGGGTCAGCGGCACGCCGCATCGCTCGGCTTCCCAGCTTCACCTCCTGACCCTGCTGCCTGCAGGCACGTCGGGTTGCGCGTGGCCCCGCGGTGCTGGGAGAAGGGGCCCACGTTCCCTGCTGCTCCATGAACCTCGGGCCCGGCTGAGGAGCGTGCAGGAACCCTGTGCCAGGCTGGAAGCGCAGGCTGAAGCACATGAGCACAGTGGGAGAAAGCCAGAGCAGCGGAGGGTGCTGCAGACTGGAATGAACATCAATCGGCAGCAGCGTGTGGGGTGCCCATTGCACCCCTGGTTACGGCCCCCCACCCTCAAGCCTGCCCACGCCGAGGGCTCCTGCCTGCTGCAACATGCAGCGTCGCTCGGTGCGGGAGCGCGCCGGCTGGGTGCTGGAGGTTGGCACCCCGCAAGCAGTGGGGCACGGCTCCCCGCAGCCGTGCTGGGTCACTCCGCTCTGGGCAGCCGCTGTACCGTCGCTTTCCTGGAAAGCAGTTGCTCTTTGTTACTGAGAAGAGCCCTGCTCTCAGGGGGGAAGCAGGGGCCTGGCCACCACTTCATGAGGGGCCACTACTTGTGCTAATTTTTCTCATAAGAGTCGAACTAATACAGCTTCCGCTCGCTCTAAACCACAGCAAGGTGTTTTTGTTTGGGGTTTTTTTATGGGGGGAGGGGAGGAAAGGGGCTGGGGGATTTTTTGTATGTTGGTTTTGTCCTCCTGGCTTTCTCTTTTTGTGTTGTTGTTGGGGTTCTTCTTTAATGCTTTGCTGTTAGCATCTCCTAAAAGGAGGCTTTTAGAAAGTTGCGAGAGGGACCACCTAGAACAGGGAAGAGGGTCAAAAGGGAAAACCGCCTAGGACTGTATGCAGCAAAAGGCTATACATGTTGTACTGTTTGCAAGCTGGACTTGCAGCACATCAGGAGATCGTGGCAGTCATGTGCTACCCACCCCCCAGGCATCCTTCCATCCTCCTCGCTGTACAAATGAACTGTACATGCACTGCCTGCGTCGCCTCTCATGCCAGGGTACCCAGGGTGGTCCCATGCTTTCTTCTCTCCTTTTCCTTCGCATTTGACCACCCAGCAGGAATCCCCCAGCTTATGTCTGGGTCACTTGGATCGCTCCATCGCCAGGCAGATTAAGTGCAGCGTGTTTCACCTCCCACTCACATCCCGTCCACAGAGCCAGTGTGCACACCGTTGGGTGACAGCACGTTTGGATCCAGCTGCAGGCCTGGTAAGGCACCGAGCCTCTAAACAATCAATCACCCATCGTCTGGTGATGATGCTCCAGCCCCAGCTGAGCTTCCACTCACTGGTTTGCTGGCTGAAGGGCAAAGCAGTACTGACCCACCTAATGTGTTTATCCATCTTCCCACCCCCAGCACACCCCCATGCCCTCTACGTTCTTCTCATTTCACTTTTCTGCACCTCTCTTCCTTTCTTCTCCAGACTTCCAGTGCTTCCTTCTCTCCACCTCAGTTCTTTTCCTTGCCACACTACTTTCTGCCTTCCTCTGGGGCCATGCATGCATTTTGCTTTCTCAGAAAACCATCTGTATCCAGCAGTTTGCAGTCACCTGCCTCAAAATACCTTTCTTCTTTGCACACTTCCCAAACTGACAGGGGCAAATAGGCAGCTTGTAGCTGTTTTTACCTCATGCAGGCTGTAAGGAATCCGCATGCTGAGAAAGAGGGAAGCTGTTAGGGTGTTACTGGCTCTCAGGCTGTTGGATATCAACATCTTTGCACTCGCCAAAGATCCGGGGGCTGCTGAAGAACAAAAGGACCATTAGCCTGTCTGCACGCTTGCCATCATCACACCAAGACTTTCAGACAGGTATCCCTGCGCTGAAAGCAGTTGGAGAAAAAAGCATCAATCCAGCAGTGAGAGAGGGTGAATCTCTGGGCTGTAGGGAATTTGCTTGTATTCTTTCTTCTTAAGAAACTCACTAAAGGCAGGGCTTGTTTTTCACCTTAAACACATCCAGGCTTGGTTTCAGGCTAGCAGGGAAGAACTGCAGCACTAGCAAAGCCAGTGTTTGAGCATGGCTTGCTTGCTGTCTACTCCTCTGCGTCACAGGACACAAAGCTACTTCAGCATCCTTGCATTTTCCACCTATAATGAAGCCACTTCAGATGTACCTCAATCCTGAACTCATTTTGGTCCCTGTGAATCAAGCCTGAGCTTTGGAAAATTGTGGTCAATGGTGCCATCGTGACATGTCTCACCAGCTTTTATTGCTGAAGAGGATTGCTGCAATATGCTTCAGCTGCAACTCCTGCAAGGTCATGGTTTCAAGTGGACGAGAGAGAGAAGAGAGACCCACAGACAATCTCCAAGCAGCGAGGCTGGTTGTTGCTTGTCGCGGGCAAAGAAAGATGGAGAGGAGGAATAAAAGGCAGAATTAGACTGGACCAGTTAATGTTAAGGCAAGGTGGCTGGTAGAGTCTATGAAGTCACCCAATAAATGCTATAAATATCCACAGAGGGAAACGGACTCCCTGCTAGGCAACTGTAAAGCAAACCACAGGATATAGTTGAAGCTGCCATCCAAAAATACAAAGAAAAGTGTGACAAGCCTACTTACAAACCAAAAATGGAACAGATGAGCACTTCGTCTCTGCCGTGATTTAGGGCTCCAGTGGCAGGTCCTCCCACTGAAGCCTCCCCGAGAATGAAATAAGCGCTTTGCCCAGACTCTTATGGAAGTTCAGAAATTCTTCTGTGGTCAGCAGCATCTTCACGCTTGGTTTAAAGAAAAAAAATACAAGGACAGATGTCTCAATACTCAGTGGAACTTCTGGCAAGGCTGCGTTTCTGACTGCTTCGTGCTGCCTAGCGATGCAAAGCAGCTGTGAAGCTCCTCTCCTCAGCTGCTCAGCCCCGGCTTCCAGCCGCTTCGCGTCGCGGGACGGGTGCAGAGCAGCCGGAGCGTGGCTGTGCGCCGTGTTCGCCTGCGGCTCCTTCGGCAGGGCAGCTCGCCTGGCGTGCACGCACCAGGGAGTGCGCGCCGCAGCCTCGGTGGGGTCTGGAGAGAGAAAGCGTGTGGGTGAGCGAGAGCTCCTCATCAAGTCACAGCCTAATTGCAAGCTAGACCTTTAACAACCGTGGGGTTTGTACTGAATGGTGAAGGTTATCTTTTCTCCTACTACGCCTGTTCTCTGAGCGATGCCATGCTTGCGCTACGCACCCTGCAGTGCACCATTTATATTTAACGTCATAAACTTTTCACGCGTTTTCCCCTTTTCTCCGTGATTTCCAGTATTCCCCTTCGGCCGGCCGAGTCACGCTCCCCGAGCACGTCCCGCTGCCGGGGTGCCCGGTGCCCTTCGGGGGGGCCCGAGGGGAGCTGGGGCAGCTCCGGCAGAGGAGGTGAGGGCCGACCCAGCCTCCCCGTTCCCCACCGGGGTAAAGGGCCACAGGGCCCCCGTTCGCGGGCTCTGCCGGCCCGGCCCGGGGCTCCACGGCACCGGCTCCCCGCCGCTTGCGAGCGCCGAGGCCGCAGGGCCGTGCCGGCGGGCA
>Ga0065711_1050789_pt1 | contig 10659 bp, 6 predicted proteins | sample Hoacrofraction12_FD_59098 | JGI IMG/M metagenome (GOLD analysis project Ga0065711, IMG submission 59098) | Hoatzin crop microbial communities from Cojedes, Venezuela - Epithelial fraction 12 v2 (version 2) | ecosystem: Host-associated > Birds > Digestive system > Esophagus > Crop | place...
GACTACTCCTGATAACCTTCTTTTCCTCCACTTGGTTGTTGATGACCTCCAGGATAAGCTGCTCCATCACCTTTCCCGGGATGGAGGTGAGGCTGACCGGCCTGTAGTTCCCTGGGTCCTCCTTCTTGCCTTTTTGAAGACTGAAGTGACATTTGCCTTTCTCCAGTCCTCGGGCACCTCTCCTGTCCTCCAGGACCTCACTAAGATGATGGAGAGTGGCTCAGCAAAGGCATCCGCCAGCTCCCTCAGCACTTGTGGGTGCATTCCATCGGGAAATGATGATCAGCACCCATCTTTTGCAACTCAGCCGGTGTAGTGGCAGGGGCAGTGGCACAGCTCCTCCTCCCTCAGCTCCAGCCCAAACCCTACCTCCCCAGCATACACAGGCTCTCTTCAAGCTGGTAGATGTTCACCACAGCAATGCATTGCTGCCATGGTCCAAAGAAACTGCAACATTCGTAGGCCATACAGAGAAAGTCGAGGACCTACAGGGCAGAAGAGATTCACGGGGCAGACTTCTGAGGAGGCACAGCTCTGCAGCTTAGCAGTCAGAACACTACCTGAGGAAATGGGACCTGGGGGCTGGGAACACAGCTTATGCATGTCACACGAAAGACCTGTTAGGTAAAACCCAGAAACCATGTTGGAACAAGAGGCAGGACCTGAAGCCTCTCTTGCCATCTCAACTTCATCTTCACTGCATCACTGCTGACAGCTCTCCTGATTTCATGTAAGAATGTACCATTGCCAGGATATCTGTCATTTTTATCGGTTCCTGTAGCTCAGCTGCTCAAAACTTCCTGCTAGAGTCATTTAGCCTCTCTCCTTCTCATAGATATCTCCTAGCTGATAATATATACTCACAATTTTCACAGTCGCCTGCTTTCCATCTGTTACAGTTTCACTGCTGTGTTTTTGTCTTACTTCCTCTATGATCTCAGCTTGCTTTTGTTGGTTACACGCTTTTTCATCCTTACTGTGAATTTTTTGTCTTTTTAGACATCAGATAAAATGTCTCTAGACAGTGCTCAGTTCTCAATCACATTTCACTCTGTTTCAGTCCCTTCTCACAGATGATTCAATTCATAACGGCTTTCAGGTTGGTGACAGTGGCCATTTCAGAGGCGTAGAGATGTTGGTTGGGATTTTTCCTCATGATACATGACGAGTTTAATACAGTTGTGATTTCTTGCACCTAAGTATTTTTTAACTTCCAACTGTGTGGTCACTCCTTTAGCTGCTGATGTAGCACTGCCAGCCCTGGCGTCAACACTTTCTGAGTTAAAACATGTCATTTATAACTTCAAGAAGTTCTGACATGTTAAGTACTGCCAGTCACCAGGCAGCCCGCCCGAGAGCTCCCTGTCACAGGGAGAAGGGGAAGGAGCTGGTGTTCCCCGTTCCTCATGCGACTGGCCTTTCCTTAGCAGACACCAGGTAAAGCCCGATCTTTTGGATTATCCCTTAGGCCTATGAACCGTGTGCTTCAGCACGGTCTGACTCAGAAATGGGTAACGTTAATTATGTCCTCGCATGTGCTGCCCGCTTGTTTTTACCCAGCTGATGCTCCCCAAGTGGTCAGAGCTTCTTTGCAGGAGAACCTGTTGGCTTTCAGCAGCAGAAAGGTCTGATATATATGTTCATGACTGACCAGCTGCTGTTCTCTGTGTTTAATCATCAGACACATAGCACCTGTGACTAGCAATTAAAAATAATCCTTCTCTTCCACTCCTGTGGTGCCTTGACCTCACGTGGAGTCATTTCAAACTGTGAATTCATTCTATGACTAAAACCTTCCTGTCCTCAGGAGCAGAACAGTTAGGAGGTGTTTCAGGCTTGCCTGAGGACATTTGCATTCAGGATTATGGCCTGGGAGGGAACATCTCCAGCCAGGTGGCTCTGTCTCCAGAGTCCGTGCACTTGATGTGCTCACGCCTGAGAGAGAAGCTGCAGGCCCTCGGGGTTTGCTCTCATCGCTGCGCAGGGAGGCAAGCAGTGCTGCGCAGCACCAGAAAAGCCACTTACAGCACTGTGATCGATGGCAGGTCTCCTAATGCGTCGGATCAGACCGCAGAGACAGGAATTTACAGAATAGAAGCACTGAGGAAACTTTGTAGCACTCGGTAGAAATCCTGCACATTTTTATTAGAATGAGAAAATAAATGAAGGTGGAAGTGGGAAGGATGGGTGCTGGAGGCTGCAAGCAAAGCATCAACTGTTTCATCAGTAGCAGTGGTTCTGAACAGTGGGTTTAGATGGTTGGAGAAAAAGGATCACTAGGAGATCATGTCTGTAACAGCACTGTGCAGCCTTCAAAGATAGATGGCAGATAGCTGATTTCCGACAGATCAGTGATTTCCCAAGACAGGTTTCATTCTGAGGCAGTGAAAACAAAATTTTCAGAGTCAGAGAATTTTTTACTGAAGTGCAAATTGAAACAACTAAATGGTGTTTATGCATGTGTGTGCATATATATATGTATCAACTTTCCTTCCTCACTTGACATGATTGCAAAAGAAACTCCCGTCCTGACTTTTCACACCCACGTGAGTACAAGAACAAGGAATTTAAAGGTTGCTTGAATTTATGTATCCACTGTGAAATTGCTGAGTATTGAGAAGTACATTTTGTTGGAGAGATCGGAGTGCTGTGTAATATGCGGTTTGAGGGCTTTCAGCAGAAATGTTACTGTACATCATGTAACACTTTTCACTGAGTGGGAGTTCACCTCGCTTATCTTCAGCCGAAATTTTGCAGTGTGATTCGCTGTGTGACAGCTACCCTTTACAATGGAATTAGGAGCGTTTGACGGGTGCTACATCAATGTTAGGTAGTGATCAGGTATCCCTAAAAAAGCATGGAGGAACTTCCTGCCTTCAACAGACAAGAATGCGACTGTTTGCTATAAATATTGATATTATTGCTGTGGGCAATAGATCTTCAGGGATCCAACAAGTGTGATATGCAAAATACAGAGCTATAAGTTCATCAGCTTTGTGACACATAACGGAAAAGAACAGAAAATGTGCAGCTGTGATAAACCTTTTGTCACTCTGCAGTGACAACCTCTTTTCAGAGAAGAACTTGGTGACTCGGGAGACGCAGTCGCATCCCACTGCCTGCCTTCTTACCAAATCAAACCCGCCTCCAACTCTCTTTCTCCCACTAGCAGTCCCTTGCTAGTGAAGACGCTGCACTGACCTGCATCTTCCCGCCGATAGCCATACTCGGTGCTGCTGAACCGGCCAGTGGAAAGCCGCACATCCTCGCTGCCGGCAGCGCGGAGCTCCCCCGGAGCTGGTCCGGCTTTAGCCCACACCTCACTGGCTGCGTTACTCTTAGACATGCCTCAGGAACTAAAAGTAGGACTTCTTCTGTAGAGCGGCCTTGTGCCTTTCACAGGGATAGGCTTGAAAAATTGAATTAGCCCTGTTCTGGTTTCTCTGGGCTCCTGCCTGGCCAGCCCTGCCTGCGGGGATGCTGGGGCTGAAAGAGGAAATGTTGAAAAGCCTCAGGCAGAGACTGGATTCAATGCCAGGGATACTCACAAGGGATTTCCACATCATGCAGACTACTCATATTAAACTGAATTTGATTTCCTTGCTGGTTCACATGATTGGCTTATCGCCATGCGTGTGCAACTGTGAATGAATGCGTTTTCCTTCTGCTTTATGGATACAGTGTCACACATTTGACTATTCTGTCTTGGAGACCAAGCCCCACAGATGACTGTACAGTAAGAAAACATACATCAAAGAAGGTGTTTCATAGTTCCAGCCACCACTGAATCAATCGGTGACTCAGAAGGCTGCTGTCACTGTTTCAATAGGTTTCATGCTACCAGCATTTTTAAGAAAAAATTCTGACACTGTAACAACAGACTTCATTTGCCACAAGCCTGGTAAACATAATGAAGGAATTAAGAAGTATGTGAAAATAACAAGGATGACTCTGCAGCAAGTTTGGCTCCTGAATTCACCAGTGCCAGTTATGTCAGGCCAGATCATTGTGCTTGGAATTAAAACAATATTTCGTCTCAGAATATTTTAATTCCCTGGAATAAACGCACAGGAAAGAGCAAGCTGGATTTTTTTTCTAAAGGATACGAGTCCAACATTCACAGCATCTAAACAATAGTAAAGGAGTCATACTGCGGCAGCCTAGAATGCCCCCAGGTCACCATGCCCAGGACTGCTTAGCGAATAGCTCTTGGTCTGTAGAGCACAGAGAATAGTAAGCTCTGGGACCTTGGTGGAATTTATTCCAACCAGAAGTCCAAATGTTGTCCTTAGTAGGACTGACAATATTTAGGTAAATTGATACCTATTTCCTGATGACTACTCAGACACTGGCATAAAAACAGTGCCAGCCAGAGTCTCTTTTTTGGCACCTTGGAAGCTGGAGACCTTGACAAGCCAAGAGCAGATCTCTTGGTGACCCCTGGTGTGACTTAGCCACATCGGCGCTGCTCCCATTCCAGTCTGAGACTGATAACAGAGTGACTTCATGAGGATGGCAATGAGGGAATTCTTTACTTGGGAAAATGTACAGTGCATTAAACAACTTTATCTTCATTAGCTAGTACAAATGGAGCAAGGTTTGCAGTAATTGTACCTTGAAGTTATAGATTAAATAAAATAGATCACTTAACATTTGCCCTTGATACAGGGCATAAAGAAATAGAAATAATCTAGATATAAAGAATTCAGCACTGTTTAAGAAACCTAAGCACCAACTTCAGAGAAAGACGTGCAAATGTCAGAAACAACTAGGTGTCTCTTCGACCTATAGCTGATATCAGGAAGGACTTAAATGCCTAACTTCAACAGCCGTCACGAGAGTAGCTCAAAGTCATTTGTTCTGATGAACACCATGAAATTTGCATGCAAATTTGCAAGTTTAGAAAGACCTTACCTAAACCTGCCAGGAGCTCACCTGTGCTGCCAGCCTCAGTGGGATGTGCAGCTAGAGAAGAAATGCCAGGTTAACCCTGGTTGTTTTGCCCAACTTCCCCCAGCCCCACCTGACCGTGAAATCAGCTGGGGGGCCCAAGAGCAGCCTTTCAACCACGTTGGTTAGCCAAAATTACATCTTTTTACTTTTGTCCCAGCTTGGGTCAGGCTATGAGATGAGGAAGGCTTCTGCACTGGAGCTGGGCTCTGCTCTGGCAGTGCCACTGCTCAGTGCCCGTGGCGGTCTCCCTTGCTGGGCTGTCGGCAAGGACCAAAGCCAAGTTTCACCCCACAGCAGGACCTCAGGCTGTGCTGGCACCTGTACACACTACTGGGATAGAAAGCCAGTAAAGAGAAGTGTAATTACCTTGTCCCAGCACCAGTCACACCTTCAGCCTTGGCTCAGCGATTAGTGGCAGACCAGTCACCTCTTGGTTTTGTCACAGATAGGGGAGGAGCTCGTTAAAGAATTGTTCCTGAGAGCAATGTGTTTTCTCCAGGCTTCACCTGCAACAACTGTCCCATAAATCACGTTCAAAAGAAAATATTTAGAAAAACTACCAAAATCTGTACAGCTTAAGCCTTTTACTAACAACTGACAAAGATCTATAAAGGTGCAGCATGTATACAAATGCTGTATCTTCAACCTGTTTAATCCTCTGGGAGTGGTCACCAGTTTTGGTAAATGTTGCTAGCAAAGATGCAATAGCCCACTTTTTTTGACTGTATTTGCAGCAGACCACATCCTGCTGCAACAGCTCATGTGTTTGTCGGTAAACATATGATGATTTCACAACAGGCAATGTAACAGAAGAGAGAAGGAAAATATCGAGCAGGAGTCAAGAAGTTCACGGTCTGGAGAAACTGTATGGCTTGAGGACCGCTGACAACAAATAGTGAGATATTTATGTTGGAACAACATCACTAATCACTGTTTGACTTTATCAATATGAAAACAAGAATAGCAACAGAAAATATTATCTTCCATTAATAATCAGGAATCTCTCTTTGCTAGCACTGAGCAATGTTTTTATTATTGTAAGAGTGGGCTGACTACACTTCTGTTCATGTTTTTGCTGTGCTTGTTTGGAGCAGTTTTTGAAGTAACCCATAATGCTCACATCTTGCTCTGCTTTGCTTTTCTCTGTAGTTACACTGTTATACTTTCCCTTTGGAAACATATACAGGAGTTAAACTTCATTATCAACGCATCTTCAAACCTATTAGCTTTCTCTTTGAATTCTGGCTCTTCAGCAAAGCATTTCCTAAGTCTTCATATTAGAGTCAAGGATCTGACTCTAGCAAGAAGACTTGATAGGCATTAAAATTTGGCCTTTTTATATGCAGGATGGTCTTCAGTTTTCAATTATTTTCACTATTCTTTAAAAGTCCCCAAAGTCCTTGTCTGTATTGAACGTGTACTGCTGGATCCACACACTAAACCACCATTATCAGAATCCTCTGCATTTGTAATGAGCACATCAGAAACCTAATTGCTTGAAGTTAATGAAAGTAACAAATTCTGCACTGTCAAAGTTCTGATCTTTTAAAAAGTAGCCATGGATCTTCCCAGAAACAGCCCTATTTCCCGTGTTCATAAAAAAACAAAACAAGCACACAAACAAGCAAACAAAGAAACCCCCACCAACAAACAAAGAACCTAAAGCGAATCCTGTAAGTTCAGCTTTATTCTGTGTTTCAAACAATCAGGGACAACATCATCACATATCTCCTGGTCTATAACTCCCTGGCTGTTCTACTTGGTAGCGGCTTGAGGCAGTATTTATTTCTTAGCTCATGAGATAATAGGTTATTGATCAATCTGTGAGCTAATAGCCAAGGTTATGTCTCACGTAAGAAGTGACTGTGTGGACTGAAATTCATCATTGATCCTGTCTCCACACACTCGGGGGGACCATACACTTAACTGTCACATAAAGAAGGTCCTTAATGACATTTATTGACTTCTAAAGATGTGGCTTCTCACTTGCACCCACCACCAGTTGCTGTGCTCAGCCCAAACAGTCAGTAAGCGTGCTGTTCTCTTACGTTCCGTATTTGCGGTTCATGGGATCTTCCCTACCATAAGCAGGAAGAGATGACATGCTGAAGTCACCTGCTCTTGCAACGATGTTCTAGATTCCTCTGCTGCCTCATCTTGTGGCATTGCCATCTCATCACGGCAGAGATACTGAGGAGCCACGAGATGGATGGAATACCTAAAGGGACATTTTAAAGGACTGAAAAAGCATTGGCAGAGATTAAAATCAGAAGCAAATGGAGCCATAAGTGCAACACGGAATTGAATGCAAGTATTGAATGGTGAGCACAACATTAGAAATGCAGAACTGGGTGCAATTTAGAAGGTCTGTTCTAATGCAAGCTTCAGGATTATAAAATCTAGTCTCATTGCAGAATACCTGGTGAAAACTATTTCTTTCATGTGTATCACTTTGGCTGTTCTAGGTCATAACACCCAAAGCAGGAAACCTTATCGAAACACGCATTTCTGAAATGTGTTCCGGAAATATGGAGGTTTCAGTGAGTTGGTACGTTTCTGCGAGGTGGCTGGAGTTCCTCTGAATCAGGGTGTTCAGAATGGGAGACTGTCTGGCAAAAACAAAAAACAACCAAGAAACAGAATAGACTGAAATATCTACTTTGTTTAGATGGAACCATGATTACTTTATATCAAAACATTTTGAACTGTTATAATTCCGGGTAGAACTGGTTCCTCTACCACTCATCTACTCATACCCATATGTGAACATTACATTAATTAACTCTCTGTTGAGGGAGATTGATAGTAAAAACGAAATGCAAAAAATTACCTGACTGTCTCTTTCAGTCTTCTGTTAGTACTACTGAGAAATGCCATCCATTTTCTCTGGTCATTGATTTTCCCAGTTGTGTAGGTCATTTTGACACAGTTCTGGCTGGCTCTGCCTAGACCCATGTCCCATGCGGAGCCACAGCTAACGCAGGCTCTTTGAAAAGTCTTTTTGAGACTGCATGCTTGCTGATTGTTTTTGAAGTGTCATAGCAGTTTGGAAATTATTTTCACCTTCCAGTTTCCCAAGCCTCTGGCCTTTTCTAAGCTTTAACTGAAATTTTGATTTTCAGGTGCTTGTCCAACTTGGTCAGGATTTCCTGTTTTCTTGGCCACCTGCAGTAATTTTCAGGAAGGCACTGCTCATGCAGACACATGATGGGTACCTAAGAAGTTATTAATTTATTTAACACACAAAAACATTTTGGAACTGTGCTACTCAGAGAAAAAACTAATATCAAATCCAAGGAAAAGCATTAAAAAGCTAATTTGCCTTAAGGTACAGAAGCTCCTGAAAAAAACTGGTATTTTCTTCTCTTTCAGCTACTACAGAGACACAGCATTTTTATTCTCTCATTTATGTCAGTTAGAATAGCTAATGATATATTATTCATGACCCACAGCCAGCCTCATATTGCATTAGCATTGCGTTCTCTTCCTCGTGCCTAGCAGTACTTTTCCAACTATTTTGTGCCACCCAAATCATTTCACATACAGTTTCAATTACAGAAAATAACAGGATTCTTGAGGTGGTGTAAATGCATCAGATATTTTGGAATGGCTTTCCTGCTCTGAAATAGCTGGAGAACCTGTCTGCATTTCCAGGGAATGAGCTCAAGGTGCATATCTGCCTTCCACCAAGCAGCCTTCAAGGCTTTTGTGTAATGCTAACCAGCTAAATACTGTGTACACATATTGGGGAGAACATGTCTTGCAGTTTAATTGTGCACATTCACCAGAAGTGCCAATTAATGGCCAACATCCGCTTTTATTTCCTCTGAATCCAGCACAAATCCAACAGCAGTTGCAAGATCAAATCCCAAGCCGAGCTATGGAATATTTGTTATATGATATTGAAATTTTCAGCCCAGGCTTGAGCAGATCATGCTAATTAATGAAGAATTTCCAAATGAATGTCCATGATTTCAACAAAGCCAACGCTTTGGGGGAAAATAGTTCACAGCGCAGAAAGAAATTGGATCTATTTTGTAGAGTAATTAATTGAAATGAAAGATAGATGTAGCTTCTCTATTGATTCTTTCTGCAGAACTCTAAACCTACATCTTTTTAATACCGAGGATCTGTCTATGACCCTCATTTTAGATTTCTAACAATCAATAAAAAAATTCTCTTTTTGCTTTGTGATCTGCATTGAGATGAATTAAAGTCATAAAAGAATCCTAGTCTGAAACAGGGGAGCTTCACCCAGTTTAAGATCAAAAAATCCTGCGCTGAATTTCATGACTGGGTGCAAAGACAGGCGTCAGCACAAAGTCATTGGGATCTGTTCAGGGACACACAGTAAAAGGTAAGACTATTTCCATGAGTGTTTACATTGCTAATACACCTCTTAAAAATAATGTAATGGAGACTGAGGCTCATGTCTGAACATATTGTACGATTTCTTAATGGCAGCTGCACTTGTTTTTTAAATTAATCGTCTTTGAGAACCTGCACCTGAGAATCTCAGGTTCCAAGCCGAGGCTGCCGGTTGCTGGAGGCTGCAGTACAGCCCTCGAGTCCTGTCAGACTATTCGGTCCCTCTCCCATTCAGGGGCACACAGCTATGCATCACTGATTGACACCACAGGGTCCTGGATGCCTGTGGAAATAAGGGGAAAGTTCTTATTCCTCTTCCTTTCCGAAGGATCGCGTCTGATAAACGGTGAGCAATGCCAAGCAAAGTGATCACAAAGGCACTGGAAGTGAAACTCCTGGGAAGTCCTGCCCTCCCGCCCTGCTCCTTGCTGGGAGAGTAACACCCGCACCGGGCGTTCTGGTGATGCTGGTAACGACTCCTGTGCTGGGCCGGTCCTGACGTGCAGGTCGAGCTGGCACCGGAGGAGAAGAGGCTTCCCACAGCTTTGCTCCCCGTACTGCGTAAACAGCAGGAAAGCAGCGCTCCGGCTTTGCCTTGCACGGCAATGAAAGAAGAATGTAGAGGCTGTTATTCACACCCTTGGAAAAAAAACCCCGAAGAATTCTTACCTTAACTTGCATTTCCTACTTATTTTACATTATTGCAACATCAGCAAGTTTCCATACAAGCACTATGGTTTTTTTGACCAGCTCCTCTCGGCTTGAACCCTGGGTTTCTTTGGGGTTTATAACGACCCGAGAATGAGGTAGGTGAGCAATGTGCTGAACCTCTCCTTAAATCCAGCCTCATTCTCCAAGTCTGAGTGAGAGCAGGAGGGTACCCACACTCTCCAGAAAGAGGTGAGCCTTGGCAGGATGTTATAAGGCTTTTTCTCAGAGAAGTGATAAGAAAATGCCCAGCAGGTCGAGGGAGGTTCTTCTTCCCCTCTACACTGCCCTGGTGAGGCCTCATCTGGAGTACTGTGTCCAGTTCTGGGCTCCCCACTTCAAGAAAGATGAAGAGCTACTGGAGAGAATCCAGTGCAGGGCTACAAGGATGATGAGGGGACTGGAGCATCTCCCCTACGAGGAAAGGCTGAGGGAGCTGGGCTTGTTCAGCCTGAAGAAGAGAAGGCTGCGAGGGGACCTAATATATACTTACAAATATCTGATGGGTGGATGTCAGGAGGATGGGGCCAAGCTCTTTTCAGTGGTGCCCAGTGACAGGACAAGGGGCAATGGGCACAAACTGAAGCACAGGAAGTTCTGTCTGAACATGAGGAAGAACTTCTTCCCTCT
>Ga0065711_1050786_pt1 | contig 10658 bp, 5 predicted proteins | sample Hoacrofraction12_FD_59098 | JGI IMG/M metagenome (GOLD analysis project Ga0065711, IMG submission 59098) | Hoatzin crop microbial communities from Cojedes, Venezuela - Epithelial fraction 12 v2 (version 2) | ecosystem: Host-associated > Birds > Digestive system > Esophagus > Crop | place...
TTTTTTTTTTTTTTTTTTTTTTTTTCTGTTCCTGAGGAAGATGGGCTGCTGCATGTCGTGCTGCCCCTTGCGCCTGTGCTTTGCTGTTGGGTGCTGGTGCGGCTGTCGGGCTGCTGGAGGGCTGTCCATGGGGAGTGGTGGGGCCCCCAGGTTTGCTCCTTGCTGGCTCAGCCCCACGAGGAGTGGGGTGAGGTGGGCTTGGAACTGATGCCCATGGCAGAAAAAGTGCTTGAGGGCATTTCCGACTCTGATCTTTTCCTGCCTGCTATGAACCCCTTCAGCATGACGTGTTCACCTTGCATATGAGCTTGTTCCTCTTCGTTTTGTCTTTGTGAAGTTAACGAATGGTTACTGGGAAGGCCTCATCGTTCCTGTTAGGCTTTCCTTACGAGCAGCAGTACAAAATCCACTTCTTTCTTCATTTCTGCTGGGCGGTTGCCTTCATAGCCTGGATGGTTTCTTGTTTATGGGTCCTGGGTCCTGGCTCCATTCCATAAATTTCCCAACTGTTTTGGAGTGTTTACACAGTACTCTTCAGCAGCTGGCCTGGGGCGGGTATCCAAAGCACATACACACACACACACACAAAAGCAGTTCATCGGAGTTAGGGCCAAATCATATTTAGTGCTTGGCTTGTGATCTGACCCTTGTTTAAATGAAGTTGGATTATGATTCTGAGGGTTTTGTCCTTTTATTTCATGCCTGCCAGTGTAGATCAGGGGGCAGATGTCTACGGATGATCATAAGGGTTGTATTTAAGTTTCATATATCAAAAACACTTTGTAAGTGTTATTTTAGTGGTTGAAGATAGCCGGGGTCTTTCTGCACCCTCACACTTCAGAAAGGCAGTGGAAGTAGGCACAGGGGTGGGTTAGACTTTCCCTGTCGAAGCCTGGTTTACTGCAAAAGCCTCAAGCTTTGCTTGAAAATCAATAAGTAGAGAGATCTTTATATATAATAAATGAGGTTGTATCTTCAGGTAGCCAGCACAGAGCTGCCTGAGAGGCATTGCTCAGATTCAGGAGAAATGTCTCTGGCCCCGCAGCCGCTCAGCAGCACAGTGCAGGGTTTGTGTCCTGGTGGCTGCATAGATTTCTGCTCCGCTTGGAGCCTCTGCGGGATGTTTCAGGTGCACTCGTTTTGCAGTAGTTCTTAAATTAGAATCCTATTTATTAAACAGTTTTTTGAAACAGGAAGAATGGAGAATTGAATAAAAAAGGAGGGCGCAGCAACCTTCATGTGAGGTGGTGTGGGGGAAGAGTAAGGCAGCCCGCATTGTAGTGCAGCTCACTGGAGAGTAATTAGTCTGGGTCTGGGACTGACAAAATGTGACAAAAATGTGGAATAAATAAAATGCTGGAGTTCTTTTCACAGTTAATGTCTTTAAAATTGCTAAATAGCATTGTAAAGCAAAGGTAGTTCTTGCTGGTGTTGCCTAAATCACTCCTCCACAAGGAGATAGGTGGTGATGATGAGCCAGTGGTTAGTAAGTTGTGGATGTGGGTGAAAGCTGTGTTTAAGGGCCTGCTTCAGCACCTACTGATGTAACTCAGTGCAGTAGAGTGCCTGTTAAATTACTTGTGAAAGTAAATAGATATCCACGTACAATTTTAGTTAGTAAACATGTTGGCATCTATCATTTATATCACTCACTACTGTTGATTGTAAGGCTTGATGTGTGATTACTTAACTTTTTTTTGATTAATTTAAGTCATACAGAGCTTAAACTATTCCTATGATAAGTGTCCTCCTGTAATTGTTGCTTTGGTTTTTAAAATTTGGGGATTTTTTTTTGCGTTTGGGTTTTTCTTTTGTTTGTTTGTTTTTTAATTCATTTTGGGAGTGAAAAACAAAAACTTCACCTTGAAAAGTTTAGCCAGAGCTGAGAACAGAGGTGGCAAAAACTAGCCTGCGAGCATAAAATGACAAATTACTTTATAATGCAGGCACAGAAAAACCCTTGGTTCCCATTTCTGGTATTTGAAATGCATGGTGTGTCGGTGTTCCCGTGCTGAGGGGGAGAGGAGATCCATTACAAGCAGGGTCCCTGCTTCTCGGGAGGAGCAGAAACGGATGCCGCTACCCCTTGTAGTCTCCAAAATGCATCTTGTAGACTACATGAAATAAAATGATGAAGATCTAGGTGAGAAATTTTGACGTAAGCATCTCCCCAGTTCTGGCTGCAGCTGCGTTGCGTGCCTCAGGGCTGCCAAGCCCACATGTCAGACCTGCCACGTCTGCCTTGCTGAGTGCATCGCCTTCGGGGAGCAAGCTGTGGCCGTGGTGGGAGCGATGCCGGGTCCCTGCATGCCTACCGCCCAGGCTTAGCTCCCCCCATGCCGCGCTTGCTGCAGGTGTGCTGCTGCCTTCTCGAGTTTGGGTGTCCTCCCGTAGCTTTGGGGGACTCCTATTGCTCGTTATCGTAGTTGTTGGAGATAATTCGAGGCCCATCAGCATCGTCTTCCCATGGTGTGAAAGTATCCATTGCATGTTGTGGGCTCTGGTATGAGGCCATGTGCAGGGGTCTGAGAGCTCAGTGGGACCGGTCAAACTGGGAGAGATTTGTCCACACTGTTACTGGAAAAGCCTGGAGAGATCAGTCCCTCAAACCACAGGCTGGTTTCAGCTTTGGAGGAAGCTAGCTGGAGCGGTCCAGACTAGAGCTGGGAAGTGAGACGGGTGTGTTACTGGTTTAACTTAGATCAGGGAATACTTCGTGAATGTCCTGGCCCAGTGTGCTTCAGTTCACCTCATAGCATGGCCTTAGGCTGCACAAGCTGGGTGGCTTTTGGAAGAAATTAAACCGGGAAGTGTGCTCCAGAAAGCTGAGCTAGCACGCTGTGATTTCTCAAGGGCCATTGAAAGACACAGGCTGTGGATATCTTCAGCTAAACTGAGAAGATCCTCTCCCGTTGCAGCAGTGCTGCGTGCCGAGGGAGATGCAGGCTCGGGGCTCTGCTAGGTGATCACTCAGGGACCTCCCTGTTGAGACTGCACAATGTCCCTCTTTGCTTGGTTTCCAGACCAGCTTCTCTTTCAAAGCAGCTTCTTCGCTTCCTTTTTCAGCCTTGATACCTCTGCTGAGGACTAGTCCTAAGTGACATGGCATAGTCCACATGGAGCTAGATCTCGAAGGCTTGGATCCATTCCTTTCAATGTCAGTCGTTTTGCTCCCACCTTCTGCTGGTTGGCAGACAGCAGCAGGCATCTCCAGAGGGCAGTTCTTCCCATGGGATTTCTGTGTCCTCCCTGGAGGAACATCTACCCTGCCTGTGAGCTGTGCTGGCGCAGGCATGGTGGGTACACCAGGCTCCTCTTTGCTGGAGTTGTTCTCCAGTCCTTGGGTTTTCAAAGCATCCCTGAGCACCCCCGCTCTTGCAGCCTGACTTCTCTGCCGCGGCGCGTTCTCGTGGGAATGCGAGAGAGGAGTCGCTGAGCTCATTTCACCTTTTATTCCTAGAGCACTTAGAGAACAATTACACTAATTCTAATAATGACTAAATTTATACTGCTCCAGAGAGGGAAGCACAAGGCATTTAATTTCAAAGCTGACAAGACCATTTTGATGTGTGTATTTTCAGAAGTACGACACAAGTTTCCAAAGCACCTGATGGGGAGAAAAATGTTTGAATTCATACTCTCCGGTTTTTGGTTTGCAAGAAGCTGAATACTGTTCAGTTCCATTGGGCGTGATCCATCAAATGAAACAAGTTTAAACCACAGATATATAGGACTTACTACTTCTGCTTGTTTCTTAATGACCTGTTTCTGGTCATTAGTTACCAGGATGTGAGTGTTTCCATGGGAAAAAAAGGATACTACTGTTGTGGGAGGTATTAATTCTCGTTACCATGAAGCGACACAGCTAACTGCGTTTTAGAGTTAAATCTTTACTTCTCAATGACAAGGGAAAAAAAACATGGTTCTTGGTCTGCACAGTGCTGCTGATTAAGATACATTGAACCAGAAAATGAAAAATTACATATGCTTTCTTGTTTTCCTTTTCCTACATATCTGACAATAAACATTAAGTGGTAGAAAGGAATGCATTTGGATTTTAGTATTTTTGACATGCCGTGAAGAATAATGTCAAACAATTGCAATCTGTCATTTCTCATATGAAGGCGTAGAAGAACGTGTTAGAATTCAGTAGGTAGCACGTAAGGAGAAGGCAGTTACTTTAATACTGATATCCACTGCTAACAGACCTGAATAATGATTCCATTGGATGCTTTATTTCATATACCCAAGGACATGCGTCGAAAAGGGAAAATAAGCTCCTGGTATTAATCTAAACCTTGACCCGCTCTTACGCTTCCCACACCCCCCTTCGTGGTGGTTCCATCAGTCTTTCTTGTGCAGAGGTTTGGTGATGAGCCAGGAAAGGGCAAGTTTTCTGCTTTGAGGCGGTCGCCTGCATTTGAACTTTGCTATTTACTTAGGGGGTTTTGTTGTTGTGTCAGTTCTGTTTGATAGCTGTGATTGCTGCAGTCAGCTGGGATGGACATGTGGGCGTAGCTCAACTGAAAACAAAAGCCTTGGCTTTCAAACTTCATAGGTAAACATGCACTGAGTTTCCACCTTCATTTCTAAGTAATATAGAAGTGTTTCAGTATTTGTCTTAGCAGGAGGAAAAAAAACACCCAACCAACCAAACAAGGTGTCATAGAAATAGTCAGATTCAAGACATTAGTTTTCTTTGACTTTATTTCCCTGTTTTCAGAGGCGATGGTGCAACACCCAAGACCCAAACATTCGGAGTTAAGTCTGAGTTTCATTTAAAACTGTATGGGCTTGGGCTTTGCTGGTTGTGAAGGGAGATGACAGAATCTCTCTTTCAAATTAAGAAGTAAGGAGTTTCTGTTGGTCTTAGGACAATGAAAATTAACTTAGATGTCTAGGTCATCTTATTAAGTGCGGTGGAACTGAGATGGTGTTTGCTGAACTGCTCTTTGGAGATTTACATAATGGATGAGGTACGGGAGCTCCAGGCGGCACGACAGTGGAGTTTATTTTATCGCAGAATGTAAAACAAGTGAATTGCCTTAGTAATCTCTGCAGAAAGCAAGGATAATCTTTTTTTATATGCAGAAAGAGAGCCAGAGAGTTCATAATATCCTGGCTATTCATGTACAAGGAGCCAAACCTTTCCATGAATAGTCTGGTTCGCTTTGACTGTCAGGAATCGCAAACAACGTGCATTTCTCTGTGAAAATACGGCTTTTGTGTGGTAAAAATATACTATCTGCTGATAATTCATGGCTTGATGAAATAGGCTCATAAGAGGCTGGGTAATTATCCTGACTGCTACGTATTTAAATGTATGGAAAGCATTTATAAACCAAGCTCACCTGCTATTTATTTCTATAGTGGTAATAGTAGTAATTTCAGAAGTTTTAAAACCTTCATAATTTTAAAGTGGGTGTATGTTGGAAAGAAGTTTTAATATTAACATGCAGAGGTTTCAGGCTTTAATATACTCAAACCAGTTCACCCACTTTGGTTGGCGTAGGTAGTTTTTTTCTACCTCAGCTGATGATGTCTTTTCAGCATGGAAAATGGTCAGAGAAACACTGGAAAAGTAGAATAGTTAAATGTAGATAGTAGTAACAACACCTGACTCCTCTTGTGTGCTTCTCGACTGTGTATTTGGCTTGAAGCAAGAGTCTGGCTATTACTTTACTCTGAATATAAATGTGCCATTACTCTTTGATCTGTAGCAACAGTTTGTTATGATCAAGGCTACTTACTGCTTTTTCCTGAAGGAAGAGATTTACTGTTGGGCATAGCAGGTTTCCAAAAGAGTGAATGATGTCCTTAGCTTCTGGTTTCTGTGAGCTATATACAGCTTAAGAATCCTTTTGTATTAACCTGATGTTAATTGCTACTTCCTTTAGAAAAGTCTGGGCAAGTGATTAGTCATACAGTGTTGCACAGAAACATAGGCGTTTTTTTGCCTACTATGAAGTCATGCTATTGGAAAAAAGGGATAACTTCATTAATGTAGCATTCCATGAGCAGGGTTAGTTTCTGCTGTTGTTCATGAAAAAAATGTAAAATATTTCCAGTGATTTCAGTAGTGATAAACAATACCTCGTCAGTCTACTAAATACGCTGTGCTTCACTCTCCGTTCCAGGATACAGGCTGGGTATACTTCTGCCAAATTGGCTCTGGATACTGGATAGCGATTATTGTTTATTAGCTGATGCACAAAGTTAGATTCTTCTTTTTACCAGTTTCTTTTTTTGGCTGGGTTTCTAGTAAACCAGTTGTTTTTGTCTAGTCACAAGTCTATGTCAGTAACAGGTACTGCAGTATGCAAGGTAGGGCACCAGAGTCATAACTGGTTAGCTTGTGTTTGCTGGGGTCTGTCCCTATCACGGCCTGGTGGGATCAGAGACTGAGTAATGTTGCGTAAGGACAGAGCTGTTTTTATCAGAAGACGTTTCAAAACATTATAATTCTTCTACAGCAGTCGCTCTGAACTCTCTCACGTGGGGATCTTTAGAGTGAAAAAGTAAAAGATGACGCCGGGCAAATGTGATTTAAAGTGTCTGTAACTGTTCCCCAAACGGCGCTAAAATCCTAAATAAGATACGAGCAAGGCAAGTGAGGGGAAGAGTTCACTCCAACCTCCAGACTTTCCAACGTGCTGCGTAGTGCCAGACCCTGAGGAGACGGAGGAGAGTCCTGAAGAGTCGTGGTGTCTGAAGGAGCCCCCCGGTTCAGATACCTTCCTCACGCCCCGCTTCTCCACAGCTTACCTGACTTTGGGATCCATCTACAGTCGTCTCGGAGAGAAGTCGCTCATTTCTAACCCAAACGTGAGTGACCTAAAAGCATTTGCCTACATGTGCATCTAGTGAGTCAGAATATAAAGGTGGGTTTTCCATGTGTGGCTGATTTAATGTTGCATTTGCAAAGGAACTGAAGTGCCGGCTAGCATGGCTGTGGTTGTTTTGTTAAACTGTTCGTTTAGTTAAAAATCCTGAAGCTTTCACATGGAAAATTTTACACTTTATAAAAATTTCAAGGAGAGGAAAGAGTAAGCATCTACTGCTTGTTGTGTTGTCGTAGCACGGAAGTGTCTGCCTCCTTCGCTTCTTCCTGAGACAGCAGCGCAAGAACGCTTATTACGCTTAAGCTGATGAACCCATATTCCTTGCCAGTGAGGAGTGAAGCTGGGCATTTCCATCCGGCATCACCTTGGACTGCTTTGAACCCTGGGGGTCGTTCCAGGTGGCCAGCCAAGATTTTGTCCTGCACCATCACTTGCTGCTAACCTCTTTGGGGGCCATTCAACAGGATGAGTGTGCGAAGTACTTAACTAGTACCTGTCTTGCAAAATTTCAACAAAAAACATCCAGTTCAGGCATTAACCTTTACGTCTGACCCTAGAGCAGTTACAGGGCAGCTGATGATGGTAAAAATGTGAAGGATGATTTGGTAACCTATTTTAAGAGGCTTGCTTTGCCTGAGTAGAGTCCTGCAGGGCTTGATAATTAGATATAGTCGTAACAGTATCAGCAGTGATCTCTTCAATTAGTCTAGTAGTTCCTCACAGTGGGTCAGCAGTGTGACTTCTTTTTTTTCCTTCACGGTTTTAGTGTATCCAGGTTAATACTTAATTTTGTGCCTTAGAATCATAAGCATAATCCAATGATCTTGTGAGTATTCTTTCAGGTTGAAAATAAATTCAGAGCTCTGCTGTTTTTCAGGTGAACAGCCCCTCGGAGAGAGTTGTCATTACTTTCAAAAAAAAAAGCAATCCAGCACCTCTCCCCCTCTCCCAACCCCACCCAAAAAAGCCCAACAAAATCAAACCAAAAAACCCCACCTGAATGTTTTGGAGACTATTTTAAACTTAAGAATAAAAGATGATACTCAGACTTTCACAATTTTTGCTTAGGAGTCGATAATTTCTGATTCCTGGCACATAACAGAAACAGGTGATGGAATTACTGTGATTTTTTTCTATAATTCTTGAAATGCAGGATTTATTAATGTCTTCAGACAACATAAAGTATACCTCCACAGACATTAGGCATACAGGCACGTGCAAAAGTTGGGTGGAGACTCTGGGTTGATTGCGCTGAGCCAGGGGATGGACATCTGAAGAAACAGCACCAACAATGACATAGCTTTGGTGCTTTTCATCACGAAACGTGAGCTGGGTACCTGACATAGGTTCTTTGAGAAGAAGTCCTGTGAGGAGTGATTTTTAAGAAAATGTAAGTTTTTGTGAAAGAATTCTTAGAATTTTTTTTTACTTTACGTGTGAGCTGGTGACTTGGCGTGAGCTTTCAACCCGATAAGCATTGCTGCGAACCGTCTACATTGACGGAGGGAATTGCTCTCCAGATTTGTGTCCAGCACCATTCAATGTCTGATAAACACTGCTCTTGAAACCACTGTGGCTGTGATTTCAGTGGTTAGAATATTTTAGTAATGTTTATTGAATTTCAGTATCCAGAATGATGATGGAGGCAGTTTGTTACGTTATTAATGTTAGTGGTCCAGATCTCTTCAGAAAGCTGCAGTACACATAACACTCTCACGCCTGTGCAGAAATCGTTGCTTAAAATATGAGCGCTTAACCCATCCAGTTCTTGTGGTGCAAAGTAAATCTAATAAAAGCATTTTATTCTGCGTGAGACATAGCTAGTGTGGGCAGGAAATCGTTTTCATCATTTTACACAGTGTAACTAAGCCACATGTTGGGAATAAATATGTGATTTATACAGGCACAATTTCTTGTGGTGTCCTAATGAGAAATGTTAAATATATTAGTATGACTCGGGGCTTGACACATGCTATAAAGGCTGTGTATGATGCCAAACAACCAATTATCTCAGTGCATTATTTCTTGAAAGCCTTGACATGGGTAAGGTCACTATACATTTTCAGGGGGAGTGTGATGCTAGGTTATAAAAAGATAGTACAAATAACAATACTTTGCTAGATCTTCCTGCTGTGCAATGTATAATCGGGTGCACTGACTGAAAGCACACTAATGAGGCTTTAAAGACCAGGTAGGGGAACATTTAGTAGTCACACAGGGTTCTGTCAAATGCGTTTGCATAGAGCACCTCGGATGCAAGATAGAGTTCAACAGCAGGTAGGAATATGTGTAGTGTTACTGTATAGCTTGATGTGATACTTCCGTATATTTCAGTGAGAATAACGATAACTTGCAGTGTTCTGGTGCTTTGCCAGGCGCTGTCCTTTGGCTGTGTTTTTTTACTGCTCATGAAATCAGCCAGGGATGATGGTATGCACGGACAGACGGTATTGCTTGCATTTTCAGCGACCGAGTAGTGACTGAGAGAAACAAAGGAAGAGAGCTCCGAAGTTACCATGTGAAGTCCATGCTAAGCTGCAGGTGCTGTGTGCTGGCCATCTCATTTACCTCTGGAATAAATCACAGGGAGTGAAATGCTGCAGAAGAATAGACAGTGGCCCACCTCACTTAAGGTCCCTTTTTGGCAGTGATCCATACCATGTACTTGACAGAAGAATGTCAATTCATTCTTGAGTGCGAGTCTTGAGACTGGAGTCCTGTGGTTTAGAGCTGGTTGAACTTTCGTGATCTTGGCATGTATTGTATTTGGAGAAAAAATATAGGAATATAAATGTGGCCATTTTCTATCAGAGCAAAAGGGCCATCTACCTTGTGTGCTTCCTCTAACAACAGTCAATAACAGGTGGATGCTTGGGGAAAGGATGTAGCAAGGTTGTGTGTGAGTGATGGTATTGCCCTGGTACATCTTCCAAGTTTGCAGAAAATCTAGGGCACAAGTACTTCTGTAGCCAGAGGTTGTATCTGTATTTTTATGCTTGATGGTTCTTGATAAACAAACATGTAGAGAAGTTCAATTGTTTTTGAACCAATTTCCAGTTCATCAGACAAGTGGGCTTGTCAGGAGACCAGCCTCTCTAGGTGGAGAAGTCATGGCTTCCAGTGGAAAACCCATGGATCCCAGTGCAAAAAAGGCAGCAGATGGCAGGAGGTGGAAGCAGAGACAGGCTATAAAGAATGAACACAGAAAGATCATGGAGGGGTGGTGTCAGGAGGGCCAAAGCTCAGCTGGAGTTCAGATTTGCAGGAAATATCAAAGACAACAACAGGAGCTTCTGTCACTACATCAGCAGTAAAAGGCTGGACAAGGAAATGTGGGACGGTGGCTGAATGCGATGGGTGAATTATTGACAGTGAACACCGGTAAGGCTGAGGTACTCTGTTGCTTTCTCTGTCTCAGCCTTCACCTGCGTTACCTTCTCACAGACCTCTGTGCTTGCAGATGAGATTCAAGAAGCAGAACCACCAGTCTTGAATGAGGACCAAGTCCCAGTGATTACCTGAGAGGACTCAACCCACACAAGCCTGTGGGACCCACCTGGCTGCATCCGTGGGTGCTGAGAGCTGGCCGATGTCCTTTTGGCACCCTTTTCTACCATGCTTGAAAGGTGCTGGAGACTGTGGAAGATCTCTGATGACTAGAAGAAAACAAATGATGCACTGCTCTTTAGATAAATCAAAAAAGGATGATCTGGGGCACTGCAGACCAGACAGCCTCCCTTCAGTCCGTGTTAAAAATCATAGAGTCCTCTGGGAACAGACTTCTGGGCACCATGAAAGGAGGAGAAGGTGGCTGGG
>Ga0065711_1050790_pt1 | contig 10658 bp, 8 predicted proteins | sample Hoacrofraction12_FD_59098 | JGI IMG/M metagenome (GOLD analysis project Ga0065711, IMG submission 59098) | Hoatzin crop microbial communities from Cojedes, Venezuela - Epithelial fraction 12 v2 (version 2) | ecosystem: Host-associated > Birds > Digestive system > Esophagus > Crop | place...
CCCCCCCCCCAAGATTTTTGAAAAGTCTTTTTCCTCTCCTTAAATAGATGCAATTTTTGGTCAGGTTTTAATGGGATAAGACTTTACATTTAGCTCCATCAACTGGCAAAACCCTTTTCCTTTAAATGGATCTACGCCAATTTATGCCAGCTGAACTTCTGGTGTAAACACATTCTTTTCTGTTTATACAGTTCTCCTGATGGTAAAATGAATTGGAATAATCAAACCTGAATTTTTGATGCTACAGAAGAGGACCTGCACAGTTTTTCTCAGTGTATATTTGCTATCCCTGCACTTCTTAATTCCCAGTGCTGATTGCAGAAAGATCATCTTTACAAGGGAAAATAGAGTTTTGACCTTCTACATGCATTTAATTTCTGCCCCCTCCAATGGGATTTCCAGCAGAGCTGCCAGGTGTGAGTTAGATTTTCTTTCATTATGAAGAATATAGTAAACATCATTACATCAGTATCAGATCATCAAACAGCTACCATGTAGAAGGTACACTGAGCTTTTGCTGTCTTGTGTACTCTAGTGACAAAAGCAAAATGGTTTATTTTGCTGTAAAGCCACTCAGCATCTCCTCTTTGCTTTACAGCTCTGGTGAATGAAATCATTGGCCACATGTAGAGCTTATCTCTACTGACCAGGGCATTGTCCCCAGGCAGCTGTGGTTTGTAAAAAGGCAGTGTGATAAATGGGACCTCAGCTTTAAAGCTGCAGCCGAGGGATGCTGTGTGTGTGGGGAGGATCTGTTGGTAGTCTGTGCTGCTGCCTGGGTAGGGAAGCCTGGTAGGAACATGCAGGGGAATTCTGGTCCCTTGGCCTGGCTATCGAGGCACATGAACTGAAGAGGGAGACTTCCTTAAGGATTCTCCCCTAAGAAGGGAAAGGCTTCACAGAATCGCAGATTTGCAGAATGGTAGGAGTTGGAAGGGACCTCTGGGGATCATCTAGTCCAACCCCCCTGCCAAAGCAGGGTCACCTACAGCAGGCTGCACAGGACCATGTCTAGGTGGGTCTTGAATATCTCCAGAGAAGGAGACTCCACAACCTCCCTGGGCAGCCTGTTCTAGTGCTCCTTCACCCTCAGAGGGAAGAAGTTCTTCTTCATGTTCAGACGGAACTTCCTGTGCCTCAGTTTGTGCCCATTGCCCCTTGTCCTGTTGCTGGGCACCACTGAAAAGAGTTTGGCCCCATCCTCCTGACACCCACCCTTGAGATATTTGTAAGCATTTATAAGGTCCCCTCTCAGTCTTCTCTTCTTCAGGCTGAAGAAGCCCAGCCTCTCCTCGTAGGAGAGATGTTCCAGTCCCCTCACCATCCTTGTAGCCCTCCACTGGACTCTCTCCAGCAGCTCCTCATCTGTCTTGAACTGGGGAGCCCGAGTACTCCAGATGGGGCCTCACTAGGGCAGAGCAGAGGGGGAGAACCTCCCTCAACCTGCTGCCAGCATTGTTCTTAATGCACCCCAGGATGCCACTGGTGTTTCAAAAGGTGTTTGTGCCTCAGAGTGGTTGTGGGAGAGGCAGGAACGCAGCGAGGTGTGGGAGTGGGCCCAGAACAGCAGTCACAGATTGTCTCTCAAGTGGATCACTGGAATCATGCCTAAGTCATGGGGGCCATGGAACTTTTGATTAAGCCTTCCCTGTGGAACTGCTTTTGAGTGAAGTTTCAGGCAGGTGCATGAGCACACCTAGTACCTTATTTTCAACTTCTTCTGGTAGCGTAGCATCTGGAGGAGTTCAGAGAAAAATGTAGCTTCTTATACCATTCATTTTCATTGGCATCCCTCACCTACAGAAGCACAATATGTTGCACTCCTCCAGCCTCTGATGCTAGTGTAAACCTTTACTGTTTCCCTTCACTTTTCTACTGTATCTTTCTGATTTCTGCTGGGGATAAATAGATGGTGCTTCTAAGAACTGTCAGGTACCCTCTGAAGTACTGTGAATGAAGAGGCGTTGCTGGTGATCATTCCATTACTTGCAATGGGCTTTGGAAAGATACATGCTGCTTCTCTAGTATTGATTTGCCGTTTCTTCACTCTTGCAGCTGGGCCTCCTTGTGACCTGTCTTATCTATCCTTTCTTCACTCTTCCTCATTTCTTTAGTACTTTGCAGAATTTGTTCCTCCTTCTCCTCCTCCTCCTCATCCACAGACTCCTCTAATGGAGCCCAGTGACCAGGAAAGAGTTGTAGAAAGAATAGAGTTATTTGCCCTTTTTACATTCAGTTTTCTCCTTTTTAAGTGTTTTTTTCTCATTTGTGGGATTAGAATTCATTATTTTTCACTATCATTTTACTTTCTCTTTACTCACTGGAGTTATTTACTTGAAAACAGAGTTTAGAAAAGCAGATACTGGTAATTGTTGCAAGATAGTTGCCTGTGCCACATGATAGGTTTGGCTTGGGAGATCCTGAGCTGAGGCTGGAAATGTCCCATCACCAAAAGCAGATGATAGCAGGACTGGATGCTTCTGTTATTCCTGCATCTGCTCTAGAAGTTGTTTGCAATGTTACAGAAGTAGGGAAAAGAGAAGCCTTTGTAGCAGAAACATTTGTTTACTCCTGGCTGTTAGGGTTTTAAAAATAAATATATTCTACTTGCTTCTAGCCTTTTTGAACTGGAGCATCCTCTCTCTTGCTTAGTCTGCCCAGCCACTTGGCTTGTTTTGAAGTGACCTTTAAGCTATCTTCGTGTTGAAGATTGTTTCCCTTGTTCTTGACACTGCCTCTGAAATTTTGTTTCCTTTATAGATGGCCTTTTATTTTTTGTCCTGTTGATCTCTGCTCCGAAATACAAGGAGAGTGTTGAGTTTGCCCTCTCTGTTCCTAGAAGACATTGAGATGAGATTTTTTTCCCTCACTGATTTTTTAAATAACGCTTTCTCTCCAGTCCGTGCAGTTTAGCTGATCAATGATGTGGCACAACAGCTATAATGTGTGTTTGTAAGAAAACCACATGCTAGAAATGGTTTGTCGAGCCTACTTGCCAGATTATTATGTATAACCTCTTCTCAAGTAATCCACAAAACACCAACCTAGTAGTCGTGGGAGAAAATCCAATTGACTCCATTTCTTCTGCATCATTAACAGACTAAGCATGCACAGATATTTATTTAGACCACACAGCATGTTTTGTAACAAAGCAAAACAGTGATGTCCTCTAAATAGCAATGACAGCAGTGCTGCAGAACATATAGATTCCCCCCATTGTATGCTAAGTGGAATTCTAATCTGTACTCAGATCAATCACTGTGCTCTCATCCTTGTTATCATGAAAAGTTTGCTTATAAAGTATATTTTCAGTGCAGTGCTAAGGAGTGCATTGTCAATGTAGCCCTGAAGGCTGAATCCCTTTAAATTTTGAAAATACAGCCTTCATTTAACAGCGTATTGGTTATCAGCTTTTGAAGAAGCGATGCTGTAATATGAACCATTTCAAGGCAAATATCATCCCCGAATATCACCTCTAATACTGTTTTATGTACAAGGTGAGAGTTTCCAAAAGACTGAATCAAATTAATTACCTCTTTCTATATAGCAGTGCTTCCATCTCACTAAACTGACAGCTGAAGTGAAAGGCACGCTCAGACTCCACAGCACTGTTACATTATTCTGCACCTCTGGAGGAGTCTCAAGGGTCAAAACCAAAGAACATCTCTGCTGTCAAAGGAAAAAATGGGCGGAACTTTCTGCTTTCTGAAAGTTCCTGATGTCATTTTGCACTTTGACCCATGTAATGTGGGTTATTGGCAAGTTGTAAAGGAATACAGGCTTAGATATATTCTGCTGCATGCTTAGCATTATTGCTGCCCTTATGCAGCTAATAAGCGAAGCCGTGAGAATTAGGACACTGTTGCGGCCAGAATCTTGCTAAGTGGCTTCTACAAGACGCTCCTATCAGCTTAAATGAATAGCTCCTGCCTACACACTGTAGTTTAATTGGTGCATGCTGCCTTCAGAGCTGGCCTAGTGCTGACTAGGTGGGAAGAAATCTCACCTGCAAACTCTAAATAAATACGCGGTTGGTGCATCTGCTAATACCAAGTTGCAGGTGAAAATGTTTTCTCAGCCAGGGCTCTGAATATAGGTTGGAACAGGCAAGAACTGATGCAGAAGTTACTGGAAGTTCCTAAAAGAATGAGGGGCCAGCCTGTGTGATGTTGTGGTGTTGTGGGTTTTAGGAGAGGATGTCATTAGAGTGACAGGAAGGTCTTTAAACTTCTTAAAGCAAGGGAAAGAAAATTCCTTTCAGATTGAAGGGAAATAGTTAAGATGAAGGATTCAGAACTTCAATAGTTAATGTTTTGTACAATCAGGGCATGAATTTCAAATGATTTGCCTGGTTTAATGCTCTAAATAAATGTATTTAGATATATAGAGATATTAAAGGTGTATCACTCTGTACTTATATACATAGAGATTATGAAAGTTATCATTTCAAAATTGCTTCATTTCAGGCAGCCTCTCATTTTCTCAGGTGTGTTTTTTAAAGAAAACCACCTCAAACCCTAAGCCCAGGCTAGATTAGAAAAGCCTTTTCAGGATGCTGCATTGTGTTCTTCTTGATGATGGTGGCACCTGTTAACTCTTGGAAGTATCTGAACAACACACGACAATATTCACTGTCACAGATTGTGGTTATAGTTCACGTAATAGAATTGTGTCTTTCTCAAAGGCTCTTGATTCTTTGCACGAAGATTAGTGACCTCTGAAAAGTACTGTGAAAAGAAACAGTTGTGAGGTGTAAGTCACTTGAGGTGCAAACAGCCCTGCAGTGCCAGCAAGAAGGAACAAGGGAATCATGCAGAGTTACCAGCTGAAGAATTACTTATAGTGAATTTTCGAAAGATGTGCACACATTCTCCACTGTGTTGTGCATGTGTGTATATACAGATACCTGAATACCAATGCGTTCGTTCGTGTGGTATGATTGATATTAGGCATTGTGCAAGTCTTAAAGGACAAACAAAGTTTTTCTTTGACATTCACTTCTGTACTCAGATCTGAAAGAGAATTAATTTTTATAGGCATTTTTCATTTTCTGCACTTCGAGTGCTTAGAACCCAGAACAGAAAAAAGGCAGAAGAAAAAATGGACTAGAATATGTCTAGAATCATGTAACGTTCTCATTTGGGAACGTGCTATGTAGTTCCAAGGGAAACTATTTCACAGGTGGCTATGTGGTTGAAAGTTTTTCAGTGGTGAAAAAATACCTGAGATTATTGTCATCTTTTTTTTTTTTTTTGATAAATGAGAACAAAATAGCTCTAGAAGAATCCAATACCCGAAATATTAAAATTGCTTCATAAAGTACAAAAGCCAAGCAATTAAGAGACCTGCACTGTAAAGTGCAGTAGAGGATGGATCATGAACAGAAGAGTTAAACACAGAGATGATATGGGGCCGTTTCCTTTGGCCAGAACAGTTTCTGGAGGGCAGGTGGAGAGAGGCTTTTTACCAGTGTGACACGACAAGGTGCAATAAATTTAAACTAAAAGAGGGTAGTTTTATATTGGACATAAGGAAGAAATTCTTTACTGTGTGGGTGGTGAGGCACTGGAACAGGTTGCCTGGAGAAATTGTGGATGTGTTCAAGGCCAGGTTGGATGGGGCTTTGAGTAACCTGGTCTAGAGGAAGGTGTCCCTGCCCATGACAAGTGGGTTGTACTAGATGACCTTCAAAGCTCCTTTCCAACCCAGACCATTCTGTGATTCTATGATTGTGTGGGCACCAGTCCATAATTTCATCAGGGGCACTGAAGGAGCAGAGAAAGACACCTAGAGAAAAGAACGTGGTGCTGGAGCAATATATTGAAATGCTCCCTCACAGCACCTCAATACTGAAGCACAGTAATAATCAAAATATTAAGCTATGAATCACAGCCATACAGCAGAAGATTTTAATAAGATTTTCCTCCCTCTTTACCTGAACAAAACTGTGGAATTATCAGACCACTTGGATAGCAGATGAGCATCTAATTGATTATTTTTTTAAGCCAAAAGGAAGGGAGAGTTCATGGCACGCTAAAGTTGATAGCACTTCCCAAAATTTGTTCTGGTGGGACTTGGTTTTGAATAGAACTTAGGAACCAGTTATGGTTTTCTTTTTGTTTTTCTTAAGCATCTTGTCATAATAAAGGCCAGGCTGGAAAAACAGAAGAGATTATGCCGTGTCCACATTCATTGGGTCCCCACAAGTTGTTCTGGAACAGGGAGTAGCAGCCCTCTCAATAGACAGATAATTGCTATGTTGCTTTCAGAGTCAGTTAAATAATACATAGCTACCTTACAGGCTGTTTTGGCTTGGCCTGGATAAATGCCAGATGCCCACCAAAACTGCTCTGTCACTCCCCCTCCTCAGCTGGAGAGGGGAGAGGAAATATGACGAAAGGCTTGAGGGTTGAGTTAAGGGCAGGGAGAGATCACTCACCAATTATCATCATGAACAAAACAGATTTAACCTGGGGAGAAAAAAAAAAAGTTTTATTCATCATCAGTCAAATCAGAGTAGGATAATGAGAACTAAAACCAGATCTTCAAACAGCTTCCCCCCACCCCTCCCTTCTTCCTGGGCTCAACTTCACTCCCGTTTCTCTCCCTCCTCCCCCCGAGCGGCGCAGGGGGACGGGGAATGGGGGTTAGGGTCAGTTCATCACACGCTGTCTCTGCCACTCCTTGTCCCTTAGGGGGAGGACTCCTCACACTCTGCCCTTGCTCCAGCATGGGGTCCTTCACACAGGAGACAGTTCTCCACAAACTTCCCCCAGTGTGAGTCCTTCCCATGGGCTGCAGCTCTTCACAAACTGCCCCAGTGTGGGTCCCTTCCACAGGGTGCAGTCCTTCAGGAACAGGCTGCTCCAGTGTGGGTCCACCACAGGGTCACAAGCCCTGCCAGCAAGCCTGCTGTGGCATGGGCTCCTCTCTCCATGGGTCCGCAGGTCCTGGCAGGAGCCTGCTCCAGCACGGGGCTCCCCATGGGGTCACAGCCTCCTTCAGGCATCCACCTGCTCTGACGTGGGGTTCCTTCCACGGGCTGCAGGTGGATATCTGCTCCACCATGGACCTCCATGGACTGGAGGGGAACAACCTGCCTCACCATGGTCTTCATCACGAGCTGCAGGGGAGAACTCTCTGTTCTGAGGTCTGGAGCACCTTCTCCCCCTCCTTCTTCACTGACCTCCGTGTCTGTAAAATTTTTTCCTTTACATAGTCTCACTCCTCTCTCTCGACTTCCCTTTTCACTGCAGTTTTTTTCCCCTTCTGAAATACGTTATCCCAGAGGTGCTACCACTGTCGCGGATTGGCTTGGCCTTGGCCAGCGGTGGGTCCGTCTTAGAGCCACTGGGCACTGGCTTTATCGGACATGGGGGAAACTTCTCGCAGCTTCTCACAGAAGCCACTCCTATAATCCACTGCCCCTCTCCTGCCTTCAGCTGCAGCAGTCCTGCGTTGCAGTTGGTAATCGCCTCTCTCTTTTCTGCCTGTCCCACAGGGATGAACAAGCTTTTCATCTGTCTCCTTGCTAGATTGGCTCTGCTTCACAGATGCCAGCCATACTCATCTTGAAATCAGTTATCTAAATGATTAACATAATTAAGTTAAACTCAGAGCAATTGTTCCCAATTTGTATTTAGCCTGAGGGTTGTTTTGGCTTGGAAGTGGAGCTGGTATTTCCAACCCCCCCTTTTTTTTTCAGTTTTGATATATCAGTTATTTTCCTTTGATTTCATTTTTTCTTTGTAGACAAGAACTCTAGATCACTATAACTCATTTCATGGACCTGTAAAAACTCAAGATCAGAGGTAGTGACTTGCTTAAAAGCACAAAGTCCTTTTCCTCTGAGCAGTGCGTGGAGTTATTGGTGAGATTGTTCGGAGTTTATAATAACGGATATAGCAACTCAGCCAATGCAAATGATCACTGCTGTGGTCCTTGGAGCTCACTCACTATTTTGTGAGTGAGGCGTTCTATTTCTTTATGGGCAGACAACAGGGAGAACATTTTTTTAAATGTCTATGGCTGAATGAAATTAAATGTCTATGGCTGAATGAAATTATGGCTTCTCGTAGCTGAACTACCTGCTTAGATCAAGAGCAGCAAACAACATGAGTTTTAGAACAGTCACATCAGTAATGAACCCCCCTTTTTGTCTCTCCTGTTGACACTGATTAACATTAGGGTAGTTGTCTCTGTTTTTCATAATTAGTTGTCTTTCAAATATGTTTCTGTTCTGGTAGTACCACAATGCTTCAATAAGTCATAGTCCTGTTGTACTAAACGCTGAACAGAGCTGTACTGAGGCAGACCCTGACCTGGCGTTCTGGTGATTTAAATGGAAGCAGCATCAAACACTGGTGGTTGTACTAGCGCGACATAAACTGACATGTAGGCAATTTGTGCAAAGCACTATACAGGACATTATTTTCCTTAGTGTAGCCATTTCAATTAGAGGCAGATGGAGTGAACTGAAATAGCTTCATTTATATATGCTTAAGCTGTATAGGTAGATGACTTTTTCCGCTGATGGAGCAAAGTATCTTAAATTGCAAAATTAATTGTAAGAACAGAGTGTTGCATTTAGCCTTATTTTATAACATTGCTGGGAATGAGCAACCTTAGGGGAGAGTGGGGAAGAGGAGGGAAAAAAAGGGACAGGAGCAAAAGTGTAGTGGCTGTTTGAACTTGCTTTCTAGTAATTAGTCACTACTTCCAGATCAGGTTTGTTTTGGGGATTTTTTTGACATGTGAATGATGCTGCTAGTTATGCTGGCTGTCTGCTCAGTCAGGCTGGACTTGTCTCCCCAAGTGCTTCTGTTTGGTGTTGCCGTGTGCAACTTGCATTCAATTATTTGCAGTAATATGGGGCACAACTCATCTTCTAGATGATTCTTCATGCCACAGGGGTTGAAGTGGTTCCTTTTGTTTGGCAAAACAAAACTGAATTCTAATGAGAAAATTAATGTATTGGAAAATGACTCCAAATGGAATAAAATCACATTTTGCTAACTAATTAAATTTATTTTTCATCCTTTAACATAAAAAATATAATCATTTCCAGAACCTGGTATTTCTTTCCTTTCAAGGCCTTCGGGGGATGTCTTGGCACTCCCTGTCTGTCTTACTCGCTTTCCATTCAAAAGATTGTTTCAAATGCAGACCCATTTTCTGTGTCTTAAAAATTCCTAGACTTCTCTTTCTATTGCCTTATTTCCTTGTATTAAGGATTCTTGCTTTCCTTTGCAATCTGTAGTGCTTTTATGCTGTAAATCTTTTTTTTTCATGACACCACTAGAATATTTAATCAAAGTAAAATTGGTCAGCCATTAAACATTTGAGTTTTCTCTATTTTAAGTTCTTGTGTCGGTGGGAATCCTGAAGAGTTCAACATTTTTGTTACATTTATTATCGTTTACCTTTAATTTTGATTTCCTCTTGTAGCTATTTACTTGGGGTGGTAAGAACACTGGATTAAGTGATCCATCAAGGGAGCCAGAATAGCCGGTAAGAGATGGAGTGGTTCTGTGTCACCTTCTGAAATGACTTTGGCCAGTGTTATTGCTGGGCCAGAAGGGCAACAGATACAACTCAGAAATGTACCTGACTTTTCCTTATTACATTGTAGAGCAGTCTCAAGAACGGGTCTGAAAATAATTCAATGGTTTCATTCAGCTTAACATGCTGAGATTTGAATGTCTGTTCAGTTACTGGCCTGAAAACTTACCTGGGAGTCCTGGAAACATAGGCTTTCTATAAAATGCTTGTTGTTCCATCTTTCTTATATGTATCATGATAAACAGAATCTTTCATTAGAGTTCATTTTCTGATAGCTTTCAAATTTATTCAGAAGCTGGAAGGTCAATGACAGATTTTTTTTAAAAAAATACTAAACAATTAAAAAAAATATATAATTCAGTGGTGTTTTGAACACAGTCTGCTGTCTGAATAGGTGACATAATCTGTTGTTGAACGCTGACGACTGATGTTACAGAGATCTATGAGTTGAAGAGAACTTTGATTATTTTATCCAGTCTTTCAGTCTTTTCTTACTTTTGCCATTGCATCTTCTGACACCGTGAAGTTAGAGAATGCAAGCCATGGTGAGCCAAATGCGATGGCAGTTCTGGGCCTCCAGGCTGGTCCCACTGATTTCATGGGCTTCCTGACACGTGAGAGGAGGTGGGTTCCCAAAGTCTAGGACCTGGCAGGGCTGAAGGCTTTCAGTTCCCATCATGAAAACCACAGAAGGACTTGCGTCCAGCTGCAGTTCTAAGACCTCAGCATGGTCTGGCCTTGCCCAGACATGTGGCAGGGAGACCTCTCAGAAACTGCTATTCAGCTGCTGGGCTTCAACCTCTCAGCTCTGTGTGGGAAGTCCTAGAAGTCAAGAGAGCCTCCAAGACAACCAGGGTTAGCACCTAAAGCTTATCGACAAGGAGATTCCATGAAACACTTTGATTTTTGTTAAAGATAATTTTTAATGAAACACATTTTTAGAACGCTATTTCTAACTGGCTCTTTAAGAAGCCTACAGAGAGGACAACTTTCCCTTGGTCGAGGAGGACTGTGTGAGGGATCGCTTAAGCGATCTGGATGTCCACAAATCCATGGGCCCCGATGGAATGCACCCACGAGTGCTGAGGGAGCTGGCG
>Ga0065711_1050791_pt1 | contig 10658 bp, 3 predicted proteins | sample Hoacrofraction12_FD_59098 | JGI IMG/M metagenome (GOLD analysis project Ga0065711, IMG submission 59098) | Hoatzin crop microbial communities from Cojedes, Venezuela - Epithelial fraction 12 v2 (version 2) | ecosystem: Host-associated > Birds > Digestive system > Esophagus > Crop | place...
CCCAACTTCCTTTTCACATTGGAGCTCAGTTAGGAGTTTCCTGGTCAGACAGTCTAGCCACCTACGGTGTACACCCATTTTCCCGCAGGTCAGGACGGGCCGTCCTTGTGCTTTCAGGATGGCCTTGAAGGCTGACCAGCTCTCTGTGGCCCTTTGCCCATCAGAGCACCCTCCCATGAGATCATGTCTACTAGCTGCTCAAACAAGCTCAAGTTCAGAGGTTTTAGTCTGCCACTGTTTCTTCTACGCTCTACCACTAGCTCCCTTTGCTTTTGAGAAAAAAAAAAAGTTGTAAGGCAAGATCCAGTAGAATAGATCTCAAACTGTGCAAAACCACTCAATTTTCAAAATTTCCAACATTGGATTATGAGTTCAGGTGCCGCGTAGTATTACATCCAGTTGCCTTCAGACTGTAAAGATGGCATAAGCTTACTCCTTGTTTTTCAGCATGTCAATATTCTTCGAGAAAAAGGTGATGAAACAGTTGCCTCTTTATGGCTGTGACTATGCTACATGTGCTTATGAACTAGGAAAGAGGAAAAAGTGGCCAGCCAGAGTCAGAAAGAAATTCTCTGTTCTTCTGTCTCTCTGCTTGAGACAAGGTTATGGGCATTTACTGATGTGCTGGCCACTCCCTGAGTTGTAATACTCCCCAACTGACCAGCTCCCTCCATGGCATTTCAGTGCAAGTACATGTTCCAAATGGAGCACCCCAAAAATTGTCGTCTGTTTTCTATCATATGATGTGTCATGACAGAATTCCAACTGGTTGCTCTTTTTTTAACCCTCTCTCCCTCCACATACGATATAGAATTGTCTTTCCTCCTCTCTTCATTGTGATTTTGTGTGTCGCCTGCCTCTCCGGTTACCTCGAGAGAGAAAAGTTTCTAGAGGGAAGATTTCACATACAATGTAAAGAGATTTGATTCTCAAACCAAGTGGTCACTACTTGTCTAAAAAGAAGTGTGCTTTCCATCACCATTGAAGGGTCTTTACAAAAAATTCTCCATATGCGTAAAGGTACTCATCTCAGGATTTGAGAACGTATTTTATTTTAAATCAAAGAAGAATCAGGCAATAAAAAAATTATCCAAGTGCTGAAATTGGCATTGATAACACTGGCATTTTATGAAATATAACCTATTTGGAACATATCTAAGTGACTAGTAAAGCATTTAAAACATATTCAGTATTTAAGCTATTTACATAAACTTTGACTGCATATTATAGAAGCCTCTCTGCTGTGATTTCCAGGTATAGCAGAGTTATTTGATTTAATTCATTGGGCAGTTCTTCAAAAGGTCAGTTTCCAGTAGTTTCCCCATTACCGGCAGAACCTGAAGGCACTGAGCAAGTCCTGACGAAGATAGCTGACCACATTGCATCAGAACGGATGCAACTTAACCAACTCTGACTTCTGCAGAGCTATGGTCACTTGCAAGAGAGCTAAGCTCTGGTCCCTATGATAAGAGCAAAATGTCAGGAAGGAAAGGTCAGAGACAGACTTCAGGAATTTCTGCTGAGGAGAATCCGTTATTTCAGCTCTCTGCTTTAAACTTGAACTTGGTAATATCCTTCCCTACGCTGTGGGTTTTCTGTAGGGATCTCCCAGTTGGTTGAAGGAATAACCAGGCTTGAGAGGGAATGGTTGAAGGTGGTATAGCAACATGTCAAACCCCTTTATTCCACATTATAAATTCAACTGCCTAGGAGGAAACCACCTCATGACTTGGAGCACTTTAGGACAAACATTAATAATAACAAATTCTAATTGGTCGTTATTGCTGGAACAGAAAATATCAGATTTCATTTTCACCAGGAGGAAATGAAAATGTCATGTACTGTAATATGACAAGCATGGAATTTACAGTAGTGATATGTACATGTAATTACTTTTATATGTGTAAATGCACACAAAGCAGAACACCAGGGAGGCTGTTTTACAACAGATTTAATCAAGAGAACATCTACGTCTCCTCATAAACTTACTTAACCAACTTTGAAAAAAGAACCAAGTTGATTAGACAGGTTAATGGGGTGATGTCTTTATAAATGACAGATGGCCATGTTAGAACAGAAAGTTGTTCACTCTCCATTTTTTATTTCATTTTACTTATGAGACTATTTTACTATTTTTTTACTTATGAAAGCATTGCTCATACATTTTTGATTAGTAGTGCTTCACTGATAAAACAGCAATTTCCAATGAAACTGAGCTTTTAACTAGATGGATGTGGTCATTATGCTTAAGTGGCAATAATCAAAACTAAAATACAAAATGAATTTTTTTCAATTTCAGGTCCTTATAAATATCCTGACCTCCCCATGCTGGCCTGCAAGTGGAGAAAAGTGCTTACAGATTTGCAAGCTCACAAGAACGCAAAAAAGGAATGGAAACATGAAGAACAAAGCTAGCTTTTTTATGATTAAGGGAACCCATTAGTGGTGAATTTGAATTCTAATTAAAAAATTACAATTCAAGAAAGGCAAGAGCCTTAATTAAGAACAATAAAAAATATTATTGTAGTGCAACATTAGCTATACTTTAAGAAAAAAAAATCCACCTTGGGTGTAATGATTTTACCTCAGAATTATCAAAGTGTAGAATTTGGAATAGCCTAGATTGCTAATCTTCCCGCAGACATATGAAGTATCTGGAACTGGATCACATATACAGCGTTGACTGAAGGAGGATTCAGGAAGTGCCTGTCTCTGGTAGTGTGCTCTGGGGACCCTGGCCAGCCTGAAGAGGAGGAAGGGAAATATCTGAAGTTGCTGTTGAAAGCCACCATTGCAGCAGCAGCTCTTGGCCCTTTCCTGGATGGCATGCTGCTCAGCAACGGCCTGTGTGCCACCACTGGCATGTGCCATGATTTATGAAGCTCTCAAGATTTCCAGTGCCTACTTGGCTGTTGGATAATTACAATTGTGTGATTATTTCTACAGCATTCTCCCATCTCTCTTCTTCTCCCATATAAAAAATTACCATTCCTAAATGGATCAGAAACGAAGATGCGCATTGCTAACCTTCTACTATTTTTGCTCCTCCTTTGGCATTTTTCACGGATCTGAAGTGTACAGCTTCTTCATCTGATGCAGATACTTGATTAAAATAATCCCATTGAACATCTCTCTAGCCTTCCAGATGTGAATTTTAAAACCAAAGTCTCCCAGGAACATTTTTTAATGGAAATTTCTGTGTGAATTTAGGATTTAAGAGAAGCACTAGACTAAGTTTTGAAAAAACTCTGGATCTTTGGGGCTTTTTGCATTTGCGTTTTGGATTGTAGTACCAATGGAGTGAAACAATTCTTAAGTACGTGTTTGACACTCTGCAGTAGATAGCAGTAATGAAAGATAATTCAGTCAGGACAATGTGGCTGCAGTGTACCAGAGTCTGGCTCAGAATCTTTGCAAGCTTTCCAAGTGCTATAGTACTGCTGATTTTTTTTAATAAAGTACAATAGCATATCACAAGTTTAATTTCATTTATCTGTACATATGCAAATCAATTCCATAATGGTGGCTAATCCTCATTAACAGAAGCAGATCAGCTTATCTCTTAGGTAGGTGAGTAGGTGGCTGGCAGCTGCAGAGATACAGTAGTCTAGCTTTTACTAGTAACATTATAATCAACAGTTTTGGGTGATAATTTGACATCATATTTAAGCCACTACACAACTCAATCAACTTGTCCCACAATTCACCTCTCATTAACATAAAGAAAATAAATTTCACACAAAGTATTCATCTAGGTAATAGCTGTGACTGGCTTTGTGTTCCATATCAGCATTTGCAACAGATTAATTACTATAACGTCAGCAGCACCACTTATCAATGTATTACCATCTGGTCAAGTGTTATCAAACCAAGACGGACATGGAAATTATTTAGATCTACTTTTGCTCAATTAATTTCTTCAGTTAAAATTTTACAGTGTCCTAGTACCACAGCCAACCCCTGCTGCCAGATGCCATATTTTCTCGGGAGCTCCTATTTTCCCCAGAGCTCACTCGGAGCTCTCAGCATTTTGAGGTGAAGGTACGGTATTTTTTGTTTTCAGTTGGGGCTAACTGGAATAATCAGATCAGTGGTGAATCTCTGGTTTCACAAATGTAGTAGGGATAGGATGTAGGGAATAAAATAGAAAAGATTATGCAAAAGATTTTTATCTTCAGGAAATACTAATTTACACAGTGCCTGATGCTTAACAGCAAGCTACTGTCTTCCAGCACCTGGCTGCCCTGCAAAGAAGTCAGTTTGACTGTCTTGACATGTAACATACCACAGCTAATCCATGCAGACAATCCTTGATTGCTTTAGTTTATTGTGATTTCTTAAAGTAAGTAAATATGTAAAAGAAGATTACTCTGTACACAGCTATTAACATTCTAATGAAAGACACTGCAGTTTGGAAGAGCCTGGTAAATGCTGCAATCTTCTAAATCTTTTTTTTCTGTTTTCATTCCGTTTCTAAAACACTGATTCCCTTGGTTCTTTACTGCTCTGTATGGACTGTCTCCCTGTACACCTCCTTGCCATTGATCCCTGTTTCTGTTAAAACAGTCTCTCAGTCCCCATGCCTTTCACTTTCTGTTGTTCTGTTCTCTGTTTAATTCACCTCACTATTTTGATACAGTCCCTCTCCTTCCTTCTGAAACATGCAGAGCACCTTCTCTTCCTTGTCCTGCTCATCCTCCTACACACAGCCCTATGAAATTTTCTCACTCCAACAGAGCCTCCTTCCTCTGAATCCTACACAACTGTCTCTTCAGGGGGAGCTATATTGAAAAGAAAATGAGATAATAAAAAAATACGTGTGACAGATTAAAATAAAAGTTAATTAGTATCTATAATACAAAAGTTTCAGGTAAGCCAAAATTAATACAGCATCCAAAGTGTATAAAAGTTATTTAAAAAGAAGAAAATGAAATTCAGCAGGAATTCTCAGAGACACTCCCCCAACTCCCTTCATTTTCTTTTCATGTAGCCACCAGTTGCTGCGCAGTCTCTGGGAACAAATGACTTAGCTGAAATCCTTAGGCTTGTCTGTTCTCCTCTATTTTTACTGCAGCGTTGTGATCCAGAGAAGTACTAAAAGCCAGAGGGAGATTATATAGTTTATGTGTTCATTACAGGAGCATCTCTAATCTTTGTAGTTGTAACCATACAACAGAGATGAAAGACTGAAGCATCACAATGTGTACCAACAGTGAGCTGTTTCTCTATTAATAATGGCAATAATAATAATGATATTTCAAGTTTTTGTCACTCATTCCTTTCTGTGAGGTAGCACATGTCCATAACTGCATTTACTCCACAGATCTTAATCCAGCCTCTGTGAGAAGCAATTTGTTGGGGGTTTCAAAACATGCCCTGAGATCATACTAGAGTTTCATGCAGAAAACCTCTCTTAGTCCCTCTCAAAACTCTAACATGGAGCTATTATTAGGTCTTTTGCTTCTTTCAGACTCTTTGCGTTCAACTTTTGCCTTTTAAATAGCAGAACTGAGTTTGGCTGTAGAGTTTGCACAGTGTGTGAGAAATGACTGCAGAGCAAGTGGGGTGTAATGAGGTGGGTGGGTGCAGCTGCTGCCAGGCCCGGAGCACCTGCTTCCACAAGCTCAGGGAATCCTTCGGGTACAGCACAGCGAGGCAGTTAAGCGCAGGCTCAAGGCTACCTCCCTCCAGCACACTCTGCCAGCATACAGATACTTGACCTGATGAATATGGCATTTAAACTCGGGTTTCAGTGAATAGGGCCTTAGTGAAGAAACATGATTTGTAGTGTCTTCTGTATGCTAATGTCATACCCCTTAGTTTTGCCCAAACACAGCATAGGGTTTACTACCAAAGCAGAAAACAAAGTAAACATATCTTACAGTGCTGCCAGAAACTGAATTCTTTACAGGACTTTCACAACAACCGTTACACCTTTAGTACCAATGAGGGAGTGCAAAAAAGGCTAACCAAATAAGGGTGTATGACTCAAAAGGAAAAGTAAGGAGTGCTCATTAAAAACAGTGCACAATGAGTTGTTTCATAAGTTTATTCAGAATTTGCTGTGGTAAAAGTTCATACTTTCTTTGATGCAGATGACATATTTCCTGACATGGCTTGGATAGTGTAAGGAATTACACTGACATTTTGAAGATCCTTTCTAAGCTAAAGGAACTGAAGAAATGAGCTAAAGCAGCTTCTTCAGCTCAGTACCAGCATAATTTCCTTAGAGAATGGAAATGCATTTTCTAATGTCACCTTGCTGAGACTCATTAAGCATTCATTTATTAATTCAGTGCTTTTAAAAACACTGACAGCAGCAATTCACCAATCATGAACAAGTGATGCAGACAAAGAGATCCACTGATTACACTTCTAAACAAAAGTGAGTAAAATTCCCCATATTCATTTAAAAAAATACATTCTAAAAAAGTAAAATTCTACATTATAAAAATACAGTGACGTATATTTAAAAAATTAAATAATACCATCTAACATGTACTGTGAAAGCCCTCACACTTAATCAAAAGAAAACTTCCTCTTTAGGCAAGGCTAATCTTTATTTTGGGATTACAGTGCTCTCTTGAAGTATTATGTTCTCTGTAGAAACATATTTAAGGTGAACAGTATTTATAAGCAGATTTTTTAATTTGGATTTTAATTTCTAATGAAGGATTTTTAAAGCAGCTCTTAATCATAGAATCAAAGAATCATTTAGGCTGGAAGAGACCTTTAAGATCGAGTCCAACCGTAAACTTAACACTGCCAAGTCCACCATTAAATAATGTTTATGGTAGACTTGGCAGAGTTTGCAAGTGCCACGTCTACACGTCTTTTAAATATCTCCAGGGACGGTGACTCAACGACTTCCCTGGGCAGCCTGTTCCAACGCTTGATAACCCTTCTGGTGAAGAAATTTTTCTTAATATCCCAACCAAACCTCCCCTGGTGCAAGTTGAGGCCATTTTTTCTCGTCCAGTGCTCAAGATCAAGGAGCATCTTGTCCTAAAATTATAAAATTATGTATTATTTCTTTTCCCTCATTGTGCTTTAAGGCAGAGTATTTTATTGCTAGAATGTACTTAATTCAAAACTTTTCCTGACATTACTGGATGTCATGAAGTCCCCTTAAAACCCCAACAAAACTGAATGCATCAATTTGGTTGGTCTGTGTAAGCAGAAAGAAGTTGTGAGTTATTATGGACACTTGCTTTCCCATCCTGTGTGAACTAAATGTTTTTTTTTAATGTAAAAGAGCTGGTCCCTGAGTACTGCTCAGATTTAGCTGCAGTAATTAAAAAGGTTAATGACTCCAGCTGACAAAAATTACTCTTCTTGCAACAGATGCAGCAAAGCTGGCAGTGGGTCTGGTCCTTAGCTGCTGTACTTGCAGCACTAGTTATTAATGCACACTGAAAAGATAGCCGCAGAGTCTTCTCTCCCCGCAGCTGTACAGTCCCAGCTCCTGCAGCCTCTCCTCCTACGTCAGATGCTTGAGTCTCTTCACCATCTTTGTGGACCATTTCAGGACCCGCCCTACATGCCCACGTGTCTCTTGTACTGGGGAGCCCAGAATGGGACACAGCATCACAGATGGGGTCTGATCAGTACTGAACAGAGTGTTCAGAAGATCTGAGTAGAGCTTCTAAACCAGCATGCATGGTAATACTTTAAAAGGTTATTGAAACAGAAAGTATATTTTTGTTAAAATCGAGTTCAGAGATTTTACTGGTACTTTTCATAAAATCTTACGGAGTTCATTCCTGCTCTGGGGTTTAAATTCATCTTTAATCCATGCTTTGTGATTTTCTTTTGGGTTCTAAGGTTTAGAGAAATCTTTCTCTCATTTTTTTTCCCTTAGCTCAACACTTCCAGTTTGATTGTGGAAGGCAGAACCAGCATTAGACTTGTAACCACACTTGGGCAAAGCATTAAGATAGGGTTTGCTCCCAATTCTTGGCTATACTTTAAATCACTTTTATCTAATGTAGTCTATTTCTCCTAATTTTGGGTGGTGGGCTTTTGGCAACTACTATGGTTGCTTGAACATAAAACCAGCCCAAATGGAAACAGATCACCTGGAGAATTTAACATTGAATCATAGAATAATTAAGGTTGGAAAAGACCTCAAAGATCATGAAGTCCAACCATCAACGCAACACCACCATGCCTACTAAACCATGTCCTGAAGTGCCATGTCTACATGTCTTTTTAACACCTCCAGGGATGGTGACTCCACCACTTCCCTCGGCAGGCTGTTCCAGTGCCTGACCACTCTTTCAGTAAAGACATTTTTCCTAATATCCAACCTGAACCTCCCCTGACGCAACTTGAGGCCATGAGGGTTAAGGTTTTACCTGGCCTAAACTGGCAGTCTGCTGAACATTACCTGCCTTGACTGATGCACACACCCCACTGCCTTTAACAATCAATCAAGACAGTCAAGAAGTATTTATTTCTCTGTAAGAAAATATAGGAAGATCTGACAGGATTCAATGTGACAGTGCTGTCTTCGCTGGCAAACTGGATTTGCTAACTATTGGAGTATGCAGTTAGGATGAAAACCTCTGAAATCCATTAAGCTGGATTTTAGCAATTCATTTTCTTTTACTTACTTTGTTTCTAATGTGATGTTAAAACAAAGAAGAAAGCAGAAAGAGATTAACAACAGATGTCACAATCTACGCAGATAACAGGAGAGGCCACAAATAGAACTCATACTCCAAGCCACTAGGTACAGAAAATATTCCAAACATTATTTCATTTCTGCTTTTGCCTGGTGGCAGATAGCCTGATGAAGAGCTTAAAGACCAACTATGGAGGCAGGGAATACTTAAAAGCAGACAGGTGAAACTGATGTGTGAAAATGTGTACTTAGCCAGTTTAAAGGCTCAAATAAAAATTGTATCTTCCTTACAAGAGGTAAGACAATACTTTAGGAAACTACAGGTGACTTACAGAAAGACAAGGTAGCTCAAGCAACAGATGTGAGAAATCTAAAAGGTGCGTAAGAAATGCTGGCATCAGGAAACTCTTAAGAGTAAAATGTCAAGATTATACAGCATGTGTGTAACCACACAAGCTCACCGTAGCTTTGTAGAGACCGAACGTGTCAGCATTACCGTTCTAAACATTTCTGAGGAACAAATTGCAGATGTTTACTACTCTAACAGAGATTATAATGTAGGGAGATGAGGAAAGAAACAAAGGAACTTACTCCTTTCTTAGGACTTGGAAATTCAAACAGGAAAGCAGCTATGAAATATTCTAGTCTTGACATACATTCTATAGATAAATGTAACAATGTAAGAAAATTATGTAGGAAGGGAATGGAATAAGCATTGTAATGGAACATGTTCCAGTGTGCTTTATTTTTTGCCCACAAAACATGGGAAATTTGATACCAACACCTACAAAGTATGGCATTCCCGAATCAGGCCACAGACAAGTTAAAATATTAACAATAATATATCCAGTTACAATAATAGTTAATATTTAATAATTACAATCTTCTTTCGCATGCTTATCAGAAACACTGCACATCACTTCAGAAAGCCATTTTCCAGAGGAAATGTGGTTTGATTTTGTACCTTTTCTGTGTAAACACAGTCAGGTAGGCGTCCATGCAAACAATTCTGTCCCAAACATGATGCAATATCCAGAATGAGGTGCAATTTTTATTTCCCAGACAGAACACCCATTGGCCTCTTTAGAGCTTCACTAGAGTCAGATTTCAAAACACAGAAATTTTTATCGATTTAAAGATTCACTCCCTTTCCCTCTGTAGAATTAAATAAATGACAGCTTTTTATATCACAGACCATGTTTAGCACATTTGCGAAGCGTTAAAATCTACACTTTTTTTTCCCATCTTTGTCTATCTTCAAGTTATACCCACATCCCTGAAATTATCCTTCCTTTGGAAATCCTTGATGCTGTCATGTTGCTGTGATACTTTGTTAATGAAACTCATACACTTGCCTGTCAGTTAAACGGCTGGTACGAGATCCCACAGTCCATAGAAGGATGCATAATCCTTATTAATACAAGCAGTCTCGTTAAAAGTGCAGAGTTGAACACTCCTTGAATGAAGAGCAGACCCTCTTAATTATTACCAAATATTCAGATTAGTGTCAGACAAATAGGTTCATTTAAAAGGTCGAACGTAAGGTTCCTTGCATCTGAGATAACACACACGTGTATGTGTAGCTCCAGTGACCTGAGAAGGAAGCGCAGAGAGGGGACCAGCGTTCGTGCTTTACAACTACCAGGAAGCAGGGCCCGCAGTTTTACGTGGCGGTTACCAGCAGGATATTTAGCTAACAATTTGCATGTGCAAACGCATGCACGCAATGGCAGCCAGTTACTGCACCCAGAGACTGGTCCCCGCTTTTAAAAACGTGACTCTCCTCCTTTCCTAGCGTGCATCCAACTTACTTTCAGGTGCGGTTTGATCAGTATTACTAGTTCACGGCAGGTACCGGCAGGAGCGGGACGGAGGGACACGGGAGGGGGGGTTGGGTTCGAGGAGGCAGGTGCTGCGGGGACGGCGCCCGGGGCGGCGCGGGGCAGCAGGGGTGCCCGGGCAGGCGCCTGGGGGCCGGGACCAGCCGCCCGCCCGGCCTTCCCGTCCGTCCGGGGCGGTCACAGGCTCGCCC
>Ga0065711_1050792_pt1 | contig 10657 bp, 3 predicted proteins | sample Hoacrofraction12_FD_59098 | JGI IMG/M metagenome (GOLD analysis project Ga0065711, IMG submission 59098) | Hoatzin crop microbial communities from Cojedes, Venezuela - Epithelial fraction 12 v2 (version 2) | ecosystem: Host-associated > Birds > Digestive system > Esophagus > Crop | place...
AGCGGGAGCGCCGGGGCCCGGCCTCCGGGAGGGCTCCCGCGGGGAAGCGCCGCGGGTCTCGGTGCTCGGGGCGGGCGGGGAGGCTGCAGGGCGGCGGCGAGGCCGGCCGTCCCGGCGGTGGAGCCGTCCGGGGTGGGAGACCCCTCCCGCGGGGGTCCGTCTTACGAGTGGCGGTACCAGGAGCCCTGACTGGGAACGGGTCTCCCGGCAGCGCTGCCTCGGTTTGTAGGTACGGGAACCGCAGCTGGGCTCTGAAATCGAGGGATGTGTTAAAACTAGCCGGACTCTGCGGCAGTAAACTTATTCCTGTAGGTTCTTCCGGCACGTCTCCTCTGCAGGAAGAATGATGTCCGAAAGCAGCTCCTTCGTGAAGGGCCTGGTGCTGGGGGGAGCCTTCTGCATGGTGGTCACGCTCCTGGGACACATCAAGGTGGGGCTGGGCACTAAGGGACATCACCACGAGCACCACCACCTCCAGGCGCCCAACAAAGAAGACGTCTTAAACCTCTCGGAAGCCGAACGCATGGAGCTTAGTAGAAGTATCCGCGTTTATTGTATCATCCTTGTGAAACCGAAAGATCTGGGGCACTGGGCTGCCGTGAAAGAGACGTGGAGCAAGCACTGCGACAAGGCGGAATTCTACAGCTCCGAGAACATCAAAGCCTTTCATTCTGTAGCCCTCAACACAAATGATATGTGGTCAATGATGAGAAAAGCTTACAAGATAACGTATGAACGCTATAAAGATGAATTCAACTGGTTCTTCCTTGCATATCCAACAACGTTTGCTATTGTTGAAAATCTCAAGTATTTCTTACTGAAAAAAGACCCCGCACAGCCTTTTTATATAGGCCACACTGTGAAATCTGGTGACCTTGAGTATGTAGATGGCGAGGGAGGAATCGTCTTAAGCATTGAATCGCTAAGACGACTCTCCCGTGTTCTTGAAGACCCTGACAAGTGTCCGGAGCAGGGAGGTATGATTTGGAAACTCGCTGAGGATAAACAGCTAGCAATCTGCCTGAAGTACACCGGCGTGTTTGCTGAAAACGCGGAGGATTCGGAAGGAAAAGACGTCTTTAACACTAAATCGGTCGGTGCTCTCATTAAGGAAGCGATGTCTACTCACCCTCAGCAGGTGGTGGACGGCTGCTGCTCCGACATGGCCATCACGTTCAGCGGACTGGCCCCAAACCACATGCACGTGATGATGTACGGCGTCTACCGGCTGAGACCCTACGGCCACACGTACGACGACGCCCTGGTCTTCCTTCCGCCTCCAGGCTCGGACAACGACTGAGGTCTCCTCAGAGAAAGCCTGCAACCGTGGGGTCAGCTCTTCTCATGACATGCATTTCTACTGACAGGAGTCGGGTTTTGTATCTGGCGGTACTGGTGTACAGGTGGTTTTTTTTTGCACATTGAGGTTTGGTAAAGCTCTTAATTTTAAAAATGGAAGGAGAACTCTTTTCTAAATCTTTTATACAGAAATGCTTCTGGCTTTTGACAGTGCTGGAATGAAATGACGAAGTTGTTACAGTTTATGATAAAAGAAAATTAAGTTTATATGGGGAGTTTGTACATGTAAATATTTATTAATGAAAACTCAAATGAACTTTAGTCTACTGTTACAAATATATTTTTGCAAGACTTTGATTCTTTCAATTCCTCCAGGCATTTCTAGAATGTCTTTATATCTTTCTAAGATGTACCAATAAATCCGACTACAGATTCAGTCTCAAACACTAACTTCAAGTTATGTCCCTTGCACTAAACTATGCAATAGCTTGAGCTCTGCAGCACCTATCGCTTTATGTAGAGCCTGCTCACCGAGCGAGGAATGAGCAGGAAGCAAGCAGACAAAAGAGAGCTGTTAGGAAGTTGCAGCAGAGTAATATCGAGTGACCTTTGGACTGCTGCTTTTAAGCAGACAAAAGGAGGAGATAACTATATTTGAGTAGGTATTACCATGGTCAGGTAGCCTGTAATTGCTCAGTGCTAATAGTGTTTACAAGGAAGAATTTCGTTAACTGTCAATCCAAATGTCCTGCAGTTATATTTACAGGTATTTCTAACACCAAGAGATGCTTGCACTCCCAACCCTTCTTTGAGCGTTATGCAAAACAGGTTACATGCACAACAAGGCAATCTGTGGTACTCTCTACTACTTGTTGGGGGGGTGTTGTGGGGTGGGTTTTGGTTTTATGGTTGGTTTTTTGGGGTTGGGTGGTTGTTTTACAATTGAGTGCTCTTGAACTCAGTTTTATACAAGTTACCAGGTCATGCTGCCTTCCAGTCACAGCAAGCAGGAACAGGAATAAACAGCACTTTGGTTTACTCCATTTCGAATTCACCAACCTGGATGTTCTAAGACTTAAGGAAGGTAACTACGTCTGTCTGCTACATCGAGGACCAGCACAGGCTTTGCTTGCACTGCAACACCCACCAAAGACCAGAGAAGATAACACATTCTCTCACCTTTCTTTAACAGACAGTTTGTAACAGCTCATCCTATCCCAAGCTGCCAGGGGGCAGGTGGGGAAGTGAAACTGCTGCTTCAGAGCTGGTGAGAATATCCACATCCTCTTTGTTTTAAACATCAGGTCCTTTGCTTTTGACAAGAATGGTAAGCCCGCTGCTCAAACCCCCAAGCCAGCTACCAGAGCTCAGCTGTTTCAGAAGGGGTACCTTGTCTCCTGTTTTGCACTTTCTCCTGCTCTGTCAGAGCTCAGCTGACACAGCAAGACAAACATGTACGTGTTTTTTGCTGCCAAAACTGAGATAAAACCTAAGTTAGTATTTTTGACAACATTTTGCTAAATTTGTATACAAATTAAGCATGATTTAACTTGTGTCTTACAGAAATCACTTTTAAAAGGTTAGATCCACAGTTGGGAATAACTCTGACAAAGCTAGACAAAGTAGAATTTTGATGTCAGTGGTGTTTCTGATATTTGAGGCAGTTCTGATCCCACTGCAACAACAGCAGCCACAGGGCAAGTCAAGGAAAAAGAATGGGAGTTAATGATTCAAACCAGAATAAATCTCATTTATCACAGATTTGAGAGGTTCACAATAGGAGGAGACAAGATGGAAGGGGGAAGCAAGTCACAGGGCTCAAGACTAGCTAGTTTTATGCAAAAGAGAACCACTGAAGCACAAACTGATTCCCCGTAGCACTAACAAGAAGTGAGTACATTTATAGCAGAGCCTTTAAGATGCATGAAAATATCCATTAGCATGCTGAAGGGAAGGTCTGAGGTTTGACCAAACTTTTACACTGCTGTAATAATTAGTTTTTGTCTTCCTACATTAATAGATTTACTCTGTCATTCTCAAAAGTACAATCTTGTAAACAATTTTACAGGAGATATTTAAAAGTAGCACATATTGGGTAATACATTCCATCCCCCATGTCTTAATTTGACTTTAGAATCGGATCAACCCCTCTGCCACTACTGTCTTCTGTAAAGGTCCCCAAGTGGGAGCAGCACCAAGACAAGGCACTTGCATACAAAACTACATTCTGCCATTATAAAATACAAGTGTTAGAACCGAGACCTGAAATATTAATAAATACTTCCAGAGACACAGAGTTATGAGTGGTAGACCTTTAAGCTTCCTTAGTTTATTAAATGATTCCATGGCACAGGCTGTTTTCCATTGGCATAGCTTTGGGTATGTGGTCACTGACAGAGCTGGATTCTCCAGACAGAGTGCTCTTTAACCCGTTCCGTAGATGTACATACACATGGCAGCGTGCGCCAGCTGAGACCTCTTTGGAAGTTCCACCTGAAGAAGCTGCTCCTGGCTATACTGATAACCATGTTTTGCTATCATGCCTTGTTAAACAGTGACTTTGTTTCTGCTCCTAAAATACGAAGGCAAACAGGGAGTAGAGCATCAGGCACCAAGTTAGCACACACTCCATTTGGAGTGTGCCCACCATTACTATAAACTCCATTGTAAGGAGAGTGATATCAAACAGTGTTGGCAGGTAGAAATTTGAACATACATATATCCTTCGGGTATGAACTAGCATAAAGGAATTTCTAGTCCACATACCAGGTAAGTTCATAAATCCTGTACAGATAAATGCATATTAAAAAGAGAAAATCCTTAAGTAAAATACTGAAGTTAATGCTGTTAATAAATTAAGTTAAAAAATAAATGTCAAAAAAACTGGTTTCTCCACATTCAAGAAAGGGGTAGACTAACAAGATGTTAATCAGAAGAAAAAAATCTGAAATGTGTCAGCAGTTTTATAAACCGTATTAATTATCTTTCACATACACTTTATATTACTCTTCTAGAAGAGCATAAAAATGTAAACATTTCTTGGCTTTTTCCTCCTTTTTGTTTGAAATAGTCTACTCTCGGTCCATGCAGGATCTTTCCAGACATCTTCAGTTACTGAAGACTTGGGTTTAAGACAAAACAAAAGAACTGTAATAAAAAGAAATCTAGAAAACTATTGTAGCCTAACAGTACTTTCGCATTCACTTGATTTATTTAGCATAGCCACAGAACAAAATAATTTGTACATTCAGTCACATTAAAAACAAGGAATTACAAAGCAGTCCACATTTAATCTAAGTGCATTCCTTTGGAGTAACACAGTTCCTTTTGTTTCACTTGTATGTCTTCATATGCCAAAGGCCATCATTTAAATAGTGGATATTTTCGATACCAATCCCTTTGTTGACCTTCTCACTGTAGAAGGAGGCAAAAGGTACAGGAGTATTAGCTCGGTTAAATATTAGAGCAGTACAAAATACAATATTTAAAGTAGAAAATGCAACATCTGTCAACTGAAAGGGGAGAAGCTATCATCGACAAAGTCATAATCTTCAACAGCAGGTGGACAAGAAACAGTATTTGTTGTTACATGTACCCACCTTGCTGCCTGATAAGATTATGTTATTTGCCTTCCACATTTTGTCAACAACCTTCCACAATATTGTGAACGACTTCATTGTGGGAGGCAGTTCTTCAGACAACACTTCTGCTGCTTTTCTTAAGTTTAGCACTGCTCTATCAAAGTAGCACAGCAGTTATAAGTGACTCTCCCCCTCCTAGTGCAGGCGACATGGCTGGAATGTAGCATTTGACACGTTCTGGGTCCAAGGGTGACAACTGAATGCAGGTGAGCTGCTTCGCTGCTAGTAGTGAGACATCTACCCACTCACTAAAGAATTACAAATGCAAAATTTATGTGCCAAGGACTTGCAGCATGTTACAGACTTACTATCCTTCTGTATCTTTTGAGTCATGTCATCTTTAAAAATGGTTATTTTGTGCATCTGCATTGGATTTGTGTTCATCTTTTTTCCAGTGTATTATTCCATGGAAAAATCTAGTTTCATAACAAACAAGACAAATCTCATCATTCTAGGACTGAGAACAAATTTCATTCCGCTGGAGAATATAATTTACTGCATTTACACTAAGTGTTCCATTACTTACACAACTTGTTGAAAAGTAATCAGGAAGTAAAATACTGCTCTGTAACGCCATTAACACATCTTGTATCATAATCACACCGAACGACTCAAACCATATTGTTTCACAATTTTCTGTTTTAAACAAAGCACACAAAAAAGCGTGCTAACAGGCTGCATAGATCAGTATAATTTCATTTTCCTCTCCAGTGCATGTTGCTTCTCCCAGGAACAAGGTATTCAGCTGCAAGGCTGCTGAGTCCGAAGTTAGGGTTGGGAATACAGATAACCTTGGTTTGCAGCGATCACAGCAGATCACTGCAGATGTAGGACTGGGACAATAGCAGCTATTCTTTCCACCTACTCTTTCAGTCTTTTGAAGGCGCTATGAAGAATCCTGAGGAACATAGTGCCCCAACAGCTGCAGCATGTCCAAATCCAGGTCGCTGCAGTCCCACTCTATCCCTGTCCTCTGCAACACATTCCCACCTCTCCCCCTTGTGCCACCAGTACCACTTAGTACTGCAGAGCGACCCAGTACAGCAGATGGTCCTGCTGAGAATTATCCCCGCAAGAAAGAGTGACTTGTTCTGCTGGGTGCATCTTACATCCTGCTGCAAGGCGTCACAGAACTCAAAATGAAAAGTGGTTTAGCTCCTTATAATTTGGCACTATCCGAATGCTAAAAACAGCTAACATCCACGTCCATTTTCTCTTCTCCTTTTCAAATAGTTTTTAGTCAATGTTTATCCCCTGAACAGACCTCCACATTTCACAAGAAGCTTAGCTAAGCCAGCAAGCACATCAGGCAGGAATGCTGCATGTGAGTACGAGGTAAAGAAAAAGAGGAGGCCACAGAGGAAAGCCCAGCTGGTCAACCAAATATTAGCAGGACTTCAGTCTCTGCTGTCCCTGCAGACAAAAATCCCTTCAACATTTTCAACCCCTTCAAATCCAGATTATATGTCTTGCCCAGCACAGGTAATAAGTACTCTATACAGGTACTTCTTTGTTCAGCAAGATCTTTGAGAAAGTATTATCAGAAAGCAAGACATACTAACAGAGGTAGTACTAATACTGTGCACCTTAAAATCCATATTCACATGAATGAACTATTTTCATTCCATTTGGTAAACAAATAAGTAGGGAAGATATTCCCTGCCTCCTCTTCTTTCCCTGAATATTAATCAACAAAACAAAGTCTTAAAATATTCTGTACTTCAATGACATATGCTGCAACAGTGATGCAGTAACCTTGACGGTGGTGCTTATATTCCGAACTAACACAGGAATAATGACGTGGGACAGGTTATATTTCACTGTTTAGAACACTTACATGTCCTCAGCTGACATCTTCATTACTCCCACACATAATGCATGTTGTTTTCCCTCTGCCATTATTGCCTACAAATTACCACTAAGGAAAACAGATTTTTTTTTTTTAAACAAAAACTATTTCAGAAAAGTAAAAGTAATATGAGGAAACCACTTTCCAAAAAGTTTCAAAATTCCATGTTGAACTTTCACCCTTTTAGTAATTCTAGAGCTCTAGCTCTTAAAAGATGAGCAAAATAATGCGCTCCATTTAACAACTGAATCACAGTGTGTAGAACAAAGCATGTATTTATGAACTTTAAACAGCAATTACAGAAAACGATCTCCCAGCACTACACTCCATTTCTTCCTTTGTGCCTAACACTGAAAGACCATAGTCTTACCCTTTCTGTAAGAAAACTGCAACTGTATGTGGGGCCATTTTAGATTCCAAGGTACAGAAGAACTGAGACAAATCTAAAAAAAAACAAGTACTGAAATCAGACCTGTCCTTTTCAAAGCTTAGCAACATGTGATGCTAACTGCTGATCTTCTCCCATAGCATTCTAACTAACAAAAGCAGCACAGCTTGGTATTATTAATGCTGTATTTGCTCAGGATTCCTTTCTCAGTAATACAATAAGCAGGAGTGAATTAGCATAATTTACCCCCTTTACATGAGCTAATTAGCAAGTCCTGACTACAGCAAAGCCAAACCTAAACATCCTTCCAAATTCCCTAAGAACAGGAGCAAATTCTTCCATAACTGAAGGAGATACAAGACTGATTCAGGAGGCAGGGGACAAATTACGCTGTACCTCATCTATTTTTGCAGTTCTGCATAAAATCACAAAGGAGCTCCACTTATCAAGTAGATTAATAGAACAGCATCCCACCCAACAGCACAGCAGGAATAGTTACTTGGTTTGGAACATCACAGTAAGTAAAAAGAACAAATTAAGAACAATTTTAACCTTGCCAAATAACATCTGAACCTCTGCAGCTCTTTTCAGATTACTAGTTATTCCACGAAATACCATTAAAATCTAAAGTAATTTGGATTATGATCAGCTGAGAACACAAGAACAGAAATTTAACTCATCTCACAGCAAGCAGTAATTCATAGTTAAAGAAGGATACAACAACAGTATCAACGGCAGCAGGGTAAAGTTTTGCTCCAGGAGACGTCAGGCCGGGGCACATTATATTAGCTCCACTTAGTACAAATTTAATGGCGCCTTTATCAACCTGCTGATGTGGTAGAATAAATGGGTCTAGGAGGGGAAAGATACAGCATTATAATTAATACAGTAAGATGAAAACATCAATAACTCATTATCAAGTCAGTTTAGATGGGACAATTATGATATACAGTGTGCTGTGAGGGTAGGAAGTTTGAGAAACAATTACCAGAGCTCCTGCTGGGCTGTACTGTCCCAAAAGGACACAAGCACTGTCATCCCAGACCACATCTTTTACCCGAGAACCGAAGTGTAATCCAACACTAGGCCTATGCCTCCTGCATACTCATACACCAAGTACCAATTTTAACAAGTTCCTCTAGTGAAAACAATCACGCACGTGCCAACATATCAAGAGGTCTTACAACCCCCAAATGACATGGATGTCTCAATGTTTGGAATACTTCAAGGTGCATGCCTTTTTTCCTGTTAACATTAAACTGTTTCATGTAAGGCAAAGATGGACAAAATTCATGAAGGCTGTCAGCTTTCCAAGCCATTCTTCAAGCACATGCACCTTGAAGTATTCCAGACATTGAGATTTGATTGAAGAACGTTTTTACAGACACTTACACTCACCCAAATCAGAATAACACAATCAAGTAGAACAGTGAGAACAGCAAGTGCAAGAGATAAAATTGTAAAAAGCATGCAGCACAAATTCTTACAGGAGACAAGCACAAGTCATTAAACTCATGATTAAAGAATATTCTTCTAGTAAGAACCTACAAGGGTTTGGAAGGAAGCAAAAAGGGTTTAAAGGAAGACGAAAGAACAAAGATAGGGGCTAATAACAGCAAACTTAGATCTCTATCCTAGTGAAACCTCTGTCAAGAATTTTTGCAGAATTTTGCACAGTTTAATTCTTAGAAATCAAAGCTCAGATTGCTTAACATACAGCATTACAATAAGTATGCGGGGAAGCAATCCATATACAGGCCCCTGAAATAGCAAAGCAGTAAGTTATAGTTGAGAACGTATACTACATCTTCAAGATCTATTCTGGGATATATACATGCATGTAAGTAGTAAGTTCTTTTTAATTCCATTCTACAAAAGTCCTGCAGAATCACGCACTCACCACTCTCTCCCCACCACTACTGTCCTCAGGAAACTTACATTTGTGAAGCAACCTTAGTGTCGGGTAAAAAATCCCTTCTCTTTGCCTGAAGAACAGCAACTCCCCATTCACAGTGAGGATTTCTATATGTTCATGACTGCAAGATTAAAAAATATATTATTCCACTAGTTACTTTACCTGTTTATAGTTTAAGTGAAACACTTCACAGAGCCTGGTCTATCTCAGCATTTGAAAATTAGAGCAATCAATTAGCAAGAAAACTTAAAACTATAAATACTATCTTTTTTACACCTTGTTTTCAAACACTGGCCTCCTGCACACTTCCCTCCCCCTTAAAGAAAAATAAAACTACAGACAAACATCCAGCTCTTCACAAACTGCATTTCTTTGGGTTTTTTAAATGCAGTATAAAGACTGGACAAGGAGAATGAATCAACAAAAAGAGACTGCCATCTTTTTAAAAAAAGAAAATAATCCAGATAACATATGGAAGTCCCAAAATAGTACAAAAATGCTACTGGAAGCTATCCAAAAAAGTTTGAGCTTCCACATCTACAAATCTGAACACTTCCCTTCAAAAACAGGCAGATCCCCAGAGAGCCTCCAAATATGCTGCATGTTCACTAGCAGGCAGCATTTTTGTTTTCCTCCCACATCCTACTAGCACGCCTACAAGAGCACGATGAGCACATGCAAACTTTCTGCTTTGGCCATAACACTGAGTATTATTTGTAAAAACACCAAGTTCATCTACTATACAAAATGAACATATAAAGGAAACAATCCTATCACCTTGGAAGCAAAGGTCAAGAGAAAAGAAACTTACCATCTCACTATTTTGACTGGGTCTTTCTTTGGCATTATTTGGTTTAGCCATGGTTCAATAACAGGAAACTGGTCTATCAGCTGATTCTTAATACCTTTAATAACAGAAGTCTTCAGCTGGATGCAGTTTGATACATTCTCCTTTTCATCAAATCTGTGAGTGAAAGTATTTCAGAAATGCACAATCTACTGCCCCAAAGATGCCGCACCTCAGCAGCGTTCTTCAGAAGCGTTTACAACTTCTCTGTAATAGCAGCACCGCTTCCATCCAGCTTTCAAATCTAGGATTTCATGAGGCTTAAACTTGCCCCCAGGGAACACTGGGCTGGGGGATGGCAGGGAGGCTCCCACTAGCACGCTGCCTTCGTTCCCCAACTTTACGTACGCCCATAAAACACCTTTTTGGCCTCACAGACGCACCCCGGCAGGCAGCGTTACCTCACCCAACTCGCAGGCTTCTCTGGCACCACCAACCCCTACGGCCCCACTCAGATGTATGCACAGGAGCCTCCAGCTCCCCCACAGACGCACGAACCGCGCTTTGCGCTGCCCCAAAGCTCACACCGCTTAACGACTCTGGTTATTTTGGAGTATTTTCCCTTTAACGAGCACGTGCCCGGACAGCGCAGGCCCCCGCGCTGCCCCAGCCACCGAGCAGGGCCCGACTGGGCCTCTACCGTCCCGCTCCCCCACCCTCCCGGCGGCCCCACTCACTTCTTGAACATCCTGGGGGCGGCGGGCGCCGGGCGGGCGAG